>Ga0302310_10000112_pt1 | contig 76275 bp, 68 predicted proteins | sample III_Palsa_N1_2_FD_200451 | JGI IMG/M metagenome (GOLD analysis project Ga0302310, IMG submission 200451) | Peat permafrost microbial communities from Stordalen Mire near Abisko, Sweden - III_Palsa_N1_2 | ecosystem: Environmental > Terrestrial > Soil > Palsa > Peat permafrost | place: Sweden...
AAAATTACTTAAACCAGATAAACCAATAAGATGTGATGCTTATCTCATCTGGAACCGAGCCAGGGTCAGCCCGCGCAGCGCCGCAGCTGCTCAGGGCTCGATAAAGATCGTCGCCGGATGCTCGAGCCGCTCCTTCAGGGCCTGAATCATTGCGGCCGCATCGAAGCCATCGACGAAGCGATGATCGAAGGAGGAGGAGAGATTCATCATGCGCCGGATGGTGATCGCGCCCCGGTGCACGACGGGTCGATCGATCGCCTTGTTGATGCCGAGGATGGCCACTTCCGGGGCGTTGATGACCGGCGTACTGGCCAGGCCCCCAAGGCGACCCAGGCTCGTGACCGTGATCGTCGAGCCGCCCAGCAGGTCGCGGCTGGCCTGGCGAGCCCGGGCCGCTTCGGCGACCCGGCGGATCTCGGCGGCCAGATCGGTGAGCGAGCGCTCCTGCGCCTCGCGGACCACCGGGACCTTCAGCCCGTCCGGGGTCTGGGTGGCGATCCCGACATGAACCGAGCGGTGGCGCAGGATCAGGTTGCGCTCGCTGTCATACAGGGCATTGCACTGGGGGAAGTCCTTCAGGACCCGCACCAGCGCCATCACGATGAAGGGCAGGTAGGTCAGCGGGGCCGCCCCGGGGCGGCCATTGAGGTGGGCGCGCAGCGCCTCGAGCTCGCTGATGTCCACTTCCTCGACATAGGCAAAATGCGGGATGGTCCGCTTGGCCTCGGCCATGCGCTGGGCAATGACGCGCCGGATGCCAATGACGGGGATCTCCTCGATCGCCGCGGCCGGCGCGCGTGCGGCAGGCTTCGCCCCGGCAGGCGCCGAGAGGGCCGCCTGCAGATCCTCGCTCTGGATGCGCCCGCCCGGTCCGCTACCGCGCACCGTGGCCAGATCGACACCCGCCTCCTGTGCCCGCCGTCGGGTCGCCGGCGAGGCACGCACCGGGCCCGGCGCGTTTGCCGGCCGCAGGCTCGCCGGGGTTGGGGCGGGGCTTGCCGCTGGCGCAGCCGGCGGCACGGGTGATGGGGAGGCACTCGCCGCAGCCGCAGCCGCAGGCTTGGGCGCCACCGCAACCGCCGCCTCGGTCTCGAACACCACCAGTTCAGAGCCCACCGCGACCGTGTCGCCAGGCTTGCCGGCGATCGAGACAATCCGGCCGGTGACCGGCGAGGGCACCTCGACCACCGCCTTGTCGGTCGACATCTCGACCAGCGGATCATCCTCGCGCACCTGATCACCGACCGCGGCGCGCCAGGCGATGATCTCGGCGGCGACCGTACCTTCCCCAAGATCGGGGAGTTTGAACACTTGCCGGCTCATACGGGCTCCATGACAGCTTTGAGGGCGAGGCCAACGCGCGCCTGGCCGGCAAAGTATTCCCATTCGAAGGCATGCGGATAGGGGGTGTCCCAGCCGCCGACCCGACCGATCGGGGCTTCGAGCTCCCAGAAGCACTGCTCCTGGATCGTGGCACTGAGCTCGGCGCCGAAACCGGCAAAGCGCGTGGCCTCATGAGCGATCACGCAGCGACCCGTGCGGCGCACCGACTCGACGATCGTGTGCACATCGAGCGGCACGATGGTGCGCAGGTCAATGATTTCGGCATCGATACCGAGCACGCGCGCGGCCGCCTCGGCCACGTGCACCATCGTGCCGTAGGTGATTACGCTCACCTCGGTGCCGGCCTTCACGATCTCGGCCTTGAACGGTACCCGGTAGTGGCCGAGCGGTACCTCACCCTTGGGGTGCGCAGTCCACGGCACCGCCGGCTTGTCCGGCTCGCCATCGAAAGGACCGTTGTAGAGCCGCTTGGGCTCGAGGAAGATCACCGGATCATCATCCTCGATCGCGGCAATCAGCAGCCCCTTGGCATCGTAGGGGTTCGAAGGCATGACGACTTTGAGCCCGCAGACATGGGCGAAGAGCACCTCGGGACTCTGCGAGTGCGTCTGCCCGCCGCGGATGCCGCCGCCGCAGGGCATGCGCACCGTCACCGGTGCGAAAAAATCCCCGGCGCTGCGATAGCGCAGGCGCGCCAGCTCGCTCACAATCTGATCGTAGCCCGGGTAGACGTAGTCGGCGAACTGCACCTCGGCGACCGGGCGCAGGCCGTTGACGCCCATGCCGATGGCAGCGGCGATGATGCCGCCTTCGGCGATCGGCGTATCGAGCACGCGATGCTCGCCGTATTTTCTCTGCAGGCCATCGGTGCAGCGGAATACACCGCCGAAGAAGCCGACATCCTCGCCCAGTACGATGACGGCCGGATCCTGGCCGAGCATCACGTCCATGGCCGAGTTCAGCGCCTGGATCATGTTCATTTGCGCCATGGGGTCGCCTGCTCGATGTGCAGCTGCTGCTGCTGCTCGCGCAGATGCGCCGGCATCTCCTTGAACACATCCTCGAACATCTGATCGGCGTTCAGGCGCGGGCCGTCGGTGAGCGTGCCGAAGGTCACCGCTTCCTTCCAGGCCAGCGAAATCATCTCATCGAGTTCCTGGCTGAGCGCGCTGTGGCGCTCCTCGGACCAGTCGCCCTTGAGAATCAGATGCTGCTTGAGCCGCTCGAGCGGATCGCCCAGCGGCCAGTTTTCGTAATCATCCTTGGGCCGGTAGCGGGCCGGATCATCGCTGGTCGAATGCGCCGAGGCGCGGTAGGTCACCAGCTCAATCAGCGTCGCCCCGGTGCCGGTGCGGGCGCGCGCCGCCGCCCACTGGGTCGCGGCATAGACAGCGAGGAAATCATTGCCATCCACGCGCAGGCCCGGGATGCCATAGCCGGGGCCGCGGGCGGCGAACGAGGACTGCTCGCCACCGGCGAAGCCCTGGAAGGTCGAGATGGCCCACTGATTGTTGACCACGTTGAGGATCACTGGCGCCCGATAGACCGAGGCGAACAGCAGCGCATAGTGGAAGTCGGCCTCCGCCGTGCTGCCCTCGCCAGTCCAGGTGGCCGCGATGTGATCCTCCCCCTTGATGGCGGCCGCCATGGCCCAGCCGACCGCCTGGGGAAACTGGGTCGCCAGGTTGCCCGAGATCGAGAACAGGCGCGCCTTGGCCGAGTGGTACATCACCGGCAGCTGCCGCCCCTTGCACATATCGCCGGTGTTGGAGAGCAGCTGGCACATCAGCGCGACCAGGGGCTGGCCGCGCACGAACTGCAGACCCTGGTTGCGATAGGCCGGGAACAGCATGTCGGCCGGCTCCAGTGCCATCGCGGCTGCGACCGAGCAAGCTTCCTCGCCGGTCGACTTCATGTAGAAGGACATGCGGCCCTGGCGCTGGATCTTCTGCATCCGGTCATCGAACAGCCGTGTCAGCAGCATGTAGCGCAGGCCAAGTTGCAGCTCGTGGGCATCGAGGTGCGGGTCCCAGGGGCCGAGCGCGCGATGCTGATCATCGAGCACCCGGATCAGGCTCGTGTCCAGGCCGCCCAGATCCGCCAGGCGCGCGTTGGGCTCGGGCTTGGGCACGGCGCCGGCCGGGCTGAGCTGTACGTAGGAAAAATCGGGCGCCTGCCCTGGTCGCGCAGGGGGGCTTGGCACATGCAGTCGGGACTTGGGGTTCATGCGCGCATCCCTCTTCGGGCGTGGAGTTTACGTCGGCCCAGTTCCCCAGCATAACGCCAGCGGTGCGGAACAATTACTCAAAAATGACCCTTTCAGGAGCGCATATGTGCATAAATAATCTAATATGAGCACACAAACAGGAGGAATTAACCATGGCTTTGGACTCCACGGACCTGCGGATTCTCGACACCCTGCAGCGCGATGCTACCGTGTCCACGAGCGAGTTGGCACAACGGGTCGGCCTGTCGCAGTCCCCATGCTGGCGGCGCATCAGCCAGCTCGAATCCGATGGCGTGATTCGCCGGCGCGTGGCGCTGCTCTCACGCGAACGCCTAGGCCTAGCAGTCATGGTGATTGTGCAGGTCAAGCTTGCCAGTCACGGCTGGCAATCGCTGCCGAAATTCAAGCAGAAGGTGGTGAGCTTCCCCGAGGTCGTGCAGTGCTTCATGGTGCTCGGTGACACTGACTTCGTGCTGCTTGTGGCCACCCGCAGCATCGAGGAGTACAACGAGTTCATCCAGAAACGCCTGTCGCAGATCGAAGGCGTGCACGCGATCGAATCGCGCATGGTGCTGGAGGAGACCAAGCACACGACGGAATTGCCGCTGCAGCTGCTGGGGCTGCGGGCGGCTCAGAAATCCGCGGAGTAGCGCCCGCGGCCGGATGCCGGCCGCGGGCTGATCAGTAGCGCCTAAGGCAGATCCTGCAGCGCGCCGAAGGTGCCTGGGGTCGTGGCACTGTTGAGCAGCACGCCAGGGTGAACCGTGATGACACCGTTGACCACCGGATTGGTCACGCCGTCGCTGGTGATGATGTCGGGAAAGCCACTGGTGCCGATGGCACCCAGTGCAATCCCGAACGCGCCCGGCGCCTGATAGACGACAGCGGCGTTGAACGTGCCGGCGGCTGCTGGCGCATGGGCCTGGATCAGCACCGTAACGGTCTGCTCGCCACCGATGATGATATCGGGGCGCCCGTCGCCATCCACATCCTGCACGATGATCGACTGGGGCAGGTCCCCAGGAGCGATCGTGTAACTAACCGGCGCGAGGAACGTGCCCGGCGTGGCGGTATTCTGCAGCAGGATATTGACCGTCGGCGCGGCGCCACCGGTCGGACCCGGATCGGTGATCACCAGATCGTTCGAGCCATCGCCATTCACATCCGCAATCGCGATCAGGTTGGCGCCGATGACATTCGCATTGGCAGTCGCGGTGAAGACCGAGACCGGTGCGGCATACGTGCTCAGGCCGGCGGCGCCGGTATGGAACAGGACTTTGACGCCGACGTTGTCGGTCAGGGCCACATCACCGATGCCGTCGCCATTCAGGTCCCCCACCGCGACCCAGTTGGCACCGCCCGAGTACAGGCTGATCGGGGTTGCGAATGTGCCGGGGGAGGTCTGCACGAACAGCGACACACCAAAGTCGGCTGACACCAGATCCGGCACACCCGCGCCGGTCACATCACCGATCGCCACCTGCGAAGCGCCGGGGCTCGACAGTACCAGCGGCGCATTGAAGGTGCCGGCGCTGCTGGCATCGTTGAAGAACACCGCCAGCGTGCCATCGAGGAAGCTCGCCGTGACGACATCGGGCAGCCCATCGCCATTGATATCGCCACTGGCAATGTAGAGCGGATTGTTGTTCGTCTGCGTCAGCACCGGGGTGCCGAAGGTCCCGGCGGCGCCGGTCGTGAGGTAGGAGACAAGATTCGAAGATCCCTGATACAGCGGGAAGGCGGTGTTGAGCGCGACCACGTCGGCAAAGCCGTCGTGGTTGAAATCGGCACTGACGACTCCTGCGGAGAACTGATTAGGCGTCGCGTCGCAATTCCAGCAGTTATTGTCCCAGCGATGGCCACCGCAGCTGCTGAGCAACGGCAGCAGGGCCAGAGCGGCCAGCGGCCCGGCGGCGCGGCGCACCATAGTGCGGGCGGTCGTGGAATCGGTGAATGCGAGGCGCTTGATCTGCATGGGTCTCTCCTCAAATCAGTCCTGTCTGCCCGCGTCGGGCTGCAGCGGGTATGCCGTGGCGCAGGTCGCCATGTGCAGCCGCTCAGGAGCCCGGAACCTAAAACAAACCGGTTCGGGAAACCAACGACCAGCGCACAGCTTGCGCGCGGTTCGCTGATAAGGACCTGATCCAGCGCTCAAAAGACCTGCAGACCAACCCATCATAACGGCCAGACGCAAGATGCGTTGACGACTGCCGGCCTCCGCCAGTGTTTGCGGTCGCCGAATGGCGACAGCATCACACCGAAGGGTATGCTGCGGCCGGGATTAGGCGATGCGGCAGCACGACATGGCACAGTACGCGGCCTCCATGCTGCCGGGCGCGGTTAATAAGATGGGGAGGAAGTCTTGCTCAAGAGTGTCGTCATGCACGATATCCCGATCGATTACGTGGCGGCGATGGAGCGCTGGTACTACCGCGACCACGCGCCCGAGATCAACCGGCGCTTCGGACCGTGGCTCGTGCGCCACGACAGTTACCTGCCGGTGGACGCGCCGGCCGATGCCCGGGCCTACGGCTGGTTTAACTGGCGTGTCACCGAGGGTTACTGGCGCGAGATGCCCAACCCGGGGCCGCAGGGGAATCTTGCCTTCACCGAACCGCCGATCCATCCCCGGGTGGCCGCGAGCTTCTTCCCAGCGCAGCCGACCGAAGATTTAAAAGGCGGGCAAATCACGCCGGCCCAGCATCCGGTGCTGCGCTGGTTCACGATGCTGCGCTATCCGGCGGCTGTCACGGCGGCGGAGGGGGAGGCCTGGTTCCTCGGGCAGCACGCGCGTGAGCTCACCGCCTGCGCCGGTGCCTTTCGGATCTTCAGCACGCGCCGCCACGCCGGCCCCGTGCCGCTGCCCGGAGAGTGGGCACCCGGCAAGGGTCCGCCGGCGGCGAATCTGAGCGCTCTATGGGATCGGCTGACAGAGATCTGGTTTGAGACTTTTTCCGACTGGCGAACATTTATCAAGGATGCCGAGGCGCACTGCACGGCGCCGACGTGGGCCACTGCGCCACGTTATCCGTACGTCGTGCCGGGCGTGGATTTCATCAGCAGCTTTCTGCTCGAGCGGCCCAATGATGAATTTGCGCGGGATGCGCGTGGCTATCTCTAGCGCGCGCAACGCGCGAGCTGGCCGCGGTGCGTCACTTCGGCGCCGCCCTGCTATATTGGCGCCCGTTCACATTGTGCTGATCGGCCACAGGCTGGATTAGATCTATGACGAAGGTGTTCATCATCATTTTCGCCGTGCTGCTGCTGGGCTTTGCCGGCTACACCTGGCTCTCGCTCCACTGGTCGTACGCTTCCGGAGAGCGCGCGGGTTACGTCCAGAAACTCTCCCACAAGGGCTGGGTCTGCAAGACCTGGGAAGGGGAGATGGCGATGGTGACGATGCCCGGCACCGTCGCTGAGAAATTCCAGTTTACGATACCGGATGCTGCGGTGGCCGAAAGAATCAATGCGAATCTGGGCAAGCGTATGACGCTCACCTATGAGCAGCATCGCTGGATTCCCAGTTCCTGTTTCGGTGACACCGAGTACTTTGTGACCGATGGACGTGTCACGGAATAAACTCAGGGAACTGGCGGCCTATTGCGCAGCGGCAGCGCTTGGACAATTTGAGGAAGCCTAGACGATGACAGTGAGCACACAGGATCGTTACACGCGGGTGGCCATCGCTCTGCACTGGACCATGGCGGCGCTGATCCTGTTCAATCTCGGCATCGGCTTCTTTATGGAAGGCTTTGCACCGCCGCTCAAGCGCGTGATCATTCCGCTGCATGCCTCGGCCGGCATCACGGTTCTGGCGCTGACGGTGATCCGAATCCTCTGGCGGCTGACCCATCGACCGCCGCCTTTTCCGCCTGGCCTCTCGCGCTGGGAGCACTGGGCTGCGCATGCGGCACACGGGCTGCTGTACGTGCTGATGTTCGTGATGACCTTGAGTGGCTGGTCCATTCTCTCGGCCCATCCACCCAACCCCAATGGCATCGTACTGTTCCTGGGCACGATTCACCTGCCACAGATCTCGGTCGTCTCGCACCTGGCGCCAGATGCGCAGCACAGCGCGCACGAGAATTTTGTGACGGTGCACTCGATCGGCGGCTGGATCTTTGTCGGGCTGCTGGTGCTGCATGTGCTGGGAGCGCTGAAACACCAGTGGTTCGATCGCTACCCGGAACTGGCACGCATGGGTATCGGCCGCTCCCGTTCCGTGCCGCGCTGAGCGGGCACGGCAGCTTCACTGAAATCCTTGGGCGGCGAGCGCCGCGGCGCGCGGAAGAGTTAAGCGGCCGCGCCAGGATCAGGTGCATGGAAACTCCGGTATCCCTTGAGAGTCTGCTGCGTGCGCAGCGCGAGGCCTTCATCGCTGAGGGTGAGGTTACGGCGCGCGTGCGCCGCGACCGGCTTGGCCGCCTGATCGATGCGCTGCTCACGCACCAGCAGCAACTGGTCGAAGCGGCCGCCAGTGATTTTGGACAGAGGCCAGCGGCCATTACGCGCTTCATGGACGTGCTGCCGGCACTTGCAGGTCTGCGTCTCGCGCGCCGCAGGGTCAGGCGCTGGATGCGCACACGACACCCCTCTCTGGCGCTGCCCGCTGGAGCACCGGGAGCGCATGGCAAGATTCGGAGTCAACCGCTGGGCGTCGTCGGTGTGATCAGTCCGTGGAATTTTCCCATCGCATTGAGCCTTGGCCCGCTGGCCGGCATCCTGGCGGCCGGCAATCGCGCCATGGTCAAGCCCTCGGAACTCACCCCGTCTGTCAGTGCGCTGCTGCAGCAGATGATCGCGAGCCGGTTTGATCCACGCGAACTGACTGTGGTCACAGGTGATTCGGCTCTGGCCCAATCCTTTGCCAGTTTGCCCTTCGATCATCTGCTGTTCACCGGTTCAACCGCTATCGGGCGCCAGGTCATGACGGCGGCAGCCGAACACCTGGTGCCGGTGACGCTGGAACTGGGCGGTAAGTGCCCGGTCATCGTGGGTCGTAGCGCGCAGCTCTCGCGCACTGTGGATCGCATCCTGCTGGTCAAGCTCGCCAACAGCGGACAGATATGTGTCGCGCCCGATCACGTGTGGTTGCCGGAGGAATCACTCGAGAGCTTCGTGTCACTGGCGCGGGCGTGGGTGGCACAGGCCTATCCGGGGCTCCCGGACAACCCCGACAGCACGCACATCATCAGCGAGCGCCACGCTGCGCGGCTGCAGGAGCTGCTGGCCGATGCCCAGGCGCGCGGTGCGCAGATTGTGCCGCTGGTGAGCGGTGAACTCGGGGCGAGTGGCGGCGGCTGTGCGGTGATGCCGGCGCTGATCCTGGGTGCCACACCTGCGATGCGCATCATGCAGGAGGAAATCTTTGGGCCGCTGCTGCCCGTGATGGGCTATCGCACGCTCGAGGAGCCGATCAATGCCACCAATGCCGCGCCGCGACCCCTGGCGCTCTACTATTTTGGGCACGACCGCAGCGAGGAGCGCGAAGTGCTGGCCCGCACGCACAGCGGTGGCGTCACGGTGAATGATGTCGGGATGCATTTCCTGGCCGAAGAACTGCCCTTTGGGGGTATCGGTGCCAGCGGCATGGGCGCCTACCACGGTGAAACCGGCTTTCATCGTTTCAGTCACGCGCGGGCCGTGTTCCATCAATCGCGACTCGATGTCGCCGGCTGGGCTGGCATGCGACCGCCCTACGGCAAGCGCCTGCGCTGGGTGCTGCGCTGGTTCATCGGCAAATGAACAACGTAGCTGAGCAATCCGCCGCGGCGCAGGCGAAGACTGTGTTTAGCATTCTGGTCGCCGTGAGCGGCTGTCATCTGCTCAATGACATGATGCAATCGCTCCTGCCGGCGATCTACCCGGACCTGAAGAGCAACCTGGGCCTGAATTTCGGCCAGATCGGACTGATCACGTTCGCCTACCAGATGACGGCCTCGCTCTTGCAGCCGCTGGTGGGGTGGATGGCCGACCGCCGTCCCGCGCCGATGGCGCTGCCGATCGGCACACTGTTCACGCTGGCCGGGCTGCTGGTGCTCGCCGTCGCACATGCCTACGCGCCATTGCTGATCGGGGCCATGCTGATTGGCATGGGCTCCTCCGTGTTTCATCCCGAGGCCTCGCGTGTCGCACGCATGGCCTCTGGTGGCCGCTACGGCGTGGCCCAGTCGCTGTTTCAGGTCGGTGGCAATGTCGGTTCGGCACTCGGCCCTTTGGCCGCGGCGCTGGTGGTCGTGCGCTGGGGTCAGTCGAGCCTGACTTTCTTTGCGCTACTCGCGCTGCTGTCGGGCGCCATCCTGTGGAATGTCGGGCTCTGGTATCGGCATCACGGGCTGGCCAGGTTGAGCGCCAAAGGATCGCGAGGTGCAGCCAAGGTTTCGGTGACGGCAGCGCAAGCCCGGAGCGGCATCGTGATCCTGTTGGTGTTGATCTTCTCGAAGTACATGTACCTGACGAGTCTGAACAGCTATTTCACCTTCTACCTGATCGATCGCTTCGGATTAAGCGTCCGCTCGGCGCAGCTGCACCTGTTCGTGTTTCTGGCAGCCATCGCCGTCGGCACGGTCATCGGTGGTCCGCTTGGCGATCGCATCGGGCGCAAGCTCGTGATCCGCTTCTCGATCCTCGGGGCGCTGCCTTTTACGTTGCTGTTGCCTTACGCGAGCCTGTTCTGGACTACACCACTGATTGTGGCGATTGGATTAATCGTGGCCGCGGCCTTTCCAGCGATCGTCGTGTTCGCGCAGGAGTTGATGCCAGGCCGCGTGGGGATGGTGGCCGGATTGTTCTTCGGCTTCGCATTCGGCGTCGCGGGCGTCGGCGCGGCATTGCTGGGCCTGCTGGCCGATCACACCAGCATCGAGACGGTGTATCGCGTGTGCTCGGTGATACCCGCATTCGGGCTGCTGGCCATGTTGCTACCAGATCTGAAGCAACCTGCAGCCTGAGTGCTGCAGATCGAGACTGCTATTCGCCCAGCCGGCCCGGTCAGTGGCTCAGCGGCTGCGCATCTTGCCGAGGAAGCGCAGCACTTCCATGTACAGCCACACCAGCGTCACCATCAGGCCGAATGCACAGTACCACTCCATGTAGCGCGGTGCGCCCTGCGAAACGCCGGTCTCGATGATGTTGAAGTCCAGCAGCAAGTTCATTGCGGCCACGACCATGACGGCGAGCGAGAACAGGATGCTCAGCGGACTGGCATTGTTGACCGAGAGGATCGACAAGTTGACGTGAAACAGGCTCAGCACCATGGCGACCACATAGAACAAGGCAATCGCGCCGGTCAGACCGATTACGATCGAACGGAAGCGTGCAGTCACGTTGATGAGCCGCAGCGTGTAGGCGATCAGCATGGCGCCGAGTACGCCAAAGGTGAGTCCCACGGCCTGGATCGCGATGCCGGGATATTTCAGTTCAAACATCGCCGAGATCCCACCCATAGCGAGACCTTCGAGCGCGGCATAGGGCAGCGCCAGGTAAGGGGCGGTCGTCTGCTTGAAAATAATGATCAGCGAGAGTACGAAGCCACCAATCACTCCCACGATCATCGGGACTGTGACGCTCTGCAGATTGCCAGCGTGAGTAAAGAACTGCGCCCAGGTCCACAGCGCCGTGAGGAGCAGTACGATGAGCATCAGGAACGACTTGTTGACGGTACCCTGCACGGTCATCCTCTCGCCGGCCTCCAGGGGTTTGGCCACCGAGTTGAAAGTGTTGGTATTCAGTCCGGGATTACCTGATTTGTAGTCCATCGCTCATGCTCCGCAGTCTTGTTTTAAAGGGCAGGTCGCTATGATAGCGCGGCTCGCCTCTGAACTCGTATTAATCAGATAAGGCCTCACGTATCATGGATTTGTTAGCTTTGAATCTAAACAGAATCGACAAGCTCAAGCGCAACGCTGCGTGCCGATTCTCAGTATGAGCACGATGAGAGCATCCAGCTGCTGGCGCCTGATTGTATGCAGCACGATGCTGCTGATGCCTGCGCTGTGCCTGGCGCAGGCTGGACCTCCGTATCTTAGCAATGATCCTGGGGTCCCGGGCAGCAAGAACTGGGAGATCAACCTCGCGCTAGTGCCCACGCTAGCCCGCAACAGCAACCTGCTCCAGAGCCCGGTGATCGATTTGAATTATGGCGTGGGCGATGACATTCAGCTCACCGCTGAAATTCCGTATGTGATTCAGAGCGAGAGCGGCGGCCCGCAGGAGAGCGGCTGGGGCAATGCGTTGCCCGGCATCAAGTGGCGGTTTCTCAATCAGGGCGAGGAGGGCTGGCAGGCCTCTGTGTTCCCGCAAGTCGAGACCGGCGCCTCGATCGTGGCGCAGGAGCATGGCATCGCCGGCCCGGGCCCGCGGTATCTCCTGCCGGTGGAGATCGAGAAACGCCTGGGAGCGCTCGATGTGGATTTTGAGGCGGGCGAATACCTGCCCGTTCACGGCGCACATGAGCGGATCCTGGGTCTGGTCGCCGGTCGCTTAGTCACTGAGCGACTCGAGTTCGACGCCGAAATCTATGATGATCGCGCCGAGGGGGCATTGCCCCACCAGACGACTCTTGATGTCGGCGGTCGCTACACGCTGCACCCTGGCCTGATCGCCTTGTTCATGGCCGGTCATACGCTGGGCATTGATGAGCGCGGGGCCCCCTCTTTCTTTGGCTATTTCGGCGTGCAGATCCTGCTGAGCGATAACGGGCGCCGGCTCAATACCAATCCGCCGTGAATCACCGGCTCGAATTAGAGTTCGAGGCTGCGCATGCTGTGCTCGGGATAGCGCATGCCGGCGGCAGCGCCTGCCGGCATGGCTAGGGCGATGCGTTCAAGGTCTGCGGCGCTCAAACTTAAATTCAACGAACCGATATTTTCAGCCAGGTAGGTGCGCCGCTTCGTGCCCGGGATCGGGATGATATCCGGGCCTTGGCTTAAGACCCACGCCAGCGCGAGCTGCGCCGCGCTCACGCCTTTGTCCTTCGCAAGTCGCTCAAGGACCTGCACGAGATCCAGATTCTTCTGGAAGTTGGCGCCCTGAAAGCGTGGTGAGGTACGCCGGTAATCATCGGCGGCCAGATCGTTGATCGAGCGGATTTGTCCGGTCAGAAATCCGCGCCCCAACGGACTGTAGGGAACCAATGCAATACCGAGCTCGCGTAGTGTCGGCAGTACCGTGTCTTCGGGCTCCCGAGTCCACAGCGAGTACTCCGACTGCAAAGCCGCGATCGGGTGCACGGCATGGGCGCGGCGGATCGTCGCGGCCGCAGCCTCGGACAGGCCGAGGTGGCGGACCTTGCCCGCCTTTACCAGTTCCGCCATGGCGCCCACGGTTGCTTCGATCGGCGTCGCCGGATCCACGCGATGCTGGTAATACAGATCAATGGTCTCGATGCCGAGTCGCTTGAGGCTCGCCTCGCAGCACTTGCGTACGTAATCCGGAGTCCCATTGACGCCAAGGTATTCACCCTGCGCGCCGCGCGCGAATCCAAACTTGGTGGCGATGACGAGCCCATCGCGCCGCCCGCGGATCACGCGGCCGAGCAGCTTCTCGTTGGCGCCCACACCGTACATGTCGGCGGTGTCGAAGAAATTGATGCCGTGATCAATGGCGTATTCGATGGTTGCGATGGACTCGACTTCATCAGCCCCGCTGTAGAACTCGGACATCCCCATACACCCAAGACCCAAGGCCGATACCATCGGGCCGTGCTGGCCCAGCTGACGTGCGTGCATGCGCGACTCCTTGCTCCAAGTTGCGCCGACAGAGGCCACGATGCTGCGCGCTGCCGACGCGGCACACTATACTGGAGCGGCGTCCTGGACTGGTTGGGAACTGGGTAAACAGTGCAGCAAGCGCTACGCGCCACGAGGACACTTGGGAATCACCGCGCGCTGCGGCGCGAGAGCATTACGATGTAATGGCTTTGGCGCGTCGGACGCCAACCGGGCGACAGGCCATAGTCCTAATCCTGATTTTGCTGGCACATGGGCTCCTGATCTGGGCACTCATGCGCAGCCTGCTCATTTACCCGGCCCGCCTGCCGCCCGTGATCCTATCGAGCATTATCGAGGTGCCGGTGCCCAGGCCGCCTGAGCGTGCGTTACCGGTGCCGCGAATCGAGCTCAATACCAGGCAGGTCGCACCCGCGCAGGTGCCGATGCCCCTGGTGCATATCGAGAGACCCGTTGATTCAACGGTAAGCGCGGGTATCGAAGCGGGCAACGACACCGGTTCCGGCGCAGCACCGAGTGCATCGCGAGTGCATCATGAGCCTAGGCTCGTGTCCGCGCCGGCTACCGCAGGTTTTTATCCTCTGGCCTCGCTTGAGTATCACGAGCAGGGTGAGGTCATCGTGTCGGTTTCTATCGATGCCAACAATCAGGTCACGGGCGTCGGGGTACTTCGCCCCTCGGCCTTCACGCGCTTGAACGCCGCCGCCGTACGCCTGGCCTACAAGACACGCAGGTCAGCAGCGCTGCTGGGTAACACAGCGATTGCCGAGTGCGCGCCCTTTGAGGTGGACTACATCGACATCAACGCCACGCGCTCCTAGCGCTCAACCGTGAGCGCCCGGCGAATTTCGTTGGAATTCGCCGGGCCTCGCGCCGCGGGTGCCTACCAAGCGTAGGCGTGGACAGTCACGACCGGCGGGGGCACCGCAACCACGGCACCGGCGCGGTAGTAACCATGGGCTGGCACCACCACACAACCGGAAAGGGCCAGCACACTCATCGGGATCAGCAGTAACAATAAGCGTTTCATCGAGGGTCTCCTTGTAGTCGTCCCTGTACTACAAAACGGCACGACCTCTAGGCGGGTTGTCCTGATGACGGGAAATTAACCTGCGACTTCGCGGGGGTCGCTGCGGCGGAGGACGCCCGCGTTTGCGGTAGCTACATCAGCTGTTGGCTGCCCCTCCGGGCCTTTTTTCCAGCACGGCGCGCTGGGCACACTCAAGACGCACCTCGGTGCCTTTGTTGTTTAGATTCTTGATAAACAAAGCGCCACCGATGGCCGAGGCCCGGTAGCGCATGGAGGCCCGGCCCAGCCCAACGCGCAACTTGGCCACCGGCGGCAGTCCGACACCATCATCGCGCACAATCAGCGTGACCTCAGTCAGAGAGTTTTCGAACACCACATGTACATGTTGCGCCTGCGCATGTTTAACCGCGTTGGCGACCGCTTCTTGCGCGACCCGGAAGATGTGATGTTGGGTGGCTTCCGGCAGCGTCAGGGGCGATTCTCCCTTGATGGTCACATCGAGTGTGGGGGGTCCCTCATGTTGAAACCGCTCGGGAAGGCCGCGCAAGGCCTGATACAGGCTGCCCCCGGTTTCACCCAGCGCCGAGAGTCCATGGGCGATCCCACGGCATGTTGCAACGGCACGCTGCGCCACCTTCTCAATCGTTTCGAGTGAGCCTGGGCTTGGCAGTTCGCCCCGATCAACCTGCGTTCGCAAAGCACGGGCGAAGAGCGAGAGGGCGGCCAGATCTGGGCCAAGCCCGTCGTGTAATTCGCGGCTCAGCTGCCGCTCTGCGCGGTCGGTCGAATCCAGCAACGCACTTCGCAGGCGGTTTCGATCAGTCACATCGTGGCTGAACACCAGTTCGGCATCGTGATCGCCAAACTCTATCGGCTGGGCCCGAAGCTCTACGCTAATCTGCTCGCCATCGCGGGTCGCGTGTAAGTACTCGCCCCCGTCCTGGATCAGCACGTCACCCTCGGCGATCGCAGTGTGTTTACGGCCCGGCGCCTCCAGGTCAGCAAGCGACATCTGCGTGAGCTGTTCGCGCGAGTAGCCATAGCGGGCTACCGCGGCCCGATTGACCATCAGGATTTTCCGGCTCTGCCGATCCTGCACCCACAGCGGCTGAGGACTGGACTCAAACAGCGTCCGGTAACGGGCCTCCGAGGCTATCTTCAGCCGAGCGGCGGCGTTGCGTTCCGCAAGCAACGAGGTGATGACCAAGCCAAGCACCGCCACGATGATGATGAAAGCCCAGGCATCGGCGAGAGCCTCACCAGGTTGCCCCCCAACAGGACCGCGGCCAAACATGTAAGCGGCGCTCGTCACGTACGCTAGCACCAGTGTCATCAGCGAGGTCAGCGTCGCCCCGAATCGAACCGCGGGCCACGTAACCAGCAGTAACCCTATTAAAGCCATCGGCATACGCACGGCCCATGGCAGCTGCGCAAAGGCACACACGCTCCAGAGCACTGTAATTGCCGCCAAGATCCCAACTTCTGTCGCGCGGGATCCTACTAGCTGCCGACGTGCACGCACCAGCCCGCATAAACACGGCACAACCAGCGCCACGCCTGTAGCCCAGTTCATGCACCAGCGAGCCGCCAGTGCAAGGAGCGCCGGCGAGAACCATACATGTCCGGCCGAATTGAGTAGAAGGCGGGCGAAATTTGTTTGGAGGCGCAAGGGTTCGAGCCAGCCGGATGCAAGCGCGCCACAGATCCCCAAAGCGGCCATGCCAACGGCGGCGATCGCCGAGGCCGACCAGAGCACCAAGGAGTCCTGCCAGCGCTCGATGGCCGGATTAAAGCGCCATCGACGCAGCATGAGGAAGATCGCCGTAGCACACAGTGCGCTTCCCGAGGCCTGAGTCACGATCAACGCGGCCGGAGAATGCACCATCGCGTTTACCATCAGGGAGCCCGCAAACGCCCCGGGCCAGCTGCGTGCATTGCCGCAGATCACCATGGCGCTGACGGCAATACCCAGGGGGGCCCAAGGCATCAGGAGCCATTCCACCAATGCCAGATCGGTACCGCCTGCGGCGCGCACGAGACTCAGCTCGAGCAGGCCTGTGATAACAAAGCCAACGAGGACCAAGATGGATGTCTGAATCCATGGGCTTTGAGGCACGCTCTGCTTGGAAAGGGTCGCGCTCAAGTGGGTTGCGGATTCGTTGCCTGGATCCGGCACGCGAATCTTCCTCTTTGTAGTAGAGATGAATTCATCCGAGTGTACACGCTGTACCAAAAATCGAAGACCTAGGCGCCCACGTCTAATTTATAGTTTCTAAGATACGTTAAGAAATAGACAGAACTATATGATTATGAAATATATTATTAACTCAATCGAAGCGATTTGGCTTAGCTTTGACCGGAAGCCCGGTAGGCCAATCTCACGTTCCCCCAGTGCTCGCCCTCAATGGTGATGGGCGAGTCGACCTCTTTCATGATCGCGAACACACCGCCGCCCATGTCGCGCCGGTAGGTTTGCACCAGAAAGGGCCGCGTGTTGCGCCCCGCCGCCGCGCCAGCGCGATCCTGGAACAGACGGCGGTTGCGGCAATTGGCCGTGTTCCAGACCGGATCTGTCCCCTGTGGTTTGGAATATTTCAGGTTGTGCGTTGGCAGATAGCCATTGCGGTCCACTGCCGCGCAGAAGGTCACGCAGTCAGACCACTTGAGGACGCTCTCCTGGATCGGCGTGAATAAACGATCGGTCAGCGCCACGAAACGCGTCATGAACTGTGCGGGATTGGTCCCGCGAATCGGTTCATACCGCTCATCAAACAAGTGCGTCATCATGATCTCGCGCCGTTCGACCGCTTCAGTCATCAGGCGCTGCAGGGTCGCAGCCACTTGCATCGCGGTTCGAATAAATGGGCTGTCGTCGGTCTCTGCGCCAGACAAGGCCGTCATTTCAATCAGATTCTGGCTCATGCCCAACAGGCCTTCGGATTTTTTCGCCGCGCCTCCGATGGCCTGCTCAAAGCGGCCAACGTCGGCCGCCATGGCCTGCACCTGACCATCGACCCTGGCGCACTGCTCAAGGTTCTGCTCGGCGCGGCTGGCGACGCCGTGAATTCGCTGCTCGACGTCGGTGAACTCCAGACGAAAGCGCGCCAGTGCCGTGTCGATGGCGCTGCGCAATCCAACAGCCTGCGCGGACGCTCCGGCCGCAGTGTCGCGGCTGGCCAATTGATTAACGGTAGTTGAGAGCTCCGCAAGTGTCGCGGCTATGGTTCTGCTGGAGGTCTGGATCTGCTCGGCGAGGTCACGCACCGATTGCGCGACGACGCCAAAGGCGCTGCCCTTGCTGCCTGCATGGGCGGCTTGCACGGTCGCATTCAAGGCCACCATGCGCGTGCGCATCGCAATTCGCGCGATGTCATTGGTCGCACCCAGCGCACTATGGAGCGAACCGCCGACTGCAGCGAGACCCGACTCGATCGTGTCGACCGCGGCGTCAAGGGCTTGCTCGACCCGTTCACGGGTCAGTTTCGCAGTCTCGCCGGTCGCGCGCGCCTCGTCGCGAATGGATTCATTGCCTCTGACCATCTCGGCGACCGCAACGCCCACGCCCGTGAAATGCTGCGACTGGGACTTGGCCAGCTTCATCGTATCTTCGATGGTGCCCGCGATATCGGCCATTTCATGGCCCAGCGTGCTGGCGGCGCGGGCGGTTTCCGCAACTACTCCTTCCGCAACGCCGCCACCGATACCGCTCGCCTCGGACTGCACCACAGCGGCGGCTGCGTGCGCCGATTCCTTTCTGGGACGCCTGCCAAAGAGAACTGCTAGGCCACTGGCCACGTTATGCCTCGTATGCCCATGAGGGTGGGCATGCAACCTATCGGCAGGGGCCAACTCTCCTTAAGGATGCCTACCCCTGCAGGCCGGCGGTCCACCTGGTGCTTAGATAGGGTGTGAGCAAGGTCTCATCCGGCTGCGATCAAGCGGGCGGCGATGCGGGCGCTGCAACACGCCGCTGAGTGCCCATCCGGCCCAACGCGCCGCGAGGTGAAACGTTGGTAAATGACAACACGTGCTTGTAATCTGAAACGGTGGCTCGCGAAGCGCGAGACCCTGTGTCGCTACCAATCAGAACAACGCGTGGGAGAAATCATGAGCGAGGACACAATCTATAAAGGCGGCTGCTTCTGCGGCGCTGTGAAGTTTGAAGTCACCGGTCGGCCCGCAGCGATGGGGTATTGCCACTGCGAATCCTGCCGCCATTGGTCAGCAGGTCCGGTCAACGCATTCTCTCTCTGGCCAGCGCAGGCCCTGCGGGTGACGCAGGGTGCTGACAGTATTGGCAGCTACAGCAAGACGCCCACGAGCTTGCGCAAGTGGTGCAAGCTGTGCGGTGGACATCTGTTTACCGATCATCCGGGTTGGGGATTGGTGGACATCTATGCGGCACTCCTGCCGCAGCTGGCATTCAATCCAGTAGTGCATGTCCACTATCAGGAAAGCGTGCTTCGGATCCAGGATGGCAAGCCGAAAATGAAGGATCTGCCACAGGAGATGGGGGGCTCGGGCACTGCGTTGCCGGATTAACGATGCCTGAGTCCAGCGCGGGAGCACAGCAGGCCCCTCGGACAGACTGATCAGCGCTGCTCGCAACTCCGTAGCGGCATCTGCGGACGCCGACGATCTGCCAGAAATCTTATGGCCCTGGCAGTTTGCAGCCGCACAAAGTGCGCAAGGCTATTCTGTTGCGACGTTCACATCTCCGGCGTTGACGCCGCTGACGCCGGGTATATTCGCAAGCATTGCGACCAGTTCGGAAACCAGTCCGGTTCCCCGAAGTTCGAGAATCACAGTTACAGTCCGAGCGTCCTTGTCGGTGTTCGGCGGATCATTGGTTGGAATGTCATCAAGGGGAGGGGTACTGCTGGCCTTTAAAGACACTTCCCGATCCGGGCCTGCATTGCTCTCGTGCCCGCCCGGGGCAGAATGAGAGCGATCAACTTGTACGCGACTAACAGAAAACTCGTGTTGCGTGCAGATCTGCAAAACTTCCCTGAGGACATCGCGGCCGTCTTCATACGAAATCTGCAGCAGCGAGGGGGCCCATCGCGACCGCGGAAGCCGGGCCGCGATGTAGGGGAAGCCGAGGACGATCAGGAAATGACCGGCAGTGACGACGAACGCCAGGATCAGAAGACCGGCGCCGCAGGCCATACCAACGGCTGCGGTGAGCCAGACGATGGCTGCAGTCGTCAATCCGCGGACACTGTCACGGCGTACGAAGATAAGTCCACCGCCGATGAAGCCAATGCCCGTCACGATCTGGGCGGCAATTCGCGATGGATCGAGTACGATCCGGTTGTTTGACAGGATGTTCATGAAGCCGTACTTCGAGACCAACATGATGAGTGCCGCAGAGAACCCCACCAGCGTGTAGGTTCTGAACCCTGCGCTCTTGTGGCGAATTTCGCGCTCAAGGCCGATCAGCGCCGATAGTGCGAAGGCAATGGCCAGTTCGACTATTTGAAGCCATCCTTGTCCCGGCAGGTCCCAAACTGACACTGGCGCTCTCCCCGTGCGAGTACGGCTGCCGAGACTATAATCTCCTCACAAAAGTCACCGCTAGTGCAGCGGTTTGCAGGAGAGGCACATGTCGATCATCGGCTATGCAGCGTGGGCGTTCGCCGCTGGCGCACTGATACCTCTGATGGCGATCTTGAACGCCGGTCTGGCGCGCGCCAGCGGCGGCATTGTCCAGGCCACCGTACTTCTGTTCGCAATTGGACTGATCTCCTCACTGGTCCTCGCTGCGCTCTTAACTGTGCGAGTGCCGAGCCTGAGTACCTTGATGGCCGTTGCACCGCGGCAATATGCCGGGGGACTCATCGTCGCCTTTTATGTCTTGAGCATTACCTTTCTCGCGCCTCGGTTTGGGGTGGGCAATGCAATCCTGCTGGCCGTAATGGCGCAGCTGATTACAGCAGCGGTGATCGATCACTTCGCGCTTGCAGGCGCAACGCTGCGTCCTTTGACGATTCTGCGCGGCGTCGGACTGGGCATTGTCGTGCTCGGTGTCGTGATTACGCAGGCTGGCGACCGTCTGCTGGCATCGTTCCGCTAACAGCAGGAATCGGGTGGGCGGCGAGCCGGCCCGCACGCTACGGTGTGGGCCTCGCATTTAGCGGAGGCTCTGATGAAGTTTCGTATCTCTGGACTCTCGGCCGCGCCATTTAGCCCGCTCTATGGACTCAATGATGAGGACCTGGCCGCGAAAGGGGTCAAACGTTACCGGGTGGATAAATACCCTGGTTTTCCCGATCGCATTGAGATGCGTGATGCGCGCGTTGGCGAGTCAGTGCTGTTGCTCAACCATCTCTGCCAGCCTGCCGACACGCCTTATCGAGCCTCACATGCCATATTCGTTCGAGAGGGTGCCGTGACAACCTACATCGGACTCGATGAGGTACCGGAGGTGATGCGGACCCGTGTGCTCTCCCTGCGCGCCTTTGATGTTCACGGCATGATGCTGGATGCTGACATCATCGATGGCGGGCAGGTTGAATCGCTGATAACGCGCCTGCTGGGAAATCCTGAGGTCGCCTACATCCATGCGCATAACGCCAAGCGCGGATGTTACTCGGGACACATTGATCGGGCCTGAGAAACACCTAAGGGGCCCCGCAGCCCCGGCTTATCAGTTTGATTAGCGTGGGCCGGCACGCGGGCGCGATTGCCGGCCGCTGCGCAAGAACGCGGCGCAGGATGAAAAGTCCCGTCGGGCCCGCAGGCCTTGTGATGCCGGGCTCTCGCAGATAAAGTCGAGGCCTATCTTAAGATCACTTGAGAATCCGCAGGCCGCGATAATAAAACCATAGGGGAGAACTCATGCGCTTGTTCAAAGTGTCGGCGGTGCTCATTACTATCTGTTCGGCCTTTGCAGTTGCCAGGGCGCAAAGCGTTGTGCCGGCCATCGACGAAGGCGACCTCGTGACTTTGGGCGGCAACACCCGCTCCGAGGCCACGCAAGTCAACGACCGCGGTGAGGTCGAGCCGGGCATGCAACTTGAGCATCTCGAGTTGCAGCTGCGGCGCTCGCCCGAACAGGAGCGGAAGGTCGAAGCCTTCATCGAGGCACTGCACAACCCGGGATCGCCGAGTTTTCACCGGTGGCTGACCGCCGCGCAATTCAGCGAGCAATTTGGAACCTCGACGGACACCATTGCTTCAGTGCGCAGCTGGCTGGAAAGCTACGGGTTCCGCGTGGGGCCAGTTTACCCCGGCGGCATGGTGATCGATTTCTCCGGCTCTGCGGCCGAGCTTTCCGCCGCGTTCCACACATCGATCCACCGCCTCCTTGTTGGGGGAGAAGCCCATTTTGCCAACATGAATGATCCGCAGATTCCAAGGGCGCTGGCCTCGGTGGTGAGCGGGATCGTCAAGCTCAATGACTTTCGACCGATGCGCAAACACTTGCCAAGTCCCAAGTACTCGGGCAGTTGCAGTGGCAGCCCGTGCTATCTCATGGCACCGGCCGATCTGGCCACGATCTACAATTTCAATTCCCTGTTCCAGGGCGCGACACCGATTACCGGCAAGGGTCAGACCATTGCTGTGGTCGAAGACACTGACCTATACAGCGACAGTGACTGGACTAACTTCCGTCGCATCTTTGGTCTGAGCATCTACCACGAGGGCACGATGTCGACTATTCACCCAGCGCCGCCGGCGGGTGGGGCGCCGTGTAGCGATCCAGGAGTCAACAGCAATGGCGATGATGTCGAAGCGACTCTCGATGCCGAGTGGTCGAGTGCCGCGGCGCCCGATGCGACCATCCTGGTCGCCGCCTGCGGTGACTCTGCTACCGTGGATGGGGTGCAGCACGCGATCCACGATCTGATTACGAGTGCCTCGCCGCCGGCGATCATCAGCGTCAGCTACGGCATCTGCGAGACCGAGAACGGTGCCACGGCCAACGCTTTTTTCTCCTCCATGTATCAGCAGGCGGTCGCCGAGGGGATCTCAGTGTTCGTCGCTACGGGCGACTCGGGCCCGGAGGATTGCGCGCCTAATTTTACCAGCCCGGCAAAATTCGGCATCGGCGTCAACGGTTGGGCATCGACCGCCTACAACGTCGCGGTCGGGGGCACGGACTTCAGCGACACCTTTGCGGGCACCAACCTCGAATATTGGGGCACGAGCCAAGGTCCACCCTGGGGAACGGCCAAGTCTTACGTCCCGGAGATGGCTTGGAACGATACCTGCGCCAGCGACCAGACGATTGCGGTATTCGGATACGCGACCAGCTATGGAGCCAATGGATTCTGCAACAGCACGACGGCTTATCCTTATTACATCGGTACGGGTGGAGGGGAGGGCGGACCAAGCGGTTGTGCGAGTGGCGCTCCGGCAAAGAAAGGTGTTGTCAGCGGTACCTGTGCAGGGTGGCCCAAGCCGAACTACCAACAGGTCTTTGGGATGCCATCGGATGGTGTGCGCGACGTTCCGGATGTGTCCATGTTCGCCTCCGACGGATGGGAATGGAATCACCAATACCTGATCTGCTTTTCGGATCCGAACAATGACGGAGCCCCGTGTCAGGGCAACCCATCGAGCTGGGGTCTGGGTGGTGGCGGCACTTCGTACGCCACACCTATCGTTGCCGGCATTCAGGCGCTGGTGAACCAGAAAATGGGCGAGAGCCAGGGAAATCCGAACTACGTTTACTACGCACTGGCTCAGCAGCAATACGGATCAAATGGAAATCCGCAGTGCGATGCCAGCCTGGGGACCGGCGGCGATCCTCACTGTGTGTTTCACGATGTCACCTCGGGAAACGATTCGCAGGACTGCAAGGGCACTGCGAACTGCTATCTGCCCTCGGGAACCTATGGTGTCATGTCAAAGTCAGACTCGAGCTACGAACCGGCCTACAAGTCGCATCCGGGGTACGATTTTCCAAGTGGCATAGGCACTATCGATGCTCACAACCTCGTGGAGAATTGGGCGAGGGCGCTCTAGGCATGGAAGCGCGCCAACGCAGCGCGAAACAAGTCCCGCTCGTCACGCGGCACAGTGCGGCTGCATTGTGAGCATTTGCGTGCCCACGGACTGACGCCCCAGGCAAGGAATCAAGCTTGACATTGAAGACTGCCCCGGAGGGCCATTTCCAATCGACAGAATGCGCGTATGTCTATACTGCCACTACAGCTTGACCGGCAACCGCTTAGGCCATACATCAACAAGACAATCAGAATTTGTGCCAATCATCTACTACAGGCGATATCTATGAGCAATTCCACGCTGAAGAAATTTCTCGTCATGTTTCTGGCGCCGGCTGAAGTGATGGCTGAGTGGGCCAAGACTGATCCGGCCGTGCGCAAGGCCGCCGAGGACAAAATGCGCGGCGACTGGCAGGCATGGATGGGAGAACACGCCAAGCACATCTCCAGTACGGAGGCGGCAGGCAGGACGAAACTCGTCACGTCGCGCGGCATTGCGGATACCAAGAACGACATCATGCTTTACTCGATTGTCGAGGCTGAAAGCCCGGACATTGCGGCCCAAATGTTTTCGAACCACCCGCACCTAACAATTCCACAGTCATCGATACAGGTGATGGAAGTCAGACCGTTGGGACCGATGTAATACCGGGCCGCCGCCGCCCTGCGAGATCCGGCTGATAAATTTCATCGTTCCGGTAGCCCCAGCTGAGCGCCTAGGCACTGAGTACAATTGGTGTCCGAAAAGCCGCCCAGGCAGCTGCAGGCTCATCGAAATATTTATCTCATTGGGAGCCGTAGATGGATGTCATCTCAGACTTCAAGGGCGCCTGTCACTGCGGCGCCGTGGGGTTCACAGTAAAGCTAGCCGATGGATTTCGTTCGGCGCGGCGTTGTACGTGTTCGTACTGTCGCATGCGCGGGGCCGTTGCAGTGTCGGCGGATCTGAACGGCATCAATATTACTCAGGGCCGCGAACTGCTCAGCCTCTACCAGTTCAACACCAACACCGCAAAGCATTATTTCTGCTCGCGTTGTGGCATCTACACCCATCACCAGCGCCGCTCGAATCCCAAGCAATACGGCGTCAATGTCGCATGTCTTGAAGGAGTCAGTCCGTTCGATTTTCAAGAATTACCGGTCTACGACGGTACGCGGCATACGGCGGACGGATTTCCTGTGACACGAGCGGGCACGTTGATCTTTAGAGCCGCCAAGTAGAGCTGACCGAGTGGCCACAGCCGACTCCGAGCGGTCGCGCCAGCGCATCCAACCAGAGCAGACTGAGAACATGAAGCCGCGTTCGGCGTTAACGATTGCTCTGAAGAGCCATCTGGCTCTTACAACAATCCGAACAAAAACCTGGAGGATAGAATGGCAGTCAGTCCCGTTCGCGCGAAGGACACACCCGAGGCCCAGCTTCGAATCCTCATCGAGAAGTTCGATCCAAAGAATCAGCGGCTCGTCCGCTCGGTCCGGTCGAGTTTGCGCAAGCGATTGCCAACTGCAAACGAGCTGGTATACGACTACGGCAACTCGCTGGTCATCGGGTATTCGCCGACGGAGGCCGGCATAGAGTCGGTAGTTGCAACATCTGCGCGCGCCGACGGTGTGAGTCTGTACTTCACCCAAGGAAGTAAGTTGCCCGATCCCAAGAAGCTTCTGATGGGATCAGGTAAGCAAACCCGCTTCATCCGGGTGGAGGCTGCTCGCCAGTTGACGCATCCGGATGTGGAGGCGCTGATTGCCGCTGCGGTCGACCAGGCTAGCGTTCCGTTGGCATCCAAGGGACGTGGCACAGCGGTAATTAAGTCGACTGCTTCGAAGAAGCGGCTTCGTCGGAAGCCGGCGAAGTGAGATGAAGGCTTATAAATCGCTGGTGCACACGAAGCCGGAGATAGAGCTAAACCCGCACGGGCGGATCCAGGTAGGGTTAAGATCTAAGTTCGCATAATGTATATTATGACAAATTATAGAGATGGGATGCGGAGCAGGCGCACACCACCGCAATGCACCTGGCGTGTGAATAGTCCATGAAGGCACTTACAGCGATAGCTCGACGAGGACTGTAGTCGCAATGACAGAAAAGATGCGCCATTGCACGGTTGGCATACTTCACGCAAACCCGCTCATTTTCGGCCTCAATAGAGGAAGATTGGGAGAACGTTAGAGGTCGGTTCTGGAGCGCTTGCGGTCAGGGTATTTACGCCAGCCCCAAGAAAACCGCGAGTGCTCTGTCAACGGCGACGATCACGTCTCGGTGCAATCGACCAATAGTTGTACCGACTTTGTCTCGCGGCACCGTCTGTATCTTGTCTATCATCACCTGGGATTTCTTCCGAAGACCATTTTCGGCGCTGGGCTCAACAGAAATTCTAAGCAGCGGCGCGGCTCGCAGTTCGCTGGTGACCGGCAAGATGGTCACGGAACCAAGAGATTCGAACAACTCAGATTGAATCACCAGCGCCGGTCGAGGCTTCCCAAATGCACCAGGAAGCACGATGGTAACCACTTCGCCACGCCTCACTTCCAGCCTTCAGTGTCAGCCACCTGAGAAAGCCACTTGAGCGTAGTGCCCTCCGAACGCCGCTTGCTCAGCACAAGGCTTTGGCGTCGACACTCTGCTGCGAAACCCGCGCGTCTTGTATCCGGCACCCAAATCTGCACAGGCCGCAATCCGGCGGCCCGCAGCGCCGTGCGGTATTTTTGAACACGCCGCGAAACGCTCATACGCGCCGCCATTGAGCTACTCCAGACGCAAGTTACATGTAACACTATCCTATCGCCGTGTTACATGCAACAGCTCTTGGAGTCACGCTTTGTCTAACTCATTGCGTAACCCGCTATCGTTGGGTCGCGTCGGCCATGAGGCTTCGTGGCATTCGCTTGTTTAACCAGCTGCGCATCTTCCGTCCGCTTCGGTTCTTACCTGACGCTCACTCGTGCCATCAAGTATCACGAAAGAGCTGAGTGGCTTTGCGTACGTCACCGTACAGACCTATAAACGCCGCTCAGTTAGCCTATCGATCGGCGCGCAGTTTTGTCGCGGTTCTCCGATATGGTCGTCAGTCTCGTACAGAAGCCACCAGACCCTACGCCTTGGATGCCAATTCGTCTGTCAATCTCATCGGACATTGATGGCGTGAACAACGCGAATCTCAATGTGAACATCCCCTCCGAAGTTCCAAGTCACAGTTCGCCCCGGATCGATTTCATCCGATGAGGCGATTCATCATCCTGCAGTCGCATCGCATTAGTCTCGCGAGCATCCTCCTGATGCTGGCTCCTGGGATCAGCCCCGTGAATGCGGATGTCGTGCCGGTAGTGTCATCTAAGAGTTCAATTACCGCTCTAAGCAAAGCCCAAGTCATCGACATATTTCTCGGCAGGAGAACGCGCTTTCCGGACGGTAGCTTAGCGGTGCCGATCGATCAGACGGAAGGTTCGGTCGCGCGCGAACAGTTCTACAGCAGAATCGCAGATATGTCCCCGGCACAGGTCAAGGCCTTCTGGTCGAAGATCATATTCACCGGCAGGGGTCAGCCGCCAGTGGCGGTTGCCACAAGCCAAGATGCAAAGAAGGCGCTTGCCGCTAACCCCAATGCCATCAGCTACATCGACGAGAGCCTGGTGGACAGCAGCGTCCGAGTCGTACTTGCAAGGTGAGCGTATGTCGAAAAACATAACCGTCGCCGCATTGATTGCGATGACATTCTGTGCGACCGGCGCCTACGCCGCCGACACTGATCAGAGCATATTTACGATTAACGGATTCGGTACTCTGGGCCTCGTTCATTCCAGCGACGATTTGGCGGATTTCGTCTCTTCGAGTTTCGAGCCCAACGGCGCCGGCTACAGCCGCGCATGGAGCGCGAGTGTTGACAGTCTGATCGGCGGGCAGGTCACTGCCAATATCACTCCGCAGCTCACGGCAGTCGTACAACTTGTCGCGCAGCAGAATTACAACGACAGCTATTGGCCCCGCGTTGAATGGGCAAATATAAAGTATCAATTCACTTCGGATTTCGATGTCCGCATCGGCCAGATTGTGCAGCCCACCTTTATGCTTGCTGATTCTCGCAAGGTCGGCTACGTCAATCCCTGGGTGCGCCCGCCGACGGAGGTATATAGCCTCAACCCGATCACCAGTTTGACCGGCTTGGATGCCAGTTACCGGCTTCATTTGGGCGATGTGACTAACACTGTGCAAGCCAATTACGGCAGAAATTTATCGTTTCAATTCCCGGCGTACTCCCACCTCGATGCATCTCCGGTATGGGGAGTTTTTGATGACATGGAATACGGCTCGGCGCGCATGCATCTTGCGTACGTGGCTACGAGGATCACTCTGACCTCGCCCGCTGACGCGCTCTTTGATGCGTTCGGTCAGTTCGGGCCGCAAGGCGTCGCAATCGCACAGACCTTTGAGACGGTGGATAAGTCCGTGAGATTCCTGAGCATCGGGGCAAGCTACAACCCAGGCCAATGGTTTGCCATGAGTGAATGGGCAAGATTCGGATCCAATTCTTACATTGGTACGTCCACTGGCTGGTACGTCAGCGGTGGCTATCGGCTCGGCAGCGTTACGCCTTATCTGACCTATGCACAGGTGACTGAGCGAATGAGGTCTGCTCCCGGCTTGAACGTGTCTGAACTTCCCGTCTCCCTTCAACCCATCGCTGCCGCCCTCGACAGCGGCCTCGATGCTGCCATTGCCTCACGTCCGGTCCAGTACACCTCTTCCGCTGGCGTGCGCTGGGATTTCAGGAAAAACCTTGACCTCAAACTGCAAGTCGACCGCATAAACCTGGGTTCCGACTCACCCGGCACACTAATAAACATTCAGCCAGGATTTTCGTCCGGCAGCGTCGTGTACGTCGTCAGTGCCGCTCTCGATTTTGTATTCTAATCAGACCGCCGTTCTTGCCAGCGCCGCACTTGAACCAATATACGTCGCGCCAGATGTCTGCGCCTGCAAGAGTTCTGTAAATTGCTGCGCTGAAACAGGCTTGTTGAAATAAAAGCCCTGAAATTCATCGCAGGCATGCTCGCGCAGGAAATCGGCCTGCTCTTTAGTCTCCACACCCTGCGCCACAACGGTCAGGCTCAGGCTCTTGCCCATAGCAATTATGGCCTCAGTTAGATTGCTGTCTCCGTCTTGTGTGACGATGTCTCGAATGTAGGAGCGATCGATTTTTACGGTGTCGAGCGGGAATCGCTGCAGCGTGGCAAGTGATGAGAATCCCGCACCAAAGTCATCGATGGCGATCTTAACCCCTAGGGCTTTCAGGGCGGTGAGTATCTTGAGCGTCTTTTCAATGTCATGGATCAGCAAGCTCTCGTGGATTTCAAGCTCTAGAAAATCCGGCCGCATGCCGGTGGACTTGAGTGTCGCGGCCACGTCTCGCAAGAGATGTTCATCGGTAAACTGCCGCGGCGAAACATTGACGGCCATCTTCAACCGAGGCAGCCCTTGGGCCTGCCAAGCTACGTTCTGTAGGCAGGCGGTTTCGAGTGCCCATTTGCCGATTGGCACCATCAGACCAGTCTCCTCTGCCACTTGAATGAACTGCAGCGGAGCTACCATACCTAAATCGGGGTTCTGCCAGCGCAGCAGCGCTTCCATGCCGGTGATCTGGCCATTCGCAATGTCCCTCTTGGCCTGGTAGTGCAGCCTGAATTCCCCGCGCTCGAGCGCATGCCGAAGGCTTGACTCCAGCGTGAGGCGCTCGAGCGAGTTGGCGTTTAACTTCTCGGAGTAAAATTGATAGTTGTTTTTCCCGTCTTCCTTCGCCTGATACATCGCAATATCGGCATTCTTCGTCAGCGCCTCCTCGGTCGCACCGTCCAGCGGGTACGAACTGATACCGATACTGGCGGTAACACGAAATTCTTGTCCCAAGAGAACAAACGGTTTTGCGATCGCAGTGATGATCTTCTGCGCAACCGTGGCCGCATACATTTCTGCCGTCAATTCCGTCAATAGCACCACGAATTCATCCCCGCCTAAGCGGGCGACAATATCACTGTCGCGCAAGCAGGCCTTGAGCCGGCTCGCGACTTCCTTGAGCAATACATCGCCGGCCTCGTGCCCCAGGGTATCGTTGATTTGCTTGAAGCGATCCAGGTCAATGAACGCCACCGCGAGCGGCAACTTGGACCGTTGGGCTTGACTGATGGCTTGGCTCAAGAGCTTATTGAACAGACTCCGGTTGGGCAGAGCTGTCAGACCATCATGGTAGGCCAAGTACTCGATGCGAAGTGCATGGGCGATCTGCGCTTCGTTCTCTCGCTCTCTGGCTCGTGCGAGCTGCCAACTCATCCGGCCCAATATTGTCGCGAGGGCTAGCATCAAGGCGCTGCCGACTCCAGCGCGCCACAGGTAGACCTGCGCTCGATGATGCGTGGCCGCTAACTGTTCGGTTTCGGAAAGGCCTGCTATCACCGCCAGCGGAAACTCGTAAAGTTGCTGTGCGGCCGTAAAGCGTCGTACGCCGTCCCAGCTATTGGCCACCAGGAGGACAGTGGGATCCTCCTGATTTGCACCGGGTACCGCGCCGGCATAGTCAATGGCCTCGCCGGCGGTGACGCTCTCTCCGGTTCGCCGTGCCCTGAATACGCCATCGGTGCCCAGGAGGCCCAATACGCCTTTCTGACCCAAGATCGCAGGATCGTAGCCACTGACAAAATAGCCGGCATCGACGCCGACCAGCACGGCACCCACCAGCGAGCCGTCATGCGCGAGCAGCTCGCGGCCAAATTGCAGTGTCCACTCACCGGAAATGGCGCTCATGCGTGGCTGCTCAACCCAAAGCGCGTCGCCACGTAGCCCCTGCCGAAATGCAGGCGCCGGCGCCGAACGCTCTTTAACGGCCCGAGTACTGGCCACCACCGCGCCGTCGGGGGTCACAATGCTGACGACGAAAACCAGATCTGGCGGCAATAATCCGCTGGCTTTCAAGTCGGCCAGTGCCGCGCTGGCGCCTTTGGCCTCGTACGCATATTCGACCAGCTTCACCGTCTGATCAATTTCACGCAGTGCGCGCACGACCTGCGCCTCATACGTATTAACCAGGTCAAGAGCAGATTTGGTGGCCGTCGCGGTCGCATTGGCGCGCTCGACCCTGATAAGATTGAGTGTGGCGCCCCAGATCACGACGAGCACAAGCAGGGTGAGCGCTGGGAAGAAAACTTGCGGCTCACTAAGCCCAGTCAGCCAGACTCGCAGTCCCGTGGTTGGAGCGATTCTCAGGGCGCGCTGGCGCAGCGTATCGTCAATGGAAACGTTCTTCACGGCGCTCACGTGAGGTTCCCGGCGGTCAGTTGAGTGGCGCTGCTCAAGCGAGACTGGCCTCTGTGAGATAGCGCGCTTCGAAAATCTCGCTTGGCACGGGCTTCCCCAATAAATACCCCTGCATCTCATTACATTTCAAGGATCTCAGCAGAGTCGATTGCTCCTCTGTTTCAACACCTTCGGCGACGACGTTGAGCTTCAATGAATGGGCCAGATTAATAATGGAGGACACGAGCACCAAGCCCTGTTCGCCAGCAGTCATGTCTCTGACAAATGAGCGGTCAATCTTCAAGGTATCCACGGGGAGCCGGGCGAGGTAACTGAGCGAGGAGAACCCCGTGCCGAAATCATCGATGGCAATCCTGACACCCGTCGCTCGGATCGCCTGCAGCTTCTGGCTACTGTTCTTAACATCCTCCATGATCAGACTCTCGGTAATCTCAAGTTCCAGGCCGGAAGGTCCCCACGCGTTCACTGCCACGGCTTGTGTGACTTCATCGATGAATCCGCGACTCCGCAGCTGCAGCGCCGATACATTCACAGCGATGCGCACGGCAGGCAGCCCTGCTGCGCGCCAGCGCAGGTAGTTCTCAACGGCTTTGTTGAGCGCCCAGCGCCCAACCTGATGGATCAGGCCTGTCTCCTCCAGAATGGGAATGAACTTTCCCGGTGGCGCAAGCCCGGTGCGTGGGTCATTCCACCGGATCAGGGCCTCGGCCCCTGTCAGCTTGCCGGTCGCCAGATTCACCTTCGGCTGGTAGTGCAGTACGAACTCCTGTTTATCGACAGCTTCGCGAAGTAGATTTTCCAGACTAAGTCTCATTACCACCGTGTCGGTCATTCTTTGCGCGTAGAACAGGTATGAATCGCCGGCCGCCTTGGCCTTTCTAAGTGCCGCCTCGGCATTCTTATAGAGGGTGTCGCAGTCGGCGCCGTCGTTGGGGAACAGCGCCACACCCACCTTAGCGCCGATATGAAATACCGCTCCATCGAGGCTAAACGGATGGTGTCGAAAGGCCTCCATTGTCTGCTCAAGCAACCTGCCTAAGTCGGTCTCCGGCTTGAGCTTCGGAAACACTACGGCGAATTGGTCGGCTCCAATGCGCGCCAGTTGCGTCGCGTCACCCAGTCTTTGGGTCAGCCACTCAGCCACCTGCCGCAAGAGTGCGTCACCGCTCGGCCGACCCAGGCTGTGATTGATGTTCTTGAATCGCTCCAGGTCGATAATACCCAGGGCGAGCTCGCCGCCGTCGTTGAGCGCGCCGCGTATATACAGGCCGACCCGCTCAAGAAAAAGACTGCGATTAGCCAGCCCGGTGAGCTCATCGTAATAGGCCAGATACCGGAGTCGTTCGCGTTTCTCTAGATTATCCAAAGCAAATGAGATGTTTCCGGCCAGCTCCAGAAGCAGCCGTGCTGCCTCATCGTCGAAGGCGTGACACTCAGCTGCATACAGGGACAGAACCGCCTTGGGTCGTCCTCCTACCGCGATGGGAAAGCTAGCCCCAGATTTCATCCCCCGGGCGAGGAGTTCTTCGCGCAACGAAGCGCCGATGCCGGTCGCCGCCCCGATGTCGTTGAAGATCACTGGTCGCAACTGCCGCAATGCGCAGGAAGCGGGCCGATCGCTATAGGGCGTGCCCTCATGGGCTGTGAGTCTGATCTGGCTTACAAAGTCTTCATGGCCACCGTGCCAGGCGACAACCTTTCCTTCCAAAGTCCGCGAATCGATCACGCCGATCCACGCCATCATGAATGCGCCAGCGTCGACCGCGATGCGACACGCCTCCCGGAACAACTCCTCGCGACCTTGCACTCGTACGATGAGTGCATTGATTTCACTCAGTACCGCGTAGACTCGGCTCAGGCGTTTGAGCCGCAGATTGGTGCGCAGTTGTTCTGTGACGTCCTCGCCGATACTTGCCACTCCAATCACCGCGCCCTCATTCGATTGAAGCACGGAGTTATTCCAGCGGATGATCCGGTGCTCACCGGAATGCGTCAAAAGCGTTCCCTCCTGGTGTCGAGCCAGCCCGGTGTTGACAAGCATCGCCGAGTAGGCGGCCGATGACTTGTCGAGATGTTCGCGCGGCACAAATAACTCGAAGTAGTTCTTGTGCAACACCTCCTCGCGTTGCCAACCGGTTAAATTCAGAAAATAGTCGTTGCAGTACTCAATCTTCGCGTTCCGATCGAGCATGATCGACACCAGATCGATGTTGCTCAGCATATCGCTCAACCGTCGCTCGCTTTCACGCAGCTGCTCCGAAGCCCGCTGCCGCTCCGTGATGTCGCGCAGCATAGCGGTGAAATACTGCGCGCCGTCCGACTCAAACTTGGAGATGGAGGCCTCGAGCTGAAATATCTGTCCACTCTTACGCAGCCCTGTGACTGCTCGCGACGCGCCTATCCGAGGGTCCCCGAGACTGTCCGGGCCGAGATTTGCGGTCTCGAGCAAATGCCCGGCACGCCATGGCGCCGGCACGAGGATGTCTAGGGGCTGATCGCGCAGCTCCGCGGCGCTGTAGCCAAACATGGCCTCGGCGGCTGGATTGCTGAGCACGATGCGCCTTTGATCGTCCACGGTCACGATCGCATCCATTGCCGTGATTACCAGGCTTTCAAGGCGCTGGCGACCGTCCACAAGGGCTTGATCGGCATGCCTTCTTGCCGTGATATCCTCGATGTTGCCAGCAATTCGTATGCGCTGTCCGGCCTCATCCAGCACCGGATGACCTTGCATCTTGACCCATCCAATCGCGCCGTCGGGGTGGACAATCCGGTACTCGAACTCAAACCTGCCGGTGAAAAGCCCTAATTTGTAGCGCTCCTCGAAAAACGCCCGATCATCCGGGTGCACGCCCCGACTCCACGGCTTGGCACTATTTTTCAGACCCGCTATGGGTTGTCCGCAAATTTCCTCGTAGGCTGGACTCACATATAAAAGGTGATGACTAATCGCATCGACGAGGAAGAACACCTCCCGAATATTCTCCGCCATTTGCCGAAATCGGGTCTCGCTGGAGCGCAGGTTCTCATCGGTTATTCTTCGGGCAGTGACGTCCTGATGCATCACCAGGACGCCGTTGATGGGCTCCTGGCCCAGCGGTGTCACTGTCAACATGAACCAGCGCTGCTCGTTGGCCTTGTGGCAGGAATACTCCAAGCCGAAGATCTTGACCCCGCCGTCCAGTACCGATCGGATGCCAGCCGCAATCTGCGGTGCATCGGATGACTCGTCGCGCGCCGCACGACTACAGATCTCCACGTAATTTACGCCGACTCTAGGTCCCGGGCCGTGGCTCGCCTCCGCGCTTTCGAATCGTTGCCACGCCTCATTCACCGAGAGGATCAGCCCCTGGCTGTCAAGCACGGCGACGTGGGCTGGCAACGCGTTCAGTATGATCGCGTGTACGGAGGCTTCGCCGTGATGCCACCACTCTTGAAATCGTCGAAGCGCCGATCTGCGCTCCTTACGGGGCGGGTCTGCCTCCGTCGTCGCCTTCGGCCCCGGTAATGGTGGTGCGGAATTCATGCTATCGGCTCAGAACTACCCAAGCACGCCGGCTGCAACGCAGCGGGCTATGCGTATCGAGTAACCCTCGAATGCGAGTCACAGATGTACTTTTGACTATCCATTCCATGGATAAGCGCTCCCGCAATGTCTGCGGCAATCTCTACGTCAGCAGCATATGACCCCGAAACTTGGCAGTTCATCGAGGCGTCCCGGTTCCTGCTGCGTGAGTTGCGGAGCCGGTGTGGATTACCCTCATGGGAAAGGCGACAGTTCCCTGAATCTCGCATCATCTTCTCGTTCTTGGAGAGGGTATGTTCGTTGGACAACACAAAATGACAGCAAGTTCATTGATCAAGTGCGAATGCGGCGCAACACCCCGGAACTTGGTTGTTCTCGTCTATCTCATACAAGACACGGCCGTCATTGTGCATCGGGCGCTTCGCAGTGAATTTGATGCAGGCCAACAGACTGGTGAACGCATCAGCGGCAAACGCACCATGCCTTGCCGATCGCGATTAAGCACCAGTGATTGGCAGTGAAATCAAGGTCAGCCGTAGGGGCAAGAATTACTCGGACTCCAATGGGTTTAGCCAGGAACAGGAAACCGAGGCAGCCACCAATTGCAGTCGACGAGCTATGTCGAGAACAATGTTAATCCGTTTATCGCCGCCCAATAGCGATCTGCCCCGAGCGGGCGTCTTGCGGCGCTTGGAATTATCACCGTGGCTTAGACAACAAGACCAATTGCGCCTCGTCAGCGACTAGCAGCTCGCAAAGAAGTCTGCTGGTTTCAGGATCACTGTCCCCGAGTCGCATCAACAGCCTCCTGTGCAGGGAGGCCGCGGTCCGCTCGGCGGACAAATCCCTGAACATAGTTTCAGCCTTCGGAGCAAGATTATTGGACTCCTCCGGAGCGGACTGATTTAGAGCCTCAAGCGCGAATTCTGGATGACCACCGAGCTGCACAATGCGCTCAGCGATACGGTCCGCAAGATAAAACTCTGCCTGGAGTCGAAACCCAATATCAGCTGGCTTGTGCGCGGATACAAATTTAAGCGCCGTGCGGCGCCTGTCGCGTCGCCGAATCGCGCAGATAAGCTCTGCCGTCAGGACTTCATTGAGAGACTTGAATAGCCGTTGTAGTTCTGCGGAACCTTCGGGTGCAAGCGAACTGAGCTCTTCTAATGGCCTTGAGCGACTGGCAATGGTTTCCCGACCGTAGGGTTGCATTGAACATTGCTCTCCTGGCCCCATCAGGTAGCAGCTAGACGCGTTGCGATGGCGTGCGGCTGGGTCGCCCTCTCCGCTCCCGACCGCGAATTCGAAGCCAGAGACATCTCAAGTGTATGTTCCAAGTGCTGCGCCGTGGCGCTCGAGCCCCTGGCGGCGTAGCTGCGAATCAAGTCTGTTAGGAAAGTGTTTGAAAGACGCGCCACCTCCGTCTGTTCCTGCTCGACAAGCACCTGCATCAGAACCGAGCGAGTAATATCGCGCTCAGAGGGTTGTTCGAGAACCTTGATCTCGATATTGTTGGCTAGCAACCCGTATATGTCCTGCAGCGTGATATATGTGCACAGGCGGGTATCGTAGAGACGCCGGTTCGGATATTTTTTGATGAGTCGCAGTACGTTCATGTCGAATTACTCCGTAATAGATGCAATCCCTAGGTGCTAACGCGGAATCGACTCGGGCAGCTCGCCGCGCGGCGGATGTGGCGAAGGCGGCGTATACGGTGCCTACCTTTTGCCACCACCCCGGTGGAGTGGTGGCTGATCACGCAACGCAGCAAATGCGAAAGTTATGCTGCACCGGCGGGGAAGATTGGTCTGTACGCTGCAGCACATTAGCAAGCGCTCCAGGGCACTTAGGCCGGTATCGGCGGCGCTAGTTAAAGGTAATTAGGGCGAAGGGCGTCGCGTACTGCACCGTGTGGACATGCTCGCCCGCATTATCGCGCTGACTGCATGAAGGGGCCGCCCTGCCGACCATGCTCATAGGCGCTCGGTCTTCCCTACTCTGCCTTCGAACGGTTCTTCTCTTTTCACAGCCCGCGTGTAAGTTTATTGCGGCCGGCGGCGAATAACGCAACATGAGCTCTCCGGACGCTATTCGCTTCATCGCACTGCTTCACGAGCATCGCGCCATCCTCTTCAAGGTCGCGTCCGGGTATTGCCGCAACCGCGAAGACCGCGTCGATCTGGTCCAGGAGATGGCGATCCAGCTTTGGCGTTCGTTTGGCCGCTACGATGGCCGCGTGAAGTTCGCGACGTGGGCCTACCGTGTCGCGATGAACGTGGCAATCTCCCACTTCCGCGGTGAAAAGCGGCGAATTCGCGACACGTTGCCGTTCGATGATCTTGCTTACGAGCTTGCGGCCGACGATCCCTTGGCAGAGCAAGCCGGCGACAACATGCGCGCACTCCTCCGGTTGATCGACGGGCTTGACGAGCTGAACCGCGCCTTGGTCCTGCTCTACTTGGAAGGACACACCTCGGAAGAGATCGCCGAGATTGTGGGCATCTCGCCCGGCAACGCCACCACCCGTATGAGCCGCCTGAAGAGCCAACTGCAACGCGGATTCGCGCGCCTCGAAAATTTCCAGGAGACCACTACATGAGCATCAGCCTCGAAGAGCTTCGCAACGAATGGTCCGAGCACAGCCAGCGCCTCGATGAGCGCCTGCGATTGAGTGCGCACCTGCTTCGCGACGATTGGATCGAACGGCAGCATGAACGCGCGTGGAAGCTCGGCCCGTTCGGCAAGTTCAGCATGGCCGTGTGGATCGCGACGATGGTGCTGCTGGGACATTTCCTCGGTACGCACGCGGACCAACCCGCGCTCTTCCTCAGCGCACTGGTCCTCGACCTTTGGGTGATCGCAACGGGTATCGCGCAGGTGCGCCAGCAGCAGGCGCTCCGCGACCTCGACTTCGGCTTGCCGCTCCTCGCGCTTCAGGCACGCATCGAAGCACTGCGCATCGCGCGCATCCGCGCGTTTAATCGCGCATTCCTCACGGGCCAGATCGTGTGGTGGATTCCGTTCGTCGTGGTCGTTGCCGCCGGTGCGTTCGGCGCGAACCTCTATTTGTCGCCGCAGTTCCGGGCCTTTGCTGCGTGGAACATCGCCGGCGGCATCGCGTTCATCCCGCTCGCGATTTGGCTCTCGCGCCGCTACGGCGAGCGGATTTCTCGGTCCTCGGTCGTGCGAAACATCGCCGATTCGATCACCGGCCGCGATGTCGCCGCGGCGCGCGAATACCTCGAGAAGCTGCGCCGCTTTGGAGGCGAGGCGGAATAGCCGGCCTCACACGCCACGACGAGACCCGGAATCCGACGTGGGCTCCGGGACATACTCACCGGAGTTCGCTCGCCGCCATAGTCGCCCCCGCCCATCCGGCTCCCCTAGCTCTGGGCCCCTGAGGCCCCTGATCCGGCGACGTCAGCTGCTCGGAGGCCGGCCCGGCCGATCGGCCCACGGACGGCATATCCCTCCTCCTACAGTCCAGCTCCCCTATCCGCGCTATATTTTGCCTACGGTTGATTTTGTAATTTTTTCAATAAGTTCCGAAGGATATATGGCATATGCTGGCTGCGTTGTCGCACTGCGAAACTTCGGGTCCAAGTGCGCGGATTAACCGCCACCACGGGCAAGCGCCGAAGAACTAGCTTTTGAGTAGCAAACTTCAATTTCTCGCTGGCGGCGGCGACATGGGTGAGCGCATTCGCGCTTACCCCTGGTCAGAAAGCCCTCTGGGAGCACCGAGGTCCTGGTCGCAAGCCCTGCGCACGACGGTGCGCGTAATGCTCACAACCGGCCATCCCATATTGATTTTCTGGGGCAAGGAACTGACCTGTCTCTATAACGATGCTTTCGCTCATTCACTGGGCCCAGAGAAGCATCCAGCCATTCTAGGGGCGCCGGGGCGGCCATCCTGGGCAGAAGTTTGGCCCGTCGTAGGCGCACAGATCGAGCAGGTATTGCGCGGCGAAGGCGCTATCTGGTTTGAGAATCAACTGGTCCCCATCATTCGTCACGGCAAGCTGGAGCAGGTGTACTGGACCTACAGCTATAACCCGATTGATGAGCCCAGCGCGCCCAACGGCGTTGGCGGTGTACTGGTAATCTGCTCGGAAACTACCGAGCAGGTGCTGACCGAGCAGAAACTCGCAGCCGAGCGCGAGCGATTCATCCAGCTCTTTGATCAGGCTCCCACCTTTATTGCACTGCTGCGCGGACCAGAGCACGTCATTGAACTGGCTAATCCCGGCTATTTGCGGTTGGTCGGCAATCGCCCGGTCATCGGCCACAGCATTGCGGAGGCGCTGCCGGATGCCGTTGAGCAGGGCTACCTGACACTCCTTGATGAGGTCTATCGCAGCGGCAAGCCGCATTCAGCGACGGGGGCCAAGTACACCGTTCAAGTCGCGCCCGGCGCGCCCGGCGTCGAGCGCTACGTAGATTTTGTCTATCAACCGATCGGCGGCACAGACGGCACAGTCACTGGCATCCTGGTGCAGGGGCTTGATTCGACCGATCGCACCTTAGCCGACCAAGCCGTGCGAGAAGCTGACCTGCGCAAAGACGAGTTCCTGGCGATGCTCGCCCACGAGCTGCGCAACCCCCTCGCGCCTATCGGGAATGCTGCTGAGGTGTTTGCGCGTACGGTACCCGCCGACAGTCCGGCGCACGCCGCGGTCGGAATCGTCAGACGGCAGGTCGCCCAATTGACCCGGCTGGTTGATGATCTGCTTGATGTAGCCCGCATCTCCCAGGGGCGCGTCACCCTTAAGCCGGAGATCATCGAATTGCACAAGCTGTTGGATATTGCGCGCGAGACCGTCGCACCGCTGCTACGCGACAAGCAGCACGAATTTTCCATCAGCTACTCAAACAGTCCTGTTTACCTGCGGGGCGACGCGGCGCGTTTGGTCCAGGCCTTCTCCAATGTGCTGACGAATGCCGCCAAATACACCGACCCTCACGGTCACATCGCCGTGCGGGTTCTGGAGCCTGAGGCATCGCAAGTGACAGTCGAGATCTCCGATGACGGCGTGGGCATCTCCCCCGAGCTGCTGCCTAAGATATTTGATTTGTTCGTCCAGGCCGATCGCTCGCTCGATCGCGCGCAAGGTGGCCTGGGCGTGGGCTTATCGGTGGTCAAGAAACTGATTGAAATGCACGACGGCACCGTGATCGCTCACAGCGCGGGTCTGGGACGCGGTTCGACTTTCTCGATCACGCTGCCGCGCTGCCACCCTTCTGCCGTTCGAGCTCCGGATAGCGTCGTGCATCCAGTGCCTGCGAAGCGCATCCTAATTATTGACGACAACATCGATGGAGCAATCGCGCTTGCACAAATCCTAACGATGGTTGGACACGAATGTGAAACAGTGTACTCGGCACAGGAAGGCCTGCAGCGCGCAGTAAGCTACCGTCCCGATGTTGTCCTGCTCGATATCGGATTGCCGGTCATCGATGGTTATGAGATTGCCCGAAGAATGCGTCAAAACAAGCAACTCAATGAGACCCGAATCATCGCGCTCACCGGTTACGGGCAGGCGGAGGACCGTGAGCGCGCGCTGGCTGCCGGATTCGATGATCACTTTGCAAAACCGGTGGATTTTACGCGACTGCAAAGAACCCTGACTGAAGCATCGCCCAAAGCCCCTTACTGAGAAAGCTCTGGTGGGCGGCCGGAGGCGCAAGGCGCTCTAGGGATCAGCCCAAGCCTGATTGTTCGGCAGTCCGCACAGCCTGTGCGGATTAATACCTCTTATCGAACGATGCAGGGCCCGCTAACATCATCGCAATGTCAGCGGAGAATCGATCATGTCCATCATCAACAAGTCCAGTACCTTTCGACTCGGCGGCCGCACCGTAGGGCGGGTCGGCTACGGGGCGATGCAACTAGCGGGCCCCGGCGTGTTCGGGCCACCCAGGGATCGTGCCGGCGCGCTGGCCGTATTGCGCGCGGCAGTTGCCAGTGGCGTCAATCATATCGACACCAGCGACTTCTACGGACCACACCTCACCAACCAGATCATCCGGGAAGCGCTGGCGCCCTACCCCGAAGATCTGGTCATCGTCACCAAGATCAGCGCCCGCCGTGGTGCGGACGGCTCCTGGATTCCGGCGTTCTCGGCCGAAGAGCTAACCCAGGCGGTCCATGACAACCTGCGCAACCTCGGTCTTGATGTCCTGGAGGTAGTCAATTTCCGCTCGATGTTTGCGATACATCATGCCGCTGAAGGCTCGATCGAGGCGCCCCTGACTACGCTTGCGGAGCTGCAGCACAAAGGCCTGGTGCGCCACATCGGCCTGAGCAATGTGACAGCGGCGCAGATCGAGCAGGGGCGTCGGATTGCGCCGATTGTGTGCGTTCAGAATCACTACAACCTTGCACAGCGCACCGATGATGCCCTGATCGACACGCTGGCGCGTGCCGACGTTGCCTACGTGCCCTACTTTCCGCTCGGAGGATTTACGCCACTGCAGTCGGCCACACTGTCTGAAGTCGCCGCAAATCTTGGCGCCACACCGATGCAGGTGGCGCTGGCGTGGTTGCTGCAGCGTGCCCCGAATATCCTCCTGATCCCGGGAACCTCCTCGGTTGTGCATTTGCGGGAGAACCTGGCTGCCGGGACACTCAGCTTGCCACCCGAGGCAATCGCGCGACTGGATGGAATTGCGGCAGAGAGCGAGCCGTCGCATTCCTAAGTCTCGCCGCCTGCTGAGGCCTGGTCGCTCTATCGGACCCGATCCGCTTTAGCAGAAGGCAGCGGCGGTATCAGCCGTAGATGGCCAAGCGCTCAGAGTCGTAGTTACGTTTGCAAAACCAGAACGCGATCAGCGATGCGACCAGCGTAATCAGGAATCCGAGCGCCACCGGTTGAACCGGCAGACTCTCGCCGCGCAGCAGTTTGGTCACGGCCAGCTGCTGGCTCATCAGCGGCACGGTGTACATCCAGTTCTGTGCCTTGATCGGCAGCACACTCAGGATCACGGAGGGAATGATGGGTACCAGCTGCAGCAGGCCAAGATAGGTCTGCGCTTCACGGGCGCTCTTGGCCTGCGAAGTCACCAGAATCTGCAGATTAACCAGCAGCAGCACCAAGGGCACCATGACCGGCAATATGGTCACGATGACCGTTGGACTGAGATTGAAGGTCATGCCCAGTTTATTGGCGGGTAAAAACCAGCCGGCGATCATGAAGGCCACCAGGCTCAGTGCGAGGCTGGTCAGGCTGAATGCTGAGGTCGCAAGCATCTTGCCCACCAGGATCGCATCGCGCCGCACCGGATTGATCAGCAGCGGCTCAAGCGACTGGCGCTCGCGCTCGCCGGCCGTGGAGTCGATCGCCAGCCACATGCCGCCGACCAGTGCGCTCAGCACCAGAAAATAAGGCAGCATGGCAAAGAGCAGTGCGCCGCGCCCCTGAGGCGTGGCCTGATCACGCGTAGCAACCACCACCGGTGCGATCAGCGTCGGTGCGAGCCCGCGTACCAGTAGCCGCATGGCTCCGTTGCGACGCGAGTAGCTCTCGAGCATCCCCCGCAGTCGCTCGGCTTCGGAGCTGACCTCGCGGGCCGAGGAATCGTAGATCAGCTCGACCATCGCCGGGCGCCCAGCCTGCCAGTCTGCGCCATAGTTCTTGGTGATCCTAAGGGCCAGATCGATGCTTTGTGAGCGCACGGCGCTCTCGACATCCGGCACGGGTGGCAGCACCTCGAGGCCTTGTTGCTTGAGGCTCTCGATCAGATTCGGTGCCAGTTCGGCACCGATGACGACCACTGGCAAGGGCTTCTCGGCCCGATCTAGCTGATGGCTTATCGTCAAGCGCAGGATCACGACAAACAGCACCGGACCGAGAATCGGCCCCAGCAGCAAGGCGTTGAGCATGACGCGTCGGTCGCGCATGCTCTCGCGGCATTCCTTGATGAAGACGATCAGTGAGGCCCTCATGCCAGGCCCCCGATGGCCGCAGCACCGATAATCTTCATGAAGGCCTCTTCGAGACTCTGTTCGTGGGCCTGTTCCTGGATTTCCGCGGCGCTGCCCTCGGCTACGACCCGACCTTGAGCGATGATCACGATGCGATCACACAGTGCTGCCACTTCTTGCATGATGTGGGTCGAGAACAGTACGCAGCGGCCTTCGCTCTTGAGCTGGCGCAGGAATTCGCGCAAGCTCCGTGTGGCCATCACATCCAGCCCATTAGTCGGCTCATCCAGTACCACATTGCTCGGATCGTGCACGAGCGCGCGCGCGATGGCGGTCTTGAGCCGCTCACCCTGCGAGAACCCCTCGGTGCGCCGGTCAGCAATATCCTCCATCGCAAGTGTCTTGATCAGCAAATCGATGCGCGCGCGCGTCTGCTCAGCCGTAAGCCCCTGCAGGGCGGCGAAGTATCGAATGTTTTCCCGGGCAGTAAGTCGCCGGTAGAGTCCGCGCGCATCGGGCAGTACGCCCAAGAGCCTGCGCACCTCGACCGGGTGTGTCTGCGCATCGATGCCATCGACCAGCACGCGGCCAGAGTCTGCCCGCATGAGCGTGTAGAGCATGCGCAGTGTCGTGGTCTTGCCGGCGCCATTAGGGCCCAGCAGGCCCGTGATTTCACCGTCACGGGCCACAAAGGACACACCCTCGACCGCCTTCTTTGCACCAAAGCTCTTGTGCAGACCTTCGGCCTGAATCACGGTGCGGCTCCGTTGTAGTCAACGTAGGCTGGCGTTGGGCCAAGCCTCTGCAAACACTCCGCATCAAGCCCCTTCGGATCTAGCGTCTCCACAAAGCGGCTGACCAGTCGCGGCATGCAGCCCACATCAATCACGCTATGCCCCTGCCCCGAAGCCGTCAGCAGGCGCGCGTTGCTCAGCGTGCGCACTATTTCCACGCCATAGTCCGGCGGCGTTACCGGGTCCAGTTCGCCGGCAAGCACGAGCGTCGGCGCCGCGGAGACCAGCGGTGCGTGAAAGTTTTCCTGACGGGTCTCGTGCGGCCAGATCTGACACATCTTCTGGCTCTGGGTGATGCTGCGGTTACCCATGATGGTTGCCTCATCCTCGGGCCGCGCGGCAAGCAGATCGGCATCCTCGGCGCAAATGATCGAAGCCTCAACGCCCTGCGAGAGGTGATCCGAAAGATCATCAGCCAGCCACTTTTTCTGGCCGAGCAGCGGTCCGTAGTTGCCCTGATCCGCCTGCTGCAGCATCAGCGGCAGGAGCGCTGCAGTGATCGGGCTGTAGGCGTAGAACCTGACAACCGATGCCAAATCATCGGCGGTCAGTGTCAGGTGCAAGGGCGCGAAGCTGACAGGATCGGGTATCGCGATGGTCTGGGGATGGGCCCGCAGCGAATTTCTCACCCGATACAAAGTCGCATAGGGATCCCCGTAGGTCTTCGCGCACAGCGCAGTGGCGCGGCACCGTGCGAATTGCGCCTGGAGTGCATTCTCCAGATTTCTGGCGTGCTCACTGAGCAGCACCAGGCGATTGGGCACCGGCCCATCGAGTACGACACTACGAACGGCATCCGGATATCGGCCGACGTATTGCTGGGCAACGCGAGTGCCGTAGGAGACCCCGATCAGATCCAGCTTGGGGCTGCCGAGTGCTTCACGCACCGCCTCGAGATCCTGAACGGCATCGGCCGTGCTGTAAAACTTGGGGTTGGCGTGAGATTCAAGCTTGGCGAGGCACGCCTTGATCGCCTCGACAGCCGCGGCGTCGCTGTCAATAGTGGCGAGCTTCTGCGCTGAATGGTCTTCTTCTTTCTTGTCGTGGCAGCTCAGGGCATTCGAGCCGCCGGTGCCTCGCTGGTCGATGAGCAAGACCTGATGGCTTTCGCGCAGCGGATTAATCCCCGCCTCCACCGCTCCATAATCCTCCGTGGCGGCGCCACCGGGGCCGCCATCGAGGAAGGTCACCAGATCGGCACTGGGCTTGTCGGTGTCGGCGCGCAGGACCGCCACTTTGAGAACAATCTGCCGCCCATCTGGCGCGCTCCAATCTTCTGGAACGCTAAAATCGTTGCAGTACGCACTGATTGTTGGCAGACCGTCGTCAACCCGATTGCCAATCGCACAGGAATGAAGTGTCAGGCTTCCAATATGCAGGACGTCGGGTTTTGCCGGGCTGGCAGACACAGCTGCACGTCCAGTTGCCCCTGGATGGTGATGCCGGTACTCAGTGAAGAATACGGCGGCCAGAATGATCACCACGAGAATCCGGCGCAGCTTGGCGCTCATCCCCAACTCCCACATCAAGACGCCAGGCTCTTGTGCCGACGCTCCGCCGAGGGCGCGCCTCAGCGGCCCTCAGGAGATAAGAAGTGGCAAGGATACCTAAGAGTGTGCGCCGTGGGCATAAATGATCGCCCAGCGCATCGGAGCTACGGGCACGGTAGAGGCGTGAACAGTGGGAGCCGGTAGATCAAATAGGAGTCCCGCAGCCAGTGGCGATCGGGACTTCAGCGCCGCCTCAAAAGCCGCGACATCAACCCTTGGGAGTATCGCCTGGCTGGGTTGGTGCACCGGCAGCCTTGTTTGAAGTTCCAATATCGGTGCCGGCCGGCGCCACAGGAACCGCAATGAGCGGCGCTACCGATCCAGACTGCGTGCTGCTCTCCTCTGCAGGCGCAGGATCGGCGGTTGCCCCAGCTGATTCCTGCGTGGGCGCTGCGACCGTGTTGCCTTGGGCAGCGCCGAGCCGTGCTGCCGCCCGATCGCTCTGCTCCGGACTGGGTGCGAGCAGATCGACCCTCAGCCCAGCCCGATTGACGACTTCTGGGTCATCGCGAAGCTTGAGGTACAGGGGTCCCTCAGCGGGGTGCGGGACCGGCAACGCGGTGCCCGGAAAGCCATCAGGCACTGGAGTGGCATGATGGAAATGCGCGTCGCTCGATACGGATTCGATCAGGAACAGATCGCTCCCCGACAGCTTGCAGGCCAGGTCCACCGTGGCCGGGCACTTGATCTCCTTGAGCACCGGCAGTCGTACCAGCGTTCCGAGAGGTTGCCAGTCGCCGGTAACGCCGTTGGTCGCCACGCGGTAATGCAAGGGTCCAAAGGCCGAGGCGCCAAATGCCTTGAGAGGGTTGAACTGCGCGACAGCGACCTGGGCATTCTCGAGCGTGATGCCCCCGTTGCTCGCGCTCAACAGGGTGGAAAACGCCTCGTCCGCGGTTGCGACCTCGATCATCTCATCGTGCGAGAAGGCCAGCGGGGATTGTGTACGCACGGAGAATGTCAGTGTCCCATCCTGGGGCAGCTCGTTGGGGTCCGCGAGCTGGATATGGTGATCGATGCCGCCCGGCGCAACCTGCACGCTCTTGCCGATCAGTGTGGCACTGGGGCGCGATGCTGCAATTGCCGCAGGCATGCTCAGCACGCGACCGTCCTTGAGCGTGACTTTGGCAGTCAGGTTGTTCTGAGCCTTGAGCGCGGCGGCGTGCGGATCCTGCGCGCTCATCACCAGCTCATCATCGCCCTGGCTGCTTGAGAGTGTAGCCGGCACGAAATCCACACCTTTGAGCTGCAGCGCGGCCACTTCATCCAGGCGCGTACCCTTCAGTACGCCCTGCGAGTCGCCCGCATGCACGACAAAACTACTGAGATGCCCGGCTTCAGAGAAAGCGACCAGACCCAGTGGTTGGGGCTGGCTTGCACCATACTGCGACACGAGCAGCGTCATAGGGCCCGGCTGCACCTGCTCCAGGGGCAATTTGAGCTCGACCACATTGGGCTTCACGGTTTTCCATTCGGTCTTGATTTCCTTGCCTGCCGGGTCGCGCAGCATGATCTCATCGATGCAGCTGACACTGTTGGCCTGCAGGTGGACCAGCTCTTCGCGGCCGACGATCAGTCCGTTGCTCTCCTGATCGCCCAGCGCCCAGGACTGGGTCGTGGCATTGACCAGCTGGAAGCTCGGGCCCCGATACTCATCAAAGCCCCAGCGGCCATGGAGTACGCCCTGCACGCTATCGCCCAGGTGCGTGGATCCCAACGCCGTCGTATCGACGACGAAACCACCCTGCTCCGGGTCAGCCTTTGCCGGCAAATCAATCCCTTTCCCGTCCTGACCCACCAGGCTCAAGGTCATGTCATAGGCGAAGCCGGTAGAAAACACCAACGGAGCACCTTCCACCGGCAGCACCAGCGCACTCTTGCGCGCGCAGTAGATGCCGGCCGGGTCGACTGCATGCAGCGGGGGCAACTGGGCCTGTTCCACGGCGGGCAGCGCAACGACCAGCACGGACTTCGGGTCGTAGAATGCGGGAGGTGTGTTCAGCGACAGGGCCAACTGATCGCCGCTCGCCGCCGCCAATGCCGGAATGTATTGATACTGGGCGGTGTGAAACGAATCGAAGATGCGTGCGATATCCAATATCGAAGCGAAATACGGACTGTAATAACCGTAGCTCAGTTGCGGGGTGTAGCTTGCTTCCATCGCCAGGTCACTGGCAGGGCCGGAGGTCAGTGCTTCGACAATCGAGGTGCTGTGACCATCGTTCAGGATCAGCGACTCGCGTCCCTGCATCAGGCAAGGCGCCTGCAGTTCGGGAATCCGATCGAGGCAATGATCATCGACCTTGATCGCAAGGCTGCGGGCCAGGAGCGGTGCGGCCTCCTTCAGTTTGCTCTGGCTCGCCTGGTCCAGGGAGCGGATGGCGCTCAGGTAGCGCTCCAGGCGTGATCGATCGAGCATCGCCTGGTTCAGATCCTGGGAGGCGCGGACAAAGGCGCCGGGACGCCCTCTGACGGCGTTCACCACCGTCCGGTAGTCACCGCTGGTCTCAGGGGCCAGAAACACCAGCACCTGCTGGGCATCCTTGGGTACGGTCACAGTCAGGCCCTGCTGCTGGCAGGCGCGTGTCCAGGCCTTGCAACTGTAGAACTGATTACTCGGCGGAGGATTGGTCGAGCCATTCAAGAACGCCGCGATCAGCAGGTAGTGCGCGGATTGCGTTGCTGGCAGTTCCGTCTTGATCACGACGCGATCACCGGCGGCGAGGTTGGGAACCTCGGCAATAGGCAGCGTCCGATCGCCCCGCGTTACAGTGACCTGGAGATTCGGGCCCGCGAGGTCAAAGGGTGCCGGTTGGGCGAAGCCCAGCGGAGCGAGACCCAGCAGACTGGCAACGACGAGGGTCTGCCGTAGGCTCCCTCTCATGGCGAGGATCTGTGCTTTGTCAATGACTCGCCTCTGGTATCAACGCTGCGCATCCGCATGCTCCCGCGAAACTATGATCCGTATGGATACGCGTGGCCGTCGATTCAATCTCGACCCGAAACGCTAGGCGCAGTGGCCTGTCCGAATAGCGGCCCATCAAATTCGTGGACTGGACCAATCCACGCGGTGCCGCCTGACTAGAGTGCTGGCACCAAGATGAACGTTAACTGAATCAACCCTGTCAAAAAATATATGAGGAACCCAAGAATACCCGCAACAGAGGGAAACCGCCGCCGAAACCGCTGATGCGCCTGGTGTTTTGGCGTCGCCAGGGTCCGAAAGTTCCCTCTGCGGCGGCGTATTGCAGCGATGCAGCATACGGTCACGGCGCGCAAAACAGCGGATTCCGCGACCAGCAGCGCCAGCTCACGGTGCGACGATCACAACTCGCTTGCGCTCGATCGCCTGACTTAATTTAGGCTCGCGTGGGTACCCTTACATTAAAAAGAATTAAGCTGCCGTGGGCGCTAAGCCACAGATTGGATGTCGCACTATGGCGGCACTGAGCATGGCTCCCCGGCCGCGTTAAGATGTGTGGGCCCGCGGAACAATGAGCAGTGAGCGGTGCCTAAGCCACTAAGCTGCCATAGGGAATGCCGATGATCTCGCATCGTAAAATCAGATCCTGCCTGCTCGGATTGGCCGTTGCCCTGACGATTTCCGCCTGTCACTTCGGTTCTGGTTCTCTTACGCCCGGCAACGGCGACACGAACCCTGTGACCCCGCAATTCGCGGCCGAAGGTCTATGGACTGGTACGGACTCAGCTTCGCTGCTGACTGTTACGGGGATCGTGGATTCGGACGGCCGGGCGGTGTTCATCCGCGCCGACGGTCTGGAATTTGCCGGAACGCTTGGAGTCTCGGGCTCCTCGGTAGCCGCAGGGGTCGACGGCTACGTCAACTATGGATCGACCTTCAATGATGGAAGCACCTACGGCGTGGGCACAGTCAGCGGAACAGTAACGGCCAGCGAGTCCCTGAGCCTTACGCTGCAATTCAACACCTCGGCTAATACGGCGCTCACCACCACCTGGGATCTGAGCTTCCTGACGCTTTCGACCTCGGGCGGGACGCTGGCCAAGATCTCGGGGACCTATACCGATGCGGTCACCGGCGCCACTGTCTCAATTTCCACGGCGGGTGTCCTGTCTGCTCAGTCCGCGACCGCGGGCTGGACCGATTGCGTGCTCACCGGCACGGTCACGGTCCCGGATGCCAATTTCGATGTCTACGATGTGACCTATACCTATGCCAGCTGCACCGGCAACTGGGCCAGCCTGAACGGTGTTTCTTTCTCTGGCCTCGCCCTGCTCAATACCAACAACACTCCGAATCAGATCATCATGGGTGCCTACGGAGACGATGGCAGCGGCGACTATGGGATCATCACGACGCTGAACCGCAGCTAGTCGCGGGTTCGGCGCACGGCTGGCGGATGGCCTCAGGCTGAGGTAGGCAGCCGCAGCTGCCAGCGCAGCGGCTGCCAGTGCCCGCGGCGTACTGCGAAGAACAGTAGAAGGCCGGCGGCGACAGTGCCAACGGCCGGGGTGTGGGACATCATGGCGAGAGCGTGCCTAATCTGGTTGAGTCAAGGCCGGAGAGAATAACCTGTGAGCGTTCTCGGGCCCGGGATTAGCCGCGTGCCGCGCGGATGAACAAGCCCACCGTCAAGGCAAGACCCAAGCCGGTAATGCAGATCCGCAAAAGCTTCTCGTTGACATGCCGAAACGCGTAGGCGCCCAGCTGCCCGCCGAGCAGGGCCGCAATGCCGACGACAACGACCTGTTTCCATGCCACATCCTTGGAGAATGCGAAGATCGCAACCGCCGCGGCATTCATGACCCCGGCCAAGGCGTTCTTGGTCGCACCGGCTTTGCGCACCGCCAGTCCGGCCATCGTCAGGGCTGCAAGCATCAGGATACCGATGCCGCCACCGAAGTAACCGCCATAGATTGCGATGCCGATCTGGCAGAGTGCCGCTGACTTGGGACCCAGGTGATGAGCGCGGTCACTGGGCTTGCGAAAGAAACTGCCCCAGGCGAACACCACGGTCGCGAACAGCACCAGATAAGGCACTAGGGCGCTGAAGATCTGCTCAGGCGTCGACAGCAGCAGGACTGCGCCAGCGGCCCCGCCCCCCAGGCTGATCAGGAACAAGGCGCGAAAGCTCAAGCCTGGAATGCCGGTGATATCGGCGCGGTTAGCCAGGCCACTGGCAACCTGTCCCGGGAACAGTGCCACTGTCGAGGTGATGTTGGCTGCGAGTGGCCCGATGCCGCTGAACAGCAGCGCGGGGAAAGTCAGGAACGAGCCCCCGCCTGCCAGTGCGTTCTGCACACCGGCAATGAAGGATGCCAAGGCCAGAATGATGAACGAGACCATAAGCCCTTTGCCGACACGTATATCAGGGTGCCGGCCAGCACGTTCACCCTGCGCGCGTCCGCGCGCTTCGCTCCGGCCTCGAAGTTACTTGCTTTCCTTCGCCACCAGCCACTTCACCAGATCGACCAGCTTGTCCGGGCCACCAGCCGAATCGACGGTAATGCGGTACTTGCCGTTGACGACAATGGTCGGTGTGCGATCGATCACGTACGATTTTATCAGCGTGTCGTCCTGGCGCATTTTGCTATCGACCGTGAAGGAATTGGCCTTAGCCAAGAAATCAGCAACCGCGACGCCTGTCAGGTGATTGTAGACGCGCGCCGCATCCTCGATCGTGGGTGCCGGAGTTTTGATGCGCCCGCTGCTCAGGTCCATCGTAGCCAGCTCACCGGTCTTCCACACGGCATCAAAAATCGCATTGTGCGTTTTCTGAACGAGTCCGAGCAGCTGCGCGGCACAGAAGGCCCGTTGCAGCATCGGCCAATCTTCGGCCGGGTTGAAAGCCGCGGGTAGGTAGTCAAGCTGGGCGTTGGCCGGGAGCGACTGGCGAATCTTATCGGCCGTAGGCACGAATTTGTTGCAGGCGGGGCATCCGTAGGAGAACACTTCGGTCACTTCAACCTTGCCGGCCGCGAGTCCGGTAGGCTGCGCCGGTCGCACCATGAAATAGTTGCGGCCCTCGCTCCAGTCATCGGTGGCCTGAACAACGGTCGCGGCCGCAAGCAACAGACCGGCCCCCAGCAGGGCCGAGCAGACTTTCAGGTTCATCCTATAGGTTCCCGTATCGAGTTGGCTGACAGATCAGAATGGATTGACGCGCTTTTCCGGGGAGAAGTGCATGTAGCCCACATCAATGCCCTGCCGCCAGCCTATGCCAAAGCGCACCGGCGCCAGTGCGATCGCATCGGATTGCACGTAGTTCACGCCAAATCCCCCGACAAAGTACAAGCTGCCTTCAACACTTGGGAAGCGCTGAAAGAGCGCCTCGGCATTGGGCAGGTTGTACACCAGTACGAAGGCCTTGACGGCATCAGCACCGATATCGAATCCGAGCGATGGGCCTTGCCAGTACACCGTGCGGTGGCGACCATCCTTGAATACGAGCTCGCCATGACCGTAGCGCACACCCACGGCAACGGCACCACCCGCCTCTTCCCCGCGGATGAAGGCCACCGGCTGACCTTTCTCCTTCAGTACTTTGGCCAGCACATCCGAGAGCCCTTTGGCTCCGGTGGCAAAGAAATTATTGGCCTGTTTGATGATCTCATCATCGCTGTAGGTGCTCGGAGGCGTCGCGCTCGAAGTAGTGTCGGCAGCCCATGCGGCCACACCCGTCGCCATCGATCCCACAGTCGTTAGCATCAGAACCAGCAGTGCTCGGCGCATAACCATCTCCTGACGGAACTTGCCCCGCGGCGCGGCGCCTTGGGTCCCGTGTCAATCACCTGCAGGTTCAGACTCGGCTGCGCTCTGAAGATTCCCGCCATGCAGCGCAGATCACTTCAAGACCAAGCAGCCCCGTGTCATGCAGAATCTGCACCAGAACACGGATACCTCAAGGACACCGGAAGGCCTCGGATTATAGCCGTATGTCGCGCGTGTCGGGAGCTCTCGCACTCCGCGCGTTGCTACTTCGAAGCGCCCTCGCCGACCGCCGCGATGGCCAGCTCGATGGCCTGCAAGACACTTCGTGTGCGCGTCTCAGGCCACTCCGCATGATCCAGGATCAAGGCATGCTTGAGCGTACGTACGCCCTGGCGCACGGCCTCGGGCACCTGACTGGCCCGCAGTGAACGCACCTCAAGCGCCAATCGTGCGCGCACGCCGGCCACGGCATCGGCATTCTCGCGCAGCCACGCCTGCCCTTGCGGCGTGATCCCAAAGCGCTTGCGCCCGTCTTCAACAGCTTCGGCACGTGGTTCGGCGTGGCCCTGCTCTTCGAGCATCGCAAGCGTCGGATAGACGATGCCGGGGCTGGGTGCGTACTGGCCGCCAAACATTTCTTCAATGGCGCGGATCAGTTCATAACCGTGCCGAGGCTGCTGCTCGAGCAGGCTCAGCAGGAGGATGCGGAAATCTCCTGATTCGAACATCCGCCGCCGCCGGCCAAGCCCGTGTTCGCCGAAATGCTCGCGGTGGCCGCGGCGTCCGCCATCCATGTCGTGTCGGCCGCGTGTGCTGCCGTTGTGTCGCCCTGATCGCATAGGTGTATTCCTAAGATCCAGTTGTAAATGTGTATCTTAAGATATATCATAGAGCCTGGAACTTCAAGAGGTCAGCCCACAGATGTCCAGCCAGAATGCCCTGCCGCGCGCACCACAGCGCGTGCGCCATAACGCCCGCTCCCGCCTGCTGCAGGTGCTGCGGATCACCGATCTATCGCCCACGCTGCGCCGGATCACGGTCGGTGGTGAGGATCTGAGTGGCTTTGTCAGCGCCTCGCCTGACGATCACGTTAAATTATTCTTCTTTCCTCCGGGCACCGCGCCAGTCAAACCCGAGATGGGGCCCCAAGGGCCGCTCTGGCCTGCCGGCCGCCCGCCGATGCGCGATTACACGCCGCGCCGCTACGATGAAAAGGCGCAGGAACTTGATCTCGAATTTGTGCTACACGGCGAGGGTCCGGCGGCGCTGTGGGCTGCGGCTGCGAAGCCCGGCACGCCGCTCTTGATCGGCGGCCCGCGCGGCTCGAGCATCGTGCCGCCGCGTCCTGACGGCTACCTGCTGGTTGCTGATGAGTCCGGGCTCCCGGCAGCCGCCCGCTGGCTCGAATCCCTGCCGGCACTGGTGCCAGCCACGGTGCTGATTGAAGTGGCCGATGCGGCGAGTGAAATCCCACTGCAGACGCAGGCCGCGCTGTCACTGAGCTGGGTGCACCGTGGCACACAGGCGCCCGGCGAAACCGCGGTGTTGCTCGCGGCCCTGAAAAAAATGCGGCGCCCGCCGGGTGATTTCTACGCCTGGGTGGCCTGTGAGTCGAGCCAGTCGCGGGCGCTGCGCAAGTTCCTGGAAGATGAGTGGCAGCTCGATGCGGATTCGCTCAAGACCGCTGGCTACTGGAAGCACGGCGTGGCCGACTTTCACGACTGAGGCGCGCTTGGCTGGCCTCGGATCAGGGCTGGATCTTGTTGATGATGAGCTCGCGCTGCGGCTCTTTGCCGGCCACGTAGGAGATCTCCCCATACAGATCGCCGCTGGCCGGCAGCGGTGCACCGCTCTTGGAGAGGCGTGCCACCACCTGCACGTGTTGGCCACTCTGCAGCTTGTTGCTCGCGATCATCGAATCGCTCGCTGACAAGACAATCTCCACCGGCAGGTTCGCCACCATGCGACGCACCGCCATCGGCGGCCCGGCGCTCGCACCGCGCACGAATACAAACAGCGCCGTGGCGCCGTTGGCATTCTGACGCAGCGCCGGATGCAAGCCGATGTGCAGCTTGATGGCCGTGCCGCTGTCGGCCGCGACCGGCTTGAGTTCCTCATCCAGCGCCGCAATCTGCTTCTCGAGCGCCGCCCGCACACCCTCTGGCGGATTGAGCGCCAGCATCCCCGCAAAGCGCTCGCGCGCCAGCTTCAGATCGCCCTTTTGCATGGCGTTGAGCCCGGAGAAGAACAAGGCCTTGGGGGATTTCGCATCGATCGCCAGCGCGCGCTCGAAGTACTCACTGGCCCGATCGGAATTCGAGGCATCGCCGATCATCAGAATGGTTTCGCCGATGCCCGCCAGCGCTTCGGCATTCTTGCCCTGGGCCACTTCATTGGCACGCTGCCAGGCGCGCAGGGCGAGCGGGAACTGCTGGATCTGCTCGTAGGTCTGCGCCAGCTCAACCCAGCCCGACAGGTCCTGGGGATTGCGCTCGGTGTCGTTCAGCAGCCGGGTCAGCGTCGGGCTCACTGGCGCCGAGGCGGCGCTCGCGCGCCAGCCGTGGTTGCCGTACTTCAGATACAACCCCGTGCCGGTGATGAGTACCAGGATGGCGGCGATCAATGCCGCCTGGCGCGCCGGCGCCAGCGCCGGGCGCGCGCGCAGCAGCGGATGGACGATGAAGGCGATGGCCAGCGCTGCCATCAGCAAGGCCAGAAGCACGAACGAGATCATTTCGGCTCCGGCTCCGAATCTATCGGCGAGGTATCACTGTCGACCAGGCGCGTGCGCTCGAGCAGCACGCGAATCGCTGCCACCGCGCCGGCCAGCAGCAGCAGCCCAGGCAGCGCCCACAGCCACGCGGTGCGCCAGCTCACCCGCGGTCGAAACAGAATGAAATCCCCGTAGCGGCTCACCAGGTAGTCGCGGACCTCGGCATCGCTCTTGCCCTGCGCCACTAGGTCGTGCACTTCCAGACGCAAATCCGCCGCCAGCGACACCTCGGAATCCGCCAGCGTCTCGTTCTGGCACTGCATACAGCGCAGCTCATGAATCAGCGTGACGTAGCGCTGCTGCTGCTTCGGATCGGGAAGCGGCGGTGTCAGATCGATCGCCAGCATCGGTGCCGACCACAGCCACGCGCCGAGCGCCAGCGCGAGCACGCGACGGTTCATGATCCGAATCCGATCGGCGCGGACAGGTGCGGCAGAAATTTCTGCTGCCAGATCTCTGGCGTCATGGCACCCACCCATTTTTCGACCACCACGCCATTGGGGTTGACTAGGAAGGACTCCGGCGCGCCATACACGCCCCAGTCGATCGCCACGCGTCCATCATGATCGGTGCCGATAGCGGTATACGGATCGCCCAGCTGCTGCAACCACGAGCGCGCGCCCGCATCTTCATCCTTCCAGTCGATGCCGATGATTGGCACGCGCCCTTGCTGGCGGATCTGCAACAGTACCGGATGTTCGTTGCGACACTCAAAGCACCACGTGCCCCACACATTGACCAGGTGCCAGTTACCTCTGAGCTGCGCGCCGGTAACCGCTTCGGCACCGGCGGCAAGATTAGGCAGCGTGAAATCCGGGGCAGTCTTGCCCAGGAGCGGCGAGCGGATCAGACCCTTGTCCGGTGCGTGCAGCAGCCCGACCACCAGCACCACGACCAGCAGCGCAAACACACCCAGCGGCCAGTAAAATCGCTTCACGCCTGTCCTGCCTGTTCACCATCTGCGAGCGGTGCAACCACGAGCTCAGCAACTCGATAGCGCCGATCCCACAGCGTCGTCAGGCCGCCAATGGCCATGATCAGCGCACCGATCCACACAAAGCGGATCAGCGGCCGGTATTGCAGGCGCAGGCTCCAGGCGTTGTTACCGACATCTTCGCCCAGCGCCGCCAGCAGATCCCGGTTCCAACCCGCCGCGATTGCCGCCTTGGCCATCACCGTGCCCTGGACCCAGTAGTGGCGCTTCTCCGGTGCCAGCGTCGTCACTACCACGCCCTTACGCAGCACCGTCACGTGGCCGCGAAAGCCATCGTAGTTGGGCCCCTCCACAGTCTCGATATTATCGAAGCGAAACTGGTACTCCCCGGCCATCGCGCTCTGTCCCGGAACCAGTGCCACGTCACGCTCTACCGAGTTGCTCTGCACGGTGGTGACGCCGAGCACGAAGGCACCGGCGCCAATATGCGCGATCGCCATGCCAAGCACCGCCGCCGGCACACCGAGGCCCCGGCGCCAGCGGCTGATCGGCACGATCAGCGAGCTTGCGATGATCCACGCCCCCAGCACGCTGCCGACGATCGCCATCACGTGACTGCTGCCGTAGACACCGATAGCGATGGCAACGCCCGCCAGCAGTGCGATTGCGGCGCCGAGGGCCAGTCGCCGTGCCGAATCAGCCAGCTGCCCGCGCCGCCAGCGCGCGTGCATGCCCAGTCCCAGCAGCGCCAGCAGCGGCACCACTGGCACGAGAAAACTCGGATTGAAATACGGCGGTCCGACCGAGAGCGTGCCCAGATGGAGCGTGTCGGAAATCAGCGGCGCCAGTGTGCCGCCGAACACCACGGTGGCCGCAATCACCAGCAAGATGTTGTTGAACAGCAGGAAGGATTCACGCGAGAGCAGCTCGAATCCGGCGCTCGAGACCAATAGTGGCGCCCGCCATGCAAAGAGTGCCAGCGCGCCGCCGATCATCAGCACCAGGAATACCAGAATGAAGATGCCGCGCGCCGGGTCGGCGGCGAAGGAGTGGACCGAGACCAGCACGCCCGAGCGCACCAGAAAAGTTCCGATCAGGCTCAGTGAAAATGCCGCGACACCCAGCAGCAGTGTCCAGCTCTTGAACAGGCCGCGCTTGTCCGTGACCGCCAGCGAATGCAGCAGTGCCGTGCCGACCAGCCAGGGCATGAACGAGGCATTCTCGACCGGATCCCAGAACCACCAGCCGCCCCAGCCCAATTCGTAATAGGCCCACCAGCTGCCCAGGGCAATGCCGCAGGCCAGGAACGACCAGGCCACCACCGCCCAGGGCCGCATCCAGCGGGCCCAAAGCTGATCACGCCGGCCCTCGATCAGCGCCGCACAGCCGAAGGCAAAGCTGACCGCGAATCCGACATAGCCTGCGTACAGGATCGGCGGGTGGATCGCCATCGCAAAATCCTGCAGCAGAGGATTCAGATCGCGGCCATCGAGCAGTGCCGGCACCTGGCGCAGGAAGGGACTGGAGGTAGCGATCGAGAACAGCAGGAAGCCAAAACTGATGACGCCCAGCACCCCGAGCACGCGCGCGGCGAACGCCACCGGCAATCGTGGCGCGTAGGCGGCCACGGCGAGGGTCCAGAGCGAGAGCACGCAGATCCATAACAGCAGCGAGCCTTCATGTGCGCCCCACAGCGCGGTCACGCGATAGAACAGCGGTAGTGCCGAGTTGGAATTCTGCGCGACATAGGCCACCGAAAAATCATTCTGCACGAAGGCGTGGATCAGCGTGCCCACCGCAATCGCCAGAAACACGAACTGGCCGACCACGGCCGAAGGCACGACCGCAATCCAACGCGGGCGATCCAAGCCGGCGCCCAGCAGCCCGAACAACGCCTGGGCGCCGGCCATCGCCAGTGCCAGGATCAGGGCCAGGTGACCAAGTTCAACCCACATCAGGGATTGGCTCCTGCGGCAGCAGCCTTGCCCTGCTGCAGCGAGCGGGCGACTTCCGGAGGCATGTAGTTCTCATCGTGCTTGGCCAGCACCTCATCGGCATGGAAGGTGCCGGTAGCATCCATGCGGCCATGAGCGACCATGCCGGCCCCTTCACGAAACAGGTCGGGCAGCACGTTCGAATAGGTCACGGGTACCGAATTCTTAAAATCAGTGACGACGAAGTGCACGTTCAGTGTGCCCGGCTCGCGCTGCAGACTGCCCTTGACCACCATGCCGCCCAAGCGGAAGCGCTGACCCGCCTTAACCTCACCGGCGGCCACTTTGGTCGGATCGAAGTAGAACATGACGTTCTCACGAAAGGCGCGCAACGCGAGTGCGCCAGCCAGCGAAACGCCAACAACGATCACAGCCACCAGCGTCATGCGTCGCTGCCGAGGTGTCATGAGTCGCTCGCTCGCATCGCCAGACGTCGCTTGGCCTCGGCGCGACCGGCGCGCGCCGCCTGGCGCGCCCAGCGGATATTGAGCCACAGCACCAGCAGTGTGATGCCATAGGAAGGCCACACAAAGCGTGCATTACCGCCCATGGACAGCCACTCGAGCATCAGACCTCCCCGACCACATCGAGCAGCCAGCGCGCAGTGCGCTCGCGGCGCAGGACTTCGCCGCGGGCGCGCACCAGCAGCACCGCGCCGAAATACAGCATGAAGCCCAAGATCATCGTGATCAGCGGCACATACATGCTAGGCGGCATCGAGGGGGCCCCGAATTTGAGTAGCGTGTGGCCCTGGTGCAGAGAATTCCACCAGTCGACCGAGTAGTGAATGATTGGCAGGTTCACGACGCCGACGATCGCCAGGATTGCACTCGCGCGATCGGCGCGGCCGCTCTCCTCGATCGCACCGCGCAGGCCCATGTAACCCAAATATAAAAACAGCAGCAGCAGCTCAGTGACCAGGCGCGGATCCCAGACCCAGTAGGTGCCCCACATCGGGCGGCCCCACAGGCTCCCGGTCACCAACGCGATGACCGTGAAGGAGGCCCCGATCGGCGCGCAGCTGGCCGCCACGGCGTAGGCGACATTCATGCGCCAGATCAATCCGGTCGCCGCCGCCAGCGCCATCACCGCATAGGCCATCATGGAGAGGGTCGCGGCCGGCACGTGCACGTAGATGATCCGGTAGCCCTCGCCCTGCAGATAGTCGCTGGGTGCCAGCACCAGACCGCCGATCAGCCCACCGATGCAGGCCAGCGCAGCCAGCGTGCCAAACCACGGCACCAGCTTGCCGGCAATGCGGTAGAAGTGCGGCGGCGAGCCGAAGCGGTGAAACCAGGTCCAGGCCAAGCGTAGTTACTCCAGACTGATCCGAACGGCGCCCGCAGCAGCCAGCGGCGCCAGTGTCGCCGCCAGCACGGCCATGGCGCCCAGCAGATACAGCGGGCCCGCAAGCGGTTCCAGCGCGATCGCCAGGGCCGTTGCCTGGGCACCAAATACCAGCACAGGCACTGCCAGCGGCAGCACGATCAGCGCCAACAGTGTACCGCCGCGGCGTAATCCGAGTGTCAGGGCCGCGCCAATGGCCCCAATGAGACTTAAGGCGATGCTGCCCAGAAATAAGGCAACCATCACGCCAGGTATCGCTGCCACCGGCGCCCCCAGGGCGGTCGCAAGGAGCGGTGCCACGATCACCAGCGGCAGGCCGGTCAGCAGCCAGTGCACGCAGGTCTTGGCCAGCAACAGCCACGCGAGCGACAGGCCCGATACTGCCAGTTGCTCGAGCGAACCGTCCTGACCGTCCTCACGAAACAGCAATTCCAGCGCTAAAAGTGAGGATAACAGCGCCCCTACCCAGATCACACCGGGCGCCATGTCTCTGAGCCGCGACAGCTCCGGGTCCAGTGCCAGCGGGAACAGAGCGGTCACAACGACAAAGAAGCCCAGCGGCTGCAGCCACTCACCAGGCCGGCGCAGCGCGAGCCGCAGATCGCGGCGTATCAACTGCACCGCGGCAGCGCCGGGGCTGAGCGGGGCGCTCAAGAAAGCTCCAGGACGTTCAGGTGCGGAGCCTGCAGGTTCAGGGGTTGATGGGTCGCGATGAGCGCGAGACCACCGGCACGCAAATGCTCCTGCAGCAGCTCTGCGAACAAGCCCTGACCGCGGCCGTCAAGATTGGCGGTCGGTTCATCGAGGATCCACAGTGCGCAATCGCACAGCAGGACCCGAGCCAGCGCGACCCGGCGCTGCTGGCCGGCGGACATCTGGCGCGCAAGACGCGCATGCTGCTCGCCCATACCGACACGCTCGAGTGCCGCAGCAATCTGTTGTGCGCCGAGCGCCCGGCGCAGTCCGGCCGAGAACTGCAGATTCTCCGTCGCCGACAGATCGGCTTTCAGCCCCGTGCCGTGACCCAGGTAGGCGAGTTCGCGATGGTAGGCGTGCCGGTCATGGCGCACATCGTGTCCCCGCCAGCTCACCAGCCCCTGCTCGAGCGGCAGCAAACTGCACAGCGCGCGCAGCAGGCTCGATTTGCCAACGCCGTTGGCGCCAGTGACCTGCAGGCAGGCACCGGCATCGAGGCGCAGGCTCAAGCCGCGCAGCACGTGCAGCTCGCCACGCCACAAGTGCAAATTATCTGCGCTCAGTAAACTCATGGTGGTGCGGACGGCGGGAATCGAACCCACACTCCCTTTTCAAGGAAGCAGATTTTCTTGCCACTTCGGCTTTCGCCGCCGCCTGCCTGCGCAGGCGTTCGTGGTCTGGACTATCCCTTCGCCTTGGTCCCACGCGAGGACTGTAGGCGCCGCCCGTCTAGTCTCTACACCTTCCCCGCTATCGGGGCTTGGCTCGGGATTGGCCTGGGTCACGACCGGTAGCGTTCCCCGAGTTTGAGCGGTTCTGCACCGCAGGTTTCCCTGCGGGCACTCCAATTATCAAAGTCTGCTGCGTCTACCAATTTCGCCACGTCCGCATCTGCTTTTCTTAAAGTCACTGGAGGCTAGGGTCGGAATCGAACCGGCGTACACGGCTTTGCAGGCCGCTGCATGACCACTCTGCCACCTAGCCCTTCTTAACTATCTCAATCCTGCAATCGGCGCGGGCACAGTACACGGTTGCACCCGGAAAATCGAAACCGCCCGGACGCCCAGCGACTGTGCTGCGGCCTACGGGCAGATAAATTCGTTGGAGCGGGAAATATGGCCAGACTTCGCAAATTCAATCCTGGCAAGATCACGGTCCGGACTGTCTAACTTATTGGTTTCCCAGCTAATTTAGAATGTTAGCAGGTCGCTCCCCATCGTACAAGATCGGGATCCTTGAGCAGGCAGATGGCGTTGCGCGATGTGTCGCAGCTCGCGCTCGATAACCGTCGAAAGGTACCCAGGGTGGGCTTCGATTGAAGATGTCACCGCGCTTTACGCTGCGCCAGATACCGATTTATGCGCGGAGACCAGCGTTACGGTCGACGTGGCTGCCCCAGCCTGATGGCAGCTCGATCGCCGCGCCCTTGATCTCGCTGTTACCGGCATTCTGTCTATTGGTGCCGATCGTATGCGGGTGCATGACTCCCCCACACGGAACGGATCACTTCTGATGATTCCCATCGACCAATTCTGAAAGACTCGCTCGTTGGCAGGCGAGATATGGACAATTTTGCAGCCGCCATGTCTATTGTCGTCTATCAGCCTTATGTAGCCTCGCAGTACGTTGGCTTCCGGTCCTTCTAAGAGCTGCATAAACAATCCGCCGCCGTAGACTAGCGCCCCGGTAATGCCACGCGCGGGTTATTAGGCTGCGATGACCGCAGAATGCCCTGTACTTGCTCATCTGATATACCCGGTGCGGCCTGGCTTAAATATAGAAGTCGGATCATGAATGGCGATCTCCGCGGATTTGTGTGTAAAGAGGCGCTGAATAATCCGACTTGGCGGCTAAATGACGGTTGTGTGAATTGGTGGAGTTCATCAGCCGCTCTAACTCAGCCGCTTTGCCAGCGAAAGCAGGTTGGCGGTGAATGCGATGGCAGCTGACGGTGACACCGGGGTCTCGAACCAGAAAGTTGAAAGATTGAATGATGGTCAAGCCTGCGTATTCTTTTGCTTGAGTACGCTCTCTGGGTAGATAGCGGGCGGAAATTTTTCAAAGGCGGGTCTTGCGAACAGATATCCCTGGAAGAGCCGAATGCCATGGTCCTCGAACCAGCGGAACTCCGGCAGCGTCTCAACACCTTCGGCAATAACGTCGATGCCCAAGTCCCCGCATACCTGCACGATGCCGCGTACGATGGCTTGACGCGGTCCGTGTGTTTCGATGCCCCGCACGAGATTCATGTCAATCTTCACATGATCGGGCTGAAACTCGGCAAGGAGATTTAAGCCCGAGTAACCTGCGCCGAAATCATCGATCGCGAGCTTGATGCCCATTCCCCGAAACTCGTTGAGCAGCGCCGCAAAACGCTTATGGTCGTGGATGATCTCGCCTTCGATTACTTCCAGGACGATTCGCTTGAGTGGCAGGCAATTGTCGGCGGCCGCCTTGCAGGTGCTGCCGATGGCATCCGCACGGAGTTCGAGGCTCCTAGGCAGGAAATTGAGGTTGAGGTTGCACTGCAAACCAAGCCGCGCGGCCAGCGTGATTGCCTGGATCCGGCTGCCCTGATCGAATACGTGTATTAGATCAGCTGGCACCTGTTCCAATACCTGGAACGCCGGTTGATTGTCGCTACCGCGTATCAGCGCTTCGTAGGAGATCACTTCCCGCGCCACGGTATCGACAATGGGCTGGAACGCGTAAGAAAAAGCGGGGGCCACGCTGGGCAATGCAATTGATTGTGTTCGGATGGCGCCGCGCGCCAGCCCTGGGGCGGGATTGCTCATGCGGCCGCCGTCTGTACTCCGGTGAGAATCCTGCGCCATCGTCCTTCGCGGAAAGCGGCGAGCAATTTCTTGGCGCGCCCGGAATCCAAATCGAGGAAACAGCTCGAGCCACTAAAGAAATCGTTGGTGCCGGGGACCAGCGCGAGTTCCTTGCGGGAAACCTGCGAGAATCCCATCGTCCACTGTGCGAAGGATCTGCTTGGAATCGCTTCGGCTATGATTTTGGTCACTTGCCTGTGGCGCTTGTCCACTTCGATCCTGGCATATAGCGCATTCACCGCGTCAGGAGCTCCTTCCAGCACTTGAAAAAAATTGCCTTCGGTGAAAAGCAGTATCCCAGTGAGCCCGGCACCATCATTGTGGTTGCGTGCCGCCTGTAGCAATGCGGTCAGCTCATCGGTTTCAAAAGAACGTGCTGCGGCGCTGGCGTAGATACAATGCATGAGATCGGGCACGTGCGCTCCAGGATTGGAAAAGGCGGTCGCCTTATTGGTGCCAGCCCTATCGGCTTTGCGCGCTAGTACCTAAAGGCAATTCGCGCATAGTTGTGGAAAAGCCGGGGTTGGTGCGATGCGGATATGATGCCGCGTCGCCGATCTTCTCTACCGGCACGTTGATTGTTATTGGCTTTCCCATAACTTGAAGGCGTGGCGCAATTGCAAACTCATTATTCAAAAATGCGACGGAGGTCCCTCCTGAGCGAGACGGAGGTCCCCCATCGGTGAGTCGATCGTGCCACGATGGCCTTGTTGACCTCACGCTCAAGACGCTGACACTTCGCCTGTGATGAGACCTTCAGCACCGCGTAGCCAGGGCGCCGCATCAGTTCAGTACGGTACTGCCGATAATCTGATTTGGGTTTGACGCCACGTCTGGCAATGGATTCCCAGACACGGCGCGACTCGCTCAATCTTGAGCGACGTAATCCCTCACCTCACTTCAGGTAGCAATGGCAATGAAGACCGTGTTGCTGGTTGACGACGACAACATTTTTCTGCTCAGCATAGGCGTGCGATTGAAGAGCATGGGGTACACCGTGTGTACGGCCAAGGATGCTGCAAGCGCTATATCGGTCGCGCGCAAGAACGATCCGGATGTCATAGTCCTGGACGTGTCTTTGCCGGCCGGCGATGGCTTCTTGGTCGCCGAGCGCCTTCGTAACCTCATGGTTTCTGCGGCAACGCCAATCATCATCATCACCGCAAGCGAAAAGCCCGAGCTGCGTCAGCGCGCGATGAATTTGGGTGCCGTCGGCTTCATGAAGAAACCCTTCGACGCCACGACCTTGGCCGACGCCATCGAGTCGGCCCTCTCGCCGGGAGATAACTGGCGGCCGCAGGTGAACGCCGTCTAACCACCCAAACCCGGCGCGCACGCCGGGGTATCCGCCGCTAGGCGTGGCACTCCTGACTGCCTCGCAATAGCTAGGGCGGCGAAATTTGCCAGGGGAGTCACGGACACCCGATACACATGCAAGAGAACTTCAGCATTCTGCTGGTTGACGACGACACCATGGTCGTTCGCGTCCTGAGCCGCATCCTTGCCGACTTTGTACCGCTGCGATTCGCGACCTCGGGTCGCGCTGCGCTCAAGCTCGCGCACGAATCCCCACCCGACCTGGTGCTGCTGGACGTGGACATGCCTGAACTGAGCGGCTTTGAAGTATGCAAGGCCTTCAAGAGTGATCCGATCCTCGCGGAGGTGCCGATCATTTTTATCACGAGCCATGAAAATTCGCAGCTCGAAGCCAAAGGCCTCGAGCTTGGCGCAGCAGATTTCATCACTAAGCCACCCCACGCGCCTTTGGTACTGGCCCGAGTGCGCACCTACCAGCGCTTAAAGTCTTTATCCACCACCATGCGCAGCGCCGGCAAAATGGATTTTCTTACCGGCGCAGTTACCCGTCGACAGCTGGAGAAGGCCTTGACGCAGGAATGGCTGCGAGCCCAACGCTCCGCTGCGCCCCTGACGTTGCTGCTGGCGGACATCGAGGGGTTCACTGCGTTTAACGCCGAATTTGGTGAAGACAAAGGCGATGAGTGCCTGAAGTCCATTGCGGGTGCTTTGCGCACGGCGGCCCACCGACCCATCGACGTACTGGGTCGATATGCGGGTGGAAAATTCGCACTGCTATTGCCGGATACCGATGCTCAGGGTGCGAGCATCGTTGCACAGCGCGCCATTGATGCGGTTGATGACCTGCAGATACTGAACACCGCAGCCGTCGGCCGCGATCGTATCAGGCTGAGTGTCGGCAGCGGCTGTCGCGACGCCTCACGCTCAAGCATCTGGAATCCAGCCGCTGGCTCCCTTCCCAATGACATGATTGCTGCCGCCGAGCAAGCGCTCAAGAGCGCCAGGTCTGAGGGGGGCCACCGATCGAGAGTCCTCGATATCGTCGACCTCGGCACGCGCCAATGAATTCCAGCGCACCAACAATGCCAAACGCCACCATCGTAGCAGCGCAGAACGGCCAGGACAGCCACGGCAACGAGTCGTATCTCGGAGCAAGCGCCTTGCAGCGAGCGATCTTCAACAGCACCAATTTTTCGAAGATAGCCACCGACGCCAAGGGCGTCATTCAGATCTTCAACGTCGGTGCGGAGCGGATGCTAGGCTACACCGCTGCCGAGGTGATGAACAAGGTCACTCCGGCCGACATCTCCGATCCACAGGAAATCATTGCCCGCGCCATGGCGCTGAGCGCCGAGCTCGACACCGCCATTGCGCCAGGTTTTGAAGCCTTGGTCTTTAAGGCTTCTCGCGGTATCGAGGACATTTATGAGCTGACCTATATCCGCAAGGATGGCAGTCGCTTTCCGGCCGTCGTATCCGTTACGGCGCTGCGTGAAGTGGACGGTACGATTATCGGCTACCTTTTGATCGGCACCGATAATACCGCACACAAACGCGCAGAAGCGGCGCTGCTCAAGGCCGGGGCGCTGCAACTGGCGATTTTCAACAGCGCCAATTTCTCCAGCATCGCCACCGACGCCAAGGGCGTCATTCAGATCTTCAACGTCGGTGCCGAACGGATGTTGGGCTACACCGCTGCCGAGGTGATGAACAAGGTCACTCCGGCCGACATCTCCGATCCACAGGAAATCATTGCCCGCGCCATGGCGCTGAGCGCCGAGCTCGACACCGCCATTGCGCCAGGTTTTGAAGCCTTGGTCTTTAAGGCTTCTCGCGGTATCGAGGACATCTATGAGCTGACCTATATCCGCAAGGATGGCAGTCGCTTTCCGGCTGTCGTATCCGTTACGGCGCTGCGCGATGTGGACGGTACGATTATCGGCTACCTTTTGATCGGCACCGATAATACCGCACGCAAACAAGCAGAAGCGGCGCTGCTCAAGGCCGGGGCGCTGCAACTGGCGATTTTCAACAGCGCCAATTTCTCCAGCATCGCCACCGATGCCAGAGGCGTCATCCAGATCTTCAATGTCGGTGCCGAACGGATGTTGGGCTACACCGCTGCCGAGGTGATGAACAAGGTTACGCCCGCGGATATTTCCGATCCACAGGAAGTCATTGCGCGCGCCGAGGCCCTGAGTGCCGAGTTGGCAACCCAGATCGCGCCGGGGTTTGAGGCGCTGGTTTTCAAGGCTTCTCGCGGTATCGAGGACATCTATGAGCTAACCTATATCCGCAAGGATGGCAGTCGCTTTCCGGCCGTCGTCTCGGTGACCGCTCTGCGCGACGCGGACGGCGCGATCATCGGCTACCTCTTGATCGGCACCGATAATACCGCGCGCAAGCAGATCGAGGCCGAGCAAACGCAGCTGGCGCAACGCCTTCGTGACCACCAGTTCTATACGCGCTCGCTGTTCGAATCCAATATTGACGCGCTGATGACCACCGATGCGCCTGGCATCATTACTGACGTCAACAAGCAAATGGAAGCCCTTACCGGCTGCACGCGTGATGAGCTGATCGGAGCACCGTTCAAGACTTTCTTCACCGACCCCGCGCGCGCCGAAGCGGGCATCAGACTGGCGCTGAGCAAGAGGAAAGTAACTGATTACGAGCTGATTGCACGTGACAGGAACGGCAAGCAGACGGTCGTATCCTATAACGCAACCACGTTCTACGATCGTGACCGGAGACTGCAAGGCGTATTTGCCGCCGTGCGTGAGATCACCGAACGCAAGCAGTACGAGCGATCGCTTCGCGAGGCGACGCAAGTGGCCGAGCAGGCCAATAATGCAAAGAGCGAATTCCTGGCAAATATGAGCCATGAAATCCGCACGCCATTGAACGCCGTCATCGGCCTGGGCTACCTGCTCGAACACACGACGCTCAACGAAGATCAGCGCCAACTTCTCGCCAAGATCCAGTTTGGCGGCCGAGCGCTGCTGGGTGTTATCAACAACGTGCTGGACCTCTCGAAGATTGAGGCAGGTGAGATGTCGCTGGAGGAGGAACCCTTTGATTTACCTGAGCTGGTGCGGGACCTTGGCCAGATGCTGGCTCCGCAAGCGGCGGCGAAGGGAATCGAATTAATCGTTCAGTGCGCCCCGGCGGTACCTCGAATCGTAAGGGGCGATGCCTCGCGTCTGCGCCAGATCCTGACCAATCTGCTGGGTAACTCGATCAAATTCACACAAGCCGGCCACGTCGAGTTGAAACTATTCTGCACGGAGCAAAGCTCCGATCGAATCCGACTGCACTGCTCAGTGCAAGATACGGGCATAGGCATTGAACCTGCGGTGCTGGAGCGTCTGTTCACGCCGTTCACTCAAGCCGACGCCTCAACGACACGCCGCTTTGGCGGTACTGGCCTGGGATTGTCCATCGCACGTCGGTTCGTAGAGCTTATGGGCGGCGAAATAGGCGTTACCAGCGAGCTCAATATCGGCAGCACCTTCTGGATGGAAATACCGCTCCAGGTTGCGCACGATATCGATGGCACGCTCAGCGTCGGTGGCCTGAGAATCCTTATTGCCGACTCTCAAAGTGACGCACCGGACCATCTGATGACCATGGCGCGCGCCGTGGGATGGCGCCCGCAGATAGCCGAAACCGGCGAAAAGCTGCTCGCCTTGATGACCAGCACGCAGTCCAAGGCGTGGCCTGACGTACTCATTTTTGAACAGCAGCTGCAGGATATGACTGCATACCAGCTGATTTCACGCCTCGAGCAGGAATGCACGCAAGGGCAATTGCCGCCGGTAATCATCATCGCCGATCGGACGCAATTCATGAATGAGCACGAGCCGCTCATGCGCAGCAGCGATGTACTGCTGATGAGACCGCTGACCAGCTCAACAATGTTCAATACGGTCAATGCGGCTGTTTCGAAGCAGCCTGACAGTCTTGACCGCGTGTTGCAGTCCACGAGCTTCGATGAACTCAGCGCGCAATGGCTGGTTGGCGTGCGCGTGCTGGTGGTCGATGACAGTGACATCAATCTGGAGGTCGCACAGCGCATTCTTGAAAAGCAGGGAGCGACCGTGGCGGTCTGCTCAGATGGCCTGGCAGCTCTGGAATACGTACGCGGACACTCTGAGCGCCTGGACATCGTGCTGATGGATGTGCAGATGCCCAACCTTGATGGTAATGAGACCACGCGGCGCATCCGGGACGAGCTTGGACTGACGGCGCTGCCGATTGTGGCACTCACCGCCGGTGCGCTCGTTGGCGAGCGGCAGCGCGCGCTCGAAGCGGGGATGAATGAATTCATCAGCAAGCCGTTTGACCCGCAGGCACTGATTCGCAAGGTCCGCCGGCTGGTGGAAGCAGCACGAGGCGAGCCCATACCGATGGTGATAATCGATGCCAAGCCAGCCGGGTCCATTGCTGGCAGGCCGCTCATGTCCTGCATTGACGCTGGCGTCGTTCAGCAGATGTTCGGCGAGGATCTGACGCTGTTCAGATCGCTCCTGGCTCGAATGCAACGCGAGTATGCCGACCTCACCCTGCCGATAAAAGTCTCGCCTATGGATCAGGCCGCGCGGAGTCAGCTCCAGGGACGCGCCCATAAACTAAAGGGCAGCGCCGGAATGCTTGGTGCGACCAAAGTAATGCGGCTCGCCGGAGCGGTCGAGGTGGCGTTCCAGGAGAGTCGGCCAGCCGACATCCTGGATGAGATCTTGCAGCAGCTGGCCTCGGCGCTGGGCGCATTGCGCGAAGAGAGTGAGCTTGTGCTGGAGGCGGCGGAGCGCAGCGCAGATTCAGAAGCACCGGCGGCAGATCAGCCGACCATCGACAGCGCAGAGATCGATGCGTTGTGCACGCTTCTGGAGCGTCAAGACCTGGCGGCGATTGATGAATTCGCCGCGCTGCAACCCTCATTGAGCCGATTCGTGGGCGCGGTACGCTTCGAACGCCTTCGCGAAGCCATTGACAATCTGGACTTTCAGCTCGGCGCAGAGTTGCTGCGCGAGAGCCGATTGGTTGGGCTGGATCATGGGAGACTTCACAGGCTGCCTGATGCACCGGCTCGTGTGGCGTGAAGGACATGGAGCGCTGTTGGCAGTGGCCAGCGCGCGCAGGCGATTTGGGCCAGCATGCGGTGAAATTGCACGAAGCGGGGGCAGTGAGTCGAATGGCTTGCCTCCCCGTGCCCACGGGATCGCGCGGGTTGCATGGGATCGATTCGCACGAGCGCCTCAGAGACGGACCTCCTGGCTCTTGCCCCATACCTCACTAGCTGGGCTGGTCAGCCTCGTAGTAGTCGACGATCACGGTATCGTTCGCGATGGCATACGATCGCTCCTGCAGCGCCAGGACGGAATGGATGTCGTCGGGCTCGCTGCGAACGGCGAACAGGCCGTGCTGGCGGCGCAACGCCTGCGGCCCGATGTAATCATCATGGATCTCGTGCTGCCGATTCTCAATGGGATTGAGGCAACGCGGCGCGTGCTCAGTTTGCTACCGCAAACCAAGGTCATCGTGCTGTCGGCCTGTTACACCTCCGAGCATGTGTACCGCGCACTGCGCGCCGGTGCACTGGGCTATGTGGTCAAGGAGGCCGTGGGCTCCGAGCTGGTGCGCGCCGTGCGCGTGGTGTTGTCCGGCAAGCAGTATCTAAGCCCCTCCATTGCCGCTGTTATTGGTGGTGGGTGGCCAAGCGATCCCAGCAAGCGCAGCCCGCTGGAGAGTCTGAGCGCGCGTGAGCGCGATGTGCTTCATCGGACCGTGGAGGGGTTTTCGAGCGCGCAAATTGCGCTGCAATTATCGCTCTCGCCCAAAACCATAGACACCTACCGCAGCCGGCTGATGCAGAAGCTGGGCGTGTCCGACCGGTCAACTCTGATCCATTTCGCCATTCAGCAGGCTTTGGCACCCTGTTGAGGTTGCTTCCGAGTGTGAACCGGCCTGACTGACGAGGATCTGGGCCGCAAACTGTCGCAATCTCCCTACATCGGCGGCAGTGGCTTCTGGCTAGAGTGCTTGGGACGGTAAGTCGCCCAATCCTCCCGGGAGCAACTCATGGACCAGAGCAGCGCAATTCAGATCCCTCGCCGAAACAAGGCAATCGTCCGATCGTTTCCGTATCGGGAAGCGAATCTCGCCCTTGCCTCCCGGGACCAGCGTGTGCCAACACCACTCATCGCCGGCGAATTCCATGATTCTCTGACAGGCCTGCCGGGGCTGGGCTACCTGCCCGGAGTACTTCGCGGCCTGATCGGACAGGCCCGGAGCAGCCACCAGACCCTTGCGCTGGTAGCCTTCAAGATCGACGATTTCCGCCTGGTGTGCGAGGCCTACGGGCGCGCGGAGGGCAACAAGCTGATCAAAAGCGTTGCCTCTATATTGCGTGCACAAACCGATCCGGAGGCGATCATCGTGCGCGCCGGTACCAACAAGTTCATCGTGGTACTCACCGGACTTGCCGGCGCGCCCGATGCGATCAAGCCCGTGCAGCAGATCCTCGATGCCATCGCGCAGCCGCGCGATGTTGCAGGTCAGGAGCTGCGCATAACGGCCAGTGCCGGCATCTCGAGCTCGCCAAATGATGGCGATGACTACGAGACTCTGCTGCGCAACTGCCTGGCGGCGATGCACGAATCCATGTCCAAAGGCCCGGGCGCGATGCGAACTCATACGGGCAATGTCGCACTCGATGCGGTACGGCGGCTGCGCCTGCGAGCGGATCTGGGCCGCGCCATCGAGAACAAGGGAATCTCATTACACTACCAGCCGCAATTCGAAGTGCACGGCGGGCGTATCTGCGGTGTGGAAGCACTGGCGCGGTGGTTTCCGGAAAAGGGCCGTGCGATAGAGCCGCGCGTCTTCATTCCGCTGGCCGAGCAGACCGGCATGATCGGCGCGCTCGGCGCATGGGTGCTCCAGGAGGCCTGCAGGACCGCGGCCAGGTGGCATGTGGCCGAGGAGTCACCGCCAACATTGTGCGTCAATGTCTCCACCCATCAGATAAACGATGAAATGTGCGCGATCATTCGGCGCGCCATCGAAGAGGCCCGCTTGGCTCCCGAGCGGCTGGAGCTTGAGATCACCGAAGGCTCGCTGCAGGGAAACCTCGAAGGTGTGATTGACTGCCTCAAGCAGTGGAAGGCACTCGGGGTGCGCATTGCCCTTGATGATTTTGGGACCGGATTTTCAAGTCTAAGCCATTTGTCGAGATTACCCGTCGATCGGCTCAAGCTCGATAGATCATTGATTCAGGGACTGGCCGCGGACACGAGGAACGCCGCGATCGTGCGTTCTATTATTGCGTTGGGCAAGGAGCTGGACATCAGTGTCATCGCGGAGGGGGTAGAAAACAAAGAGCAGCTACAGATGCTCAGGGATTTTGGCTGTACGCAGGTGCAAGGGTATCTGTTGGCCCGACCGGCACCGGCCGAGGATGTGGAAAGCCTGTTATCGAGCCAATGGGCCATACGGAAGACGCGCTTCGAAGCGGTGCGTGCGGCATCCCAATTGCGGATTGCATCATGAAGGCGACGCTGGGCGATCGGATCATTGGGCTTGCAGGACCAGTCACCCGGGAGACGTTTCGACGTGCACGTCGGCGAGCCGCGGCTTTCACGCGAGTGCAAGTTGCCAGGCAATGGCCAGAGTTCGGCAGTCCGGAGAACACACAGGCGCCGCTGCGATGAGCGCGTGACTTTGTGCGGCCCACGCCGAGCATGGCGAACCAAGGCGGCCGGCGGAGGAGGATCTTGTGTGGGCCGCGGCCTAGTGAGGCCCGCACCGCGGATCGGCTAGCCCTGGCAATCAAGCGGACCCGAAGAGCCCGCAGTTCGTGCCCCTACGCCGCCGGGCAATACGCCAAAAAACCCTTTAAAATCATGGAGCGGGAAACGAGGCTCGAACTCGCGACCTCAACCTTGGCAAGGTTGCGCTCTACCAACTGAGCTATTCCCGCATCGTGCAAGGGCGGGAATTGTAAGTGCCTGAGCCGACAAGTCAAGAATGGGCGGGACGGTTTGAGGCGAGGGCCGCTTTTTGAGCTCCGCGGGCCGCTTAAATGACTCTCAATTTAAGGATTCGGAACCAGCGGTAGCGCCGGCTCGATCGTGCCGCGGGCTTCTCCTAGGCCAATCCGCGGGCCGTCGGCCTTCTGACACCAGCCCCGGAAGATCACCGTATCCCCATCCTCGAGAAAGCGGCGGGTGTCACTGGCACCGACCCTGAATTCCTCGCGTCCACCACTGGAGAGCTCAAGCAGCGATCCGGCCTCGGCAGCGGTCGGGCCCGACAGGGTTCCAGTCCCGAGCAGATCGCCGGGCGCAAGGTTGCAGCCATTGATCGTGTGATGCGCGACCAGCTGCGCCAGCGTCCAGAAGGCATAACGATAGCTGGTCAGCGACACACGCCCTGGCGCCTCGCCGCGCTCACGCATCGCAGCTGTTTCAATCAGGGCTTCGAGCCGGATATCAAAAGCGCCACTGGCGCGGTTGGCGGCACTCTCCAGATACGGGAGCGATTGCTGCGGGTACTCAGCGGCACGCTCGAAGGGCACGCGATAAGGTTCCAGCGCTTCGAGCGTCACGATCCAGGGCGCTACAGTCGTTGCAAAGTTCTTGGCGAGAAACGGACCCAGCGGCTGGTACTCCCAGGCCTGAATGTCGCGCGCGGACCAATCGTTGAGCAGGCTCAAGCCAAAGATCTGCTCTTCGGCTTCGTGCATCGGCACCGGAGATCCAAGCTCGTTGCCCAGCGTGACATAGGCGCCGAGCTCAAATTCGTAGTCGAGTCGGCGTGAGGCGCCCAGATGCGGTTCGCTCTCACCGCGCGGCACGATCTGACCTAAGGGGCGGCGCACCGCGTGCGGCGAGACACGGATTGAGGAGCTGCGGCTGTGGTAGCCGATCGGCACCCAGGTGTAGTTAGGCAGCAATGGATTCGTACCCGGGCGATTGATTCTTCCGGCCGCCGAGGCGTGATAGACGGAGGTGAAGAAATCGGTGAAATCCCCCACGCGCGCCGGTACTGCGTACTCAGCCTCCGCCTGTGGCACCAGCAGCGGCTCAAGTGCGGCCTGCGCAGCGGATCCTGCTTCCAGGGCGCGGGAGAGCGCCGCGCGCAGCGCCGAGTGCACGCCGGCGCCGAGCGACATCAGCGCATTCAAATGTTCATCCGAGGCCGCGCCGGCGGCCTCCAGTGCCGCACCACTCAAGATCGGACTCTGCGCCAGCGCCGCCAGGTCCACGATCTGCGATCCGATCGCGACGCCGCCGCGAAAGGCCTCCTGACTGCCGCGCCGGAACACCGCGAATGGCAGGTTCTGGATCGGAAATTCGCTGCCGGGGGCATTCGCCTCCGCGACCCAGCTGCGACGGGCCGGATCATGCGTGAAATTCAGTGCCACGGCGTGCCTTGCGCGCCGCTAGCGCCGCTTGGGATCGAAGTGACTGTCAAGATTGCTCCAGCACTGGGCATAGTCGCCCTGGCGCAGCGGGCTGTTGAGCGCAAAGCTGGTCGGGCGGATTACGGCACGGGTCTCGAACATGAAGGCCATCGTATCCGCGATCCGGTGCGGCTGCGTGGTGTTGGCCGCACTCGCTCGCTCGAAGGTCTCGGCATCCGGGCCGTGTCCGCTCATGCAGTTGTGAAGCGAGGCCCCGCCCGGCAGGAAGCCCTCGGCCTTGGCATCGTAGATGCCATGCACCAGCCCCATGAACTCGCACGCGATGTTGCGGTGATACCAGGGCGGCCGGAACGTGTTCTCCATCGCCAGCCAACGCGGTGGAAAAATCACAAAGTCGATGTCATCGATTCCGGCCACGGCGCTGACCGAGTGCAGCACCAGGAAAATCGAGGGGTCCGGATGATCGAAGGAGATCGAGCCGATTGCGTTGAAGCGGCGCAAATCGTACTTGCACGGCGCGTGCGTGCCGTGCCAGGCGACTACGTCGAGGGGCGAGTGATCGAGCGAGGCCTTCCACAGGCGCCCGAGAAACTTGCCGATGAGCTCGCACTTGGCGCCGCGGTCCTCATACCAGGCCGAAGGCGTCTGAAAATCGCGCGCATTGGCCAGGCCGTTCGAGCCAATCGGGCCCAGATCCGGCAGCTTGAAGGGCGCGCCATAGTTCTCGCAGATGTAGCCGCGCGCTTCGCCATCGGGTAAGCCGACGCGGAAGCGCACGCCGCGCGGGATCAGCGCGATCTCCTGCGGTTCGACAAGCAGGCGCCCGAGCTCGGTGCTGATCAGCAAGCGCCCCTGCTGTGGCACGATCAGCAGTTCGCCATCGGCGTCATAGAAGAAGCGCGTGTCCATCGAGCGGTTGGCCGCATACAGGTAGATTCCACTGCCCTGCTGCTGTTCTGCTGAACCATTGCCGGCATAGGCCTGCAAACCCTCGACAAAATCCGTCGGCGCCTGCGGCAGTGGATACGGATCCCAGCGCATCTGATCCGGTGGTGTCGTCGGCAGCTGCAGGAGCGCTTCCACACCCGCATGCGCCATTGGCTCAAAGGGCAGATGCACTGCGGCCGGGCGGATCCGATACAGCCAGGAGCGCCGGTTGATGTGTCGCGGCGCCGTGAAGGCGGTCCCGGAGAGCTGTTCTGCATATAGACCGTAGGGAGGGTGCTGCGGGGAATTGCGCCCTTGCGGAAGCGCCCCGGGCAAGGCCTCGGTTGCGAATTCCTGCGCAAACCCGGACTGGTAGACCAGCGTCTCGGCCAGCGCTATGGCCGAGCTTGGATGAACCGCTTCGATGCTCATACAGGTGCCTCTACAGGAAGGAGCCACGCGCTCATATTAGCGCTCGGCATCCGGCTGATTATCCGGGGCCGCATCGATGAATGCCGGCAGCTGCTGCAGGTGCGCCTCGATGCGCGCGATGTTGGGATAGGCATTGATGTCAAGGCCATTGCGGCGCGCGGCATAGCACTGCGGCACCAGGCAGACATCGGCCAGCGTCAACTGATCGCCATGGCAGTAGCGGCCGGCGGGCGCTGCCGCCAGGTGCGCTTCGAAGGCTGCCATGCCGCGGCCGATCCAGTGCTGCAGCCACTGACGCACGCCCTCGGGATCGACGTGCAGTGCATTCTTCAGATACTTGAGCGCACCGATGTTCTGCAGCGGCTGCACGTCAGCGACGAACAGCTGCGCCAGGCCCCGCACACGCGCCCGCCCCGCCAGATCCTTGGGCAGCAGCGCAGGTGCCGGATAGCTCTCCTCGAGCCACTCGAGGATTGCCATCGACTGGGTCAGCTGTAGCGCGCCACTGACTAGGGTCGGCACGCGGGATTCGGGATTCAGTTCGCGGTAGCTGTCGCTGTACTGCACACCGCCATCGCGAACCAGGTGCACCGGTTGGTAAGTGTAGGCGCACCCCTTGAGCTTCAGGGCGATGCGCACCCGATAGGAAGCCGAGCTACGCCAGTAGCTGTAGAGGGTCAGCACCGCGGATCCTACAGCACGCCGCGGCGCATCTGCTCGAGCTCGATGGACTCGAACAGCGCCTTGAAGTTGCCCTCGCCAAAACCTTCGTTGCCCTTGCGCTGGATGATCTCGAAGAAGATCGGTCCAATCACGTTGGTAGTAAAGATCTGCAGCAGAATGCCGTCCTTGCGCGAACCATCGATCAGGATGCGCCGCTTTTGCAGTTCCTCGAGCGATTCCTCGTGGCCGAGCACACGTGCACTCACGCCTTCGTAGTAGGTCTCCGGCGTGTCCTGGAACACGACTCCATTGGCCCGCAGTGCATCGACGCTGCGATAGATATCCGGCGTTGCCAGCGCAATGTGCTGGATGCCCTCGCCGTGATACTCGTGCAGGTACTCCTCGATCTGGCTCTTCTCATCCTGCGACTCGTTGATCGGGATCCGGATCTTGCCGCACGGGCTGGTCAGCGCACGCGAGAACAGGCCGGTCTTCTTGCCCTCGATATCGAAGTAGCGGATCTCGCGGAAGTTGAACAGCTTCTCGTAGAAGCCGGACCAGACATTCATGTTGCCGCGCTCGACATTGTGCGTCAGATGATCGATCAGCCACAGCCCGCAGCCGGCGGTGGTGGCTTCGGGTTCGGCGATGAAGTCCACATCGTAGATCGTCTGTGGCCCGTAGCGATCCACAAGATAGATGCGACTGCCACCGATCCCCTCGATCGCCGGTATGTTCAGCTCCATCGGGCCGACCGTGCTGGGCGCTGCCTTGGCGCCCAGTTCAATGGCGCGCCTGAAGGCCTTGGCGGCATCCTTGACCCGGAAGGCCATCGCGCAAGCCGATGGGCCGTGCTCGCGCGCAAACTGCTGCGCGTAGCTCTCCGGTTCGGCGTTGACGATGAAGTTCACATCGCCCTGGCGATGCAGGGTGACGTTCTTGCTGCGATGCCGCGCGCTGACTGGAAAACCCATGGTCGCGAACAGGCGGCGTAGCAGCTCCGGATCGGGAGCCGTGTATTCGACAAACTCAAACCCGTCAGTCCCCATCGGATTGAAATCGGGGCTGGTGTTCGGAGCGGCTGCGCTCATGGGCATCTCCTAGGGCTGAGTCTTCTATTAATAGGTGCGTGGGCTGTGCGCCGATTATAGATCAGTGCGATGTCAAATCGGGCTCTGTCGGTTACAGCCCTGATACGTAGACCAAAGCCGGCATCGCGTCGATGGCACCATGGCATTCCATTAAGTGAAAATCGCGCCGCTTGATGCCGGAGCGCCTCGGTCGGCAAAGGGTCCTTCGGGTATATTGTCTGCCAAATACTGATGAATACGCAGCAGCCGCTGCACTGGGGACCCTCCGTGATGCGAAGTTATCTGATCCTGAACCTTGGGCGTATGAATGACCTGCCACTGATGGAGCGGTGGCTGCTCAAGGATCATGCATCCGACACACTCAGCCAGCTCGATCCTATCCTGGAGCGCTACGTCAGCTACCGCGCGGTGCCCCCTCCGGAAGGCGCTGAAGCCTACGCGCCCTACAACTGGCGCATGACCGAGCACTGGTGGCGGCAGAGCCCGTTCACCAGCGGACTGCTGCACCATGGCGAGAGCATTTCGGAGCGCTGGCCCAAGGACTACACGCAGATTCTGGGCTTGCCCAAGGGCGAGGCGCGCAGCGCTGGCTGGAGCGGATCGCCCAGCGGCCTGCACCCGCCGGTCTTTGCCTTCGTACCGGCACGCCCGACACAGGACTTCAAGGGTCAGGGCCTGACACTGGATGATGGCACCAACCTGCGCTGGGTTACGGCGCATCGCTATCCAGCCGGCGTCTCCCTCGAGCAAGGCGAGGACTGGTACCTGA
>Ga0302310_10000115_pt1 | contig 75391 bp, 68 predicted proteins | sample III_Palsa_N1_2_FD_200451 | JGI IMG/M metagenome (GOLD analysis project Ga0302310, IMG submission 200451) | Peat permafrost microbial communities from Stordalen Mire near Abisko, Sweden - III_Palsa_N1_2 | ecosystem: Environmental > Terrestrial > Soil > Palsa > Peat permafrost | place: Sweden...
TTTTCTCAGGCCGCTGATGGCTGGCGGGCTACGCCCGCCAGCCATCAGCGGCCTGAGAAAACTTTCTGATCCTGATTGTCGCGGATTCTGATCTTGATTGTCGCGCGGCAGCTGTAAACGAAAAGAAATACGCATTCGATAGATACACGCCAACGCAAAGGTCGCTGTCTCAGGAAAATAAGACTTATAACTGAAGCTATCAGAATAATGAGGGTGTAAATCATTTCGGTCGCGGACCGGAAAAGTCGGCCGCTGGCTGATAATCTATATCGCCGGGCTGGCTGCTGCGCGCGCGGGTCATGGGTGCCATGACGATCCGGTGCGGCGCTGTGCGACCTGCAACTTGAACGGAGGGGAAAAGGCAGTCCTGCATGGTGATCTCCAACCGATCAAACCAGTTTGGACTTCGTTTACGTGACGGAATATAAGCAATTACGGGAAAGTCGCGGGACGTTTTGTTCGTAATCGCGTGCGAATTCCGGGGCATCATGCCCGGCTCGGGTCATGGGTGCCGCAGGATGAAGCTTGATCAATTCCGGTTTGGTGCCCTGATTTTCAAGTCGACTTCGACAGACAGGGCGATACGAACAAGTCACCCTTCCAGGCGCCGGCGAGTGTCTTGGCCGCAACGAGCATCCACATCACCGCCAGCACGAGCGTAAAGACCGTGCCGATGATCCCGAAAAAGCCCAGGTGCAGCGTCGTGCCAAGCTTGAATGTCGCAACGGTGTAGACACCCAGGGGAAAAGTATAGCCCCACCAGCCCAGATTGAACGGGATGCCCGCGCGAAAATGGCGAACAGTGATCAGTGTGGCGAGCAGCAGCCACCACAGGCCGAACCCCCACAAGACAAGGCCGGTGAATATTCCGATACCCTGAGCAAAAAGCCCGATTTCGCCCATGCCATTGGCTGCCAGAATACCCGGTGCGTCGGAACCGAGCAGCAGCATTCCGAACGCACCGGTGCCGATCGGACCAAGCGCCAGCCAGCTCGATGCCGCCATGCCTTCATGCGGCAATTTATGCAGGGCCATGCGCAGGATCAGGATCGCGAGCACGCTGAACGCCACCGGCACTGAATAACCCCACAGACAATAGCTCGTGACCAGCATGACAAATTGGCTGTGCGTGTCCGTCAGATGCGGGGCGAGCAGACCACCGCTGGAGGCGGCGACTTCGGATGCAACGACCGGCAGCAGCCAGACCGCAGTCATGCTGTCCAGCGTATGTTCGTGCCGGGTAAACATCAAGTATGGGATTGCCACCCCGCATGTCACCGACATCGCCACGTCGATCCACCACAGTGCCGCCGCGACCGGGATCACGCCGGAACCCCATCGCGGCAAGCCAAATGCAAGAATGCCATTGATGATCGTTGCGAGCCCCATCGGCACTGTCCCGACAAACATCGAGACGGTGTTATGGCCGAACACGCGCCGCGCTTCCTGCGTAAACAAAACCCAGCGTGCGCCATAAAGCAGCACAAAAACGGTGAAAAGGCCGATATTGAACAGCCATAATGCTGCACCGATCGGCTGCAACAAACCGCCGATTCCGGGGACTTGCGGCAATGCCAGAGCCAGGATGCCCGTACCCATGGTCGCGGGAAACCAGTTCAGCGTGAACTGCCGGACCATTTCGCGGGGATGCGACAATCCGGAAAGGGGACGCAGCCCGGCAACCAGTGCGTTCAGATCATTGGCCCCAGGGTTTGGTATCGGGTTTGGCCCGGGGTCCGGCAACGGATTCGGCATCAGGATGCGGTTTCCGACGCAAAGATATTGATCATATTGCCCTCGGGATCGCGGATCATCGTCGACTTGTACCCTGCCGAAATCTGGACGTCGGCCCAGACAATTTCAGTGCCCGACGCAATCAGCTTTTGCGTATCGGCCGCAAGATCGGAGCTCTGGAGCACCAGCGCTTTCCATCCCAGCACATCAAGATGTGCGGGCGGCGGTGTTCGATCGACCGGAACAGGGCGCGTGCCGGCCCGGCACACCAGTTCGAGCCGAATGCCAGCGCCGTCCAGCATCACGAAATCGGCATCGACCGCATCAAAGCGCCCGCGTTCCGCGACTTCAAACCCAAGCCCGACGTAAAACGCGGTCATCATCGGCAGATCTGCCACCGCGAGCGCGAAATTCTTGAATGACAGTGTCATGTGCGCGCCTTCGAAACGAGATCAGGGAAGCGTGTCGCGGGCAGGTGGACTATCCAGGTCAAGCACCGGGCCGGCGGGAACGACGCCGTGCGGATTGATCGTCGCGTGGCTTTGATAATAGTGCTTCTTGATGTGCTCGAAATTGACCGTGCCGGCGACGCCCGGAATTTGATAAATGTCGCGCATATAGGCTGAAATGTTCGGGTAATCCGCAATGCGACGAATATTCGTCTTGAAGTGACCGACGTACACCGCGTCGAACCGGATCAAGGTGGTAAACAGGCGAATATCGGCTTCGGTAAGCTGTTCGCCGACCAGCCAGCGCCGTTTCGACAGCTTCTGATCGAGCCAGTCGAGCGTCTCGAATAGCGGAAAAAGCGCTTCTTCATAGGCGGACTGGCTGGTGGCAAACCCGCATTTGTAAACGCCATTGTTGACCGTGTCGTAGACGCGGGCATTCACCGCATCGATTTCGGCCCTTGATTGCGCGGGGTAAAAGTCGCCCGCGCGCGCGCCGACTGCGTCGAACGCCGAACCCAGCATGCGGATTATTTCCGAAGACTCGTTGTTGACGATCGAGCCCGTGTGGGTGTCCCACAGCACCGGCACGGTCACGCGCCCGCTGTAATGCCTGTCCGCCCGGATGTAGATGTCGCGCATGAACGGTGCGCCTGCGGGATCGGGAATGACGCCCGGCCCGTCGGCAAAGGTCCAGCCGTCCTCCAGCATCAACCAGTTCACCACCGAAATCGGGATCGCATCTTCGAGGCCTTTCAGCGCCCGGACAATCAATGCGCGGTGCGCCCACGGGCAGGCGAGCGAAACATAGAGGTGGTAACGGCCGGGCGCCGCGGCGAACCCCCCGACCCCGGTCGGCCCGGGCTTGCCATCAGGCGTGACCCAATTGCGAAACGCCGCGTCCTTGCGGACAAAACGGCCGCCGGTCGATGCGGTTTCATACCAGGTATCGCGCCATTCACCGTCGATGAGCAGACCCATTATCATTCTCCCAGAAAGCCACCAAGCATAGGGCGCGGGTCAGGATCGGGACATCGGGAAATCGAGTATAGAATATTACCGCTGCGTAATTCTTCGCATTCGACAAAAGCGGGAGTTCCGCGTGCCGCACGCCCGGCCTGGCATGTCGGTATCGGCGGGATTGGCCTCTTCACAGCACCAGTGAAACCACGGCGCGGTGGATAATCATCGCTGCGACAACAGGTAGAACCAGACGCACAGGAACAGGAGGGCGTCGTGAACAAGCAGGTCGATATGCAGCCAAGCCTTGATCGGCTCGAATGGTTGGTCGTCCGGCTGGCCCTGCGCGAAACGACGCGCCTGCCGATCGAGCCTGGATCTGTGCGTGCCGGGCTGCAACGTGTCTGGGCTACGCTCACCGGGCTCGCGCCGATCAATAATCTTGCCAACCCAAGGCTGGAAATGTTGCGGCGGTTCGTGGTGGCAACCCGGTGCCGCGGCAAGGCTGCCGATCGCTATGTGGCGGACCTGGTTTCGCTTGGTTTTGCTCGCACGGACCTCGATGCGATCGCGCTGCTCGCGGTCTAGCACGACGCGCCCTGACCATCGGGCAAGTCGGACCAGATCCAGGTCACCCAAAGTTCAATGTTTTGGCCATTATCGAAGGTTCGTCATCATGCATCATCTCCTTCTTTCCGCCGTGATCGGCACCGTGCTTGCGTCGGGATCGGTTGCGGCAAAAACTGAATACCCTGACAGCTTCACCACACGGGACATGGCCGTAAATGGCGCGGTGCTTCATGTGCGGACTGCTGGTCATGGCCCCGCTGTCCTGCTGATCCATGGCTTTGGCGACACTGGTGACATGTGGGTGCCGATCGCGATCGACCTGGCGCGGGATCACACTGTCGTCATTCCGGATCTTCGGGGGATGGGCCTGTCCGACCATCCTGCCGGCGGGTATGACAAGAAATCCCAAGCGCGTGATCTCGCGAATGTGCTGGACCAATTGCATGTGACGACTGTCGATGTCGTCGGCCATGATATCGGCAACATGGTGTCCTACGCATTCGCGGCGCAATACCCCGCCCGCGTGCGCAAACTGGTCCTGATGGATGCGCCGGTACCCGGTCTGGGTGCGGCGTGGGACTGGCTGAAGGCCAATCCATCGACCTGGCATTTCCACTTCTATGGGCCCGATGAAGAGCGACTGGTCGCGGGCCGCGAGCGGATTTACCTGGACCGGTTCTACAACGAGATGGCCGCGCATCCCGAGAAAATCGACGAGGCGACGCGCGCGCATTATGCCAAGCTTTATGCCCGCCCCGGCGCGATGCATTCGGCTTTCGCGCAATTTGCAGCTTTCGGCCAGGATGAGCAGGACAACCAGGTGCTGGCCGCCAAGGGGAAATTGGCGATGCCCGTGCTGGCGATCGGCGGCGATCACTCGATGGGCGTGAAAATGGCGGAGTCAGCACAAGTTTTTGCCAGCGACGTGCACGGCGTAGTGGTGGCTGATGCCGGCCACTGGCTCATGGAAGAGCAGCCCGCCAAGGTAACGGCGCTGATATCGGACTTCCTGCGCAGACCGCCTGTGCCTGGTTCGTAATCGTTTCCGCAAAGCAGCAGTGGTTCTATTCAAGCGTTCACAACGCGGTCCTCCCATCCTGGCGACCAGGCAAATGATGGAGACGGACATGGCAAACCACGGGCTGGCCGCGCTGTCGACGCAGGCGCAAAGATGACGCTCGACCCCCTTTTGCTGTCGCGCCTGCAATGGGTGTGGGTCATCGGATGGCACATTCTGCTGCCCGCATTCACGGTCGGTCTGGCCTCGTACATCGCTGTCCTGGAGGCCTGTTTCTTTTTCTCCAGGGATGAAGCGTGGTACCGGATTTCCCGTTTCTGGACGCGCATCTTTGCCGTGTCGTTCGCGATGGGCGTTGTGTCCGGCATTATCATGCCTTTTCAGTTCGGCACCAATTGGTCGCGCTTTTCCGACATCACCGCCAATGTTCTATCGCCCATGCTCGCCTACGAAGACCTGATGGCGTTCTTTCTGGAGGCGACATTCCTCGGCGTGCTGCTGTTCGGCCGGGACCTCGTGCCGCGCTGGACGCATCTGCTGGCCGCTTGCATGGTCGCATTCGGAACGTTGCTGTCATCCTTCTGGATATTGTCGGTGAACAGCTGGATGCAAACGCCCGCCGGCTACACCATCCAGAACGGCCGGTTTTTTCCGGCCGACTGGCTGCAGATCGTGTTCAACCCCTCTTTCCCCTTTCGCCTCGCGCACAATGTTGCGGCGTTCTACGTCACGACGGGGTTTGTCGTGCTGGGCATAGGCGCCTATCTACTGCGACGACCGGATCATCATCGCGACGGACGCCGGATCTTTACGATGGCGCTCGGCTTCCTGACGATTTTCGTGCCGCTGCAGATATTTCTTGGCGATCTCCACGGCCTGAACACCGCGCGGTATCAGCCTGCAAAGCTGGCCGCGATCGAAGGCCGTTGGGATAGCGCGGCGCCGGCCCCGCTGACCCTGGTCGGCTTTCCAGATCAGAAAGCCGAACGCACCCATTACGCGGTGGAAATTCCTGTCCTGGGCAGCCTGATCCTGACGCACTCGACCACCGGCGAGATCCGCGGGCTGAAAAGCTTTCCAGCCGATCAGCGCCCGCCCGTCGCAATCGTGTTCTGGGCGTTCCGGGTCATGGTCGGGCTGGGCTTTACGATGCTCGGGGCGATCATTCTGGCGTGGTGGTTGCGGTGGCGCGGCCAATTGTATGACAACCGGTGGTTCCTGGCCCTGTGCCAGGTGATCGCGCCGATCGGGTTTGTCGCCGTCCTTGCCGGGTGGACCACCACCGAAGTCGGGCGCCAGCCCTGGACGGTCTACGGCCTGTTGCGGACGGCCAATTCGGTATCGCCGTCCTTGAGCGGCGCCGATGTCCTGCTGTCCTTGCTCGCCTATATGCTGGTGTACCTGATCATGTTTCCCGCCGGTATTTTTGCCATGGCCAGGATCGTCCGGCGCGGCCCCCACGAACAGCGCGAGCCGGTCCAACCGATCGCGGGGCAGCAGTCCAGCGCGCCGATCGTTGGCCTGGGGGAGATCGAGAGATGACCGGTGCGCTCGATCTGGTGCCGATCTGGACGGTCATCATCGCCCTCAGCGTGTTCCTGTATGTGCTGTTGGATGGGTTCGATCTGGGCGTGGGCATGCTCTACGGCATCGCACCAGCAGCCTATCGCCCGATGATCATGAACTCGATCGCGCCGATCTGGGATGGCAATGAGACCTGGCTGATCCTGGGAGGCGTTGCGCTGCTGGCGGTCTTTCCGCTCGCTTTCGCAATCATCATTCCCGCGGTGTATTTTCCGGTCCTGTTGATGTTGCTGGCGCTGGTGTTCCGGGGCGTCGCGTTCGAATTCAGGTTCGAACAACCGTGGCTTACGCGTTTCTGGTCGCAGGGATTTTGCTTTGGCTCCGCGCTGGCGGCCTTTGCGCAAGGCGCAGTGCTCGGCGCATTTATCCAGGGTTTTCAGATAACCGGCCGGGAATTCACCGGCCATTCCTGGGACTGGGTAACGCCGTTTTCGATCATGACGGGGTTTGCGCTGATGGCCGGGTATTGCCTGCTCGGCGCGGGTTGGCTGATCATCAAGACTCAGGGTGACCTCAACGACTGGGCACGGCGCACTGGGCGCAAATGCCTTTGCGGGGTCGTGGTCGCGATAACGGTCGTGAGCGTGTGGACGCCGCTGCTCGACCCCGCGATTGCGCTGCGCTGGTTTTCGCTGCCCAATTTTGCGTGGCTGTCCCCGATCCCGCTTGCGACCATGGCTTTGGCGATTGCGAACTGGTTCGCGCTCAAGGGGCGTGGCGGCGAGGCGGCGTCGTTCTTCGCGTCGCTGGGCCTGTTCCTGCTCTCCTATCTCGGCGTTGCAATCAGCCTGTGGCCGATGATCGTGCCCCGCCATTACACGCTGTGGCAGGCGGCCTCGGCAGAGGGGACCCAGGCGTTCCTGCTGATCGGCACGCTCGCCTTGCTACCAATCATCCTGATGTACACGGCGTGGTCGTATTGGGTGTTCCGCGGCAAGATGCGCGCCGACATCGGCTATCATTGAACGGCTCAACCGGGGAGATCGTCATGGATATAATCGACGAGACAGCACTGCCGCCGCTGCTTGACACGTTCTACGCCTCGGTTCGCGCCGATCCGATGCTGGGCCCGGTGTTCGAAGGGGCAGTCACGGACTGGCCGGCGCATTTGTCCAGGCTGGCCGATTTCTGGTCCTCGGTCATGCTCACCAGCGGCCGCTATAAAGGCAACCCGGTGCGCGAACATCTGCGACATGCGGATGTGATCGATGTCGCGATGTTCGAACGGTGGCTGCTGCTATGGCGCGTCGTCACGAGTGACCAGCTAAGTCCGCTGGCCGCCACGGCAATGGTCGAAAAAGCCGAACGCATTGCGCAGAGTTTGCAGCTTTCGCTTCGGCTGCGAAATCCCGAGGGCAGGGCGGCCCTGTTTACGTCATCGCCTGCACACCCGGCTTGATTTTCCCATGCTTCGATTAGTCGCTCAAGCGAGATCGTTGATGGACTGGCTCCTGTGAGTGCCGCTGTCAACTGAGAGCGTCGTCGCGCGTCTGGCCAGGGTCACGACCCCGTCTGCGGTGCCAAGATAGAGTTCGTCGATCTGGTCGATGAACAGTCCGTGCCCCAGCGCGCCGGGGATATCCGACAAGGCCGTGGCGAGCGCGCGAGGGTGCGCGATCAGGCCAAAGGCCGCGTCGATGATGAAGTTCTGCTGGTCCGTCAGCGTCGGCGCGCCGGCGTCGGTGTGCCGCGTGACCGGCCTGCCACCCAGGTCAACGATCGCCCTGGTGACGGCGGCAAGTGCCATGGGCAGTACCTCGACCGGCACCGATGCTTGCCCGATCCGATCGACCAGCTTTGACCCATCGGCGATCGCGATCATCCGGGTCGAGGCTGCAGCGATGACCTTTTCGCGCAGCATCGCTCCGCCGGCGCCCTTGATCGCACGCATCAGGCTGTCGATTTCATCGACGCCATCGATTGTCAGGTCCAGGTGGTCGAGACGGGTGAACGGGATGATCGGAATACCCGCCTTGCGCGCTGCGCTCTTGGTGGCGATCGAGGTCGCGACACCCCGGATCCGCAAGCCGGCCCTGATCCGATGGCCGAGCGCAGCAATCGCAAAGGCCGACGTGCTGCCGGTGCCGATACCGACGACCATGCCGTCGCGGACTTGATCGACCGCTGCTTCGGCCGCGGCGCGTTTGCGATCGGTCGATGTCGGCAGCAGGTCAGACATGATGCGCGATCGCGAAAGCGGCCGCGGCGCCGAGCAGGCCGGGCTGCGGATGAGTCAGGATCTTCACCGGGATCGCCGACATATAGCCTTCGAACCGGCCCTTGGCGGTGAAGCGGTGGCTGAAGCAGGATTGCGGCAACAGGGTGCGCAGCCGAAGCCCGAGACCGCCGGCGATCCACCACACCGACGCCGCCTTGCGCCAGCGCTATATCACCTGCCACCGCACCGAAGCATGAACAGAACCGATCGAGCGCGGCGACTGCCAGCCGGTCGGTCTGCTCGATGGCCGCCCTCCACAGATCGGCATCGTTGTAGGGAAGGTGTGCGCCGGCTTCGAATTCGCGCAGCATGTCATAGATATTGCGCAATCCCGGACCAGACACGATCCGCTCGGCAGACACCCTGAGATAGCGTCCGCGCAGCGCTGCGACCATGCGGTCCTCCAGCGCATCGAGCGGCGCAAAATTGATATGGCCGCCTTCGGTTTCGCAAACGGTGTAGCCGTGTGCATGGCGGAGCACTTGCGCCACACCAAGGCCGGTGCCCGGACCGATGATGCTGGTCACCCCGGCCTCGGGAAGGGGCACGTCCGGCCCGCACAGGTGGAGCAGGTGTTCCGGGCCGATATGCGCCACGGCATGGCCCACAGCGCCAAAGTCGTTGACCAGAGTCCAGGCATCGACACCGAGCGTTTCGGGAATCTGGGCTGGCCGGATCGCCCACGGGTTGTTGGTCAGTTTCAAGGTTTCGCCGTGAACGGGTCCGGCGAAGCTGATCGCGACCGCGCGGGGCAGGGGCTGCGTGAGCGTCGCTCCGAATGTCGCCCAGGCCCGTTGCAGGCTGGCATAATCGCTGGTCTCAAGCGTCAGCGCTTCGCCCAGGTTGACGACAGCGCCTGCGCCGATCGTTGCGAGCGCAAAGCGCACATGGGTTCCGCCGATGTCTATCGTGACGATTTGGGTCATGGCTGCGGGGTCCGAACCGGGATGAGAATGGCGCGACATCAGAACTGGATCGAGCCTTTGAGGCCGATGATCACGACATTGGTGACATGCGAATAGCCGCCGGGGTCGACGATATATTGCACGTTCGGCCGCAGGATCAGCCAGCCGGTCGCATGCAATCCGTACGCGATTTCCGCGGCGTATTCGGCGTCGGGCCGTGCAGCCGTGTTCAGCAACGGTGAAATCGAACGGGCGTTGACGTTGGTCCGAGCCAGGCCCAGTTCGAAATCGTCAGCCTGGCGGCCCGGGAACAGACCGGTGTAGAAAAACCCGCCGGCAATCTGATTGTCCGTGGCCGTCGTGCGCCGGTCGGTCTGCGTGATGTTGAGAAAAGCCGTCAGTCCATGGACGACAGGCGTTCCGCCGGGGCCGTCTGTCGAGGTGCCCGTCAATTGCTGCTGAAACTGCGCGTAAACGCCGTAACGCCCGGTCCGGCGCAGCGGCGCGAGCCCGGTGATCGCCCGCGGCTGGTCGTTGATATCCAGATACACATCGTCGGCTTTGCTGGTGTTGTACCAGCCGCCCACTTTGTACGATCCCGGCAATCCGCTCAGGCCATGGCTTGGCGTAAACCCGAACTCGAGCGGCACCATCACCCCGGTCGCGCCGTGGAAGTGTCCGAGGACGAATGTGTTGTCGAGGTTGTTCGGATTGACCTCGTAAGCGCCGAGCATGACGTAGTAACTGTCGATGCGCAGTCGCGCGCGGGCGCCCCATTGGCTCACCGGCCAATTGTACCAATAATCGCCAGCCAGGTTGCCCGGGGGCGCTCCGCAGAAGCTCAGGTTCATGAAAACGCACGAAAACGATGCGAAATCCTCGCCCTGCGTCAGGCGACCGGCCTTTATGTCGACGTGCCCATTGGCGAAGACTTGCTGGTACCAGAATTGCGTCAGGCGCCAGGTCTGTCCGCGGCCGTAGACTTCCTGCACTTGCTGCAGCACGTCGATCCCGGCAATGGCGTCGAGGTTGGATCCGCGCCGGTAAGTGACGGTCGCCTGGAACGTACCGCCGGCCAACCCGAACAGTTTCTGCGTGTCGAACGTTGTGCCGAACACGAATTGGCCGGTCTCGGCAATGCGGTGTTCAGTGCCGCCGCTGGGGTTCCACGCGGTTTCCGACCCGTAATTCGCGGTCAGGTCGACGCCCCCATCGCGCAGCCGGGTACGGATGCCGCCCCATTCGCCGGTGAAAGTCGGGGGGACGAAAGCGGTTGGGCTCTTGGTCTGGATAGTCTGGCTGTCGCCGGCGCCATCGACGGTCTGGAGTGGCGCGTCGGCTGCCTGGGCGAATACTGGCTGAGACCAGGCCAATGTGGCCGAAACCAGCGCAGTGCGAAGGGGCCCGCACATGTCAGGCCTCGAGTGGCTTGGTGGCGGACAGGCCGAAGCATGCGATGTACAGGTAGCAGACGACCGGCACGAACAGGGCCGTCGCGATCGTGGTGCCGTCGGCGATCCGCCCGGTCAGGAGCGGAATGATCGCGCCGCCGACAATAGCCATGCACAGCAGGCCCGATGCTTCGGGCGTCTTTGCCCCCTGACCATCGACCGACAGCGAGAAAATCGTGGGAAACATGATGGAATTGAACAGGCCGACCGCGATCAGGGCCCAGCCTGCGACCATGCCAGACGCGGCCATCGAGATAATCACCAGAGTCGAGGCGAGGCCGGCAAAGCATGCGAGCAGCCGGCCGGGATTGACCCTGCTCAACAACCACGCGCCGACAAAGCGCCCGATCATCGCGCCGCCCCAGTAGAACGACAGCATCTTGCCCGCCTGTTCGGCCGAGAGCGCGAGGGTCCGGGGCTGTTCGAGGTAATTGACCAGGATGCTGCCGATCGACACTTCGGCGCCCACGTAAGCGAACAGCCCGATCGTGCCGAGCGCGATGCGCGGCTGCGCGAGCAGGGCGAGACTGTCCCACAGTCCTACCGATGGGGCGCGTTCGCGCGGCAGGACGTAACGCTGTGTCCAGAAAACCAGGGCGATGCAGGCCAGGACGATCGCTATCGCAATATAGATGTTGCCGATCACGGCAGTCTGGGCTGCTCGAAATGCAACGAGCTGCCCCGGCGGAACGGTCGCCGGGTCGATTGCCGCGACCGAGCCGAGGATTAACTGCGCGCCGACATAAGGCCAGATCGTCGTGCCCAGCGAATTGAACGCTTGTGCAAAGGTCAGCCGGCTGCTGGCCCCGGCGGGATCGCCGAGCGTTGTGATCAGGGGATTCGAGGCGACCTGCAGGATGGTAATCCCGCCGGCGAGCACGAACAGCGCGACCAGAAAGCTCCAGTACACGCCCGACGCCGCCGCCGGCCAGAACAGCAGCGCGCCGAACGCCATGACGCCGAGGCCGATCACCAGCCCGCGGACATACCCGAGGCGCGCCACGAGAATGCCCGCCGGGACCGACACGAGGAAATAGGCGGTGAAGAACGCAAATTGCGTCAGCATGACTTCGGCATAACTGAGCGCAAACAAGCCTTTCAGCTTGGGTATCAGGATATCATTGAGGCTGGTCGCGCCGCCCCAGATGAAGAACAGGCCGACGACGAGCCATACAAGCGAACGCGTGCCGGATCGGGGGGCTGGCGTTGCGATAAGCCGGGTGTTCATGACACGGCATGCCTGGACCAGGATTTTTTCGACCGCGTTTCCGGGATGCTGTGCTGCGTCACTGTCGTTCTCCGCCTGATTGCGCCCCGCTTAAGGGTCGCCGTCACCGGTGCTCGCAAGAACGAGGCACCGGACTGGAGATCGGGATAGGGTTGCCGCACAGGGTGGGCTTGAACCTTAGGCTCGAATTTTGATCAACATGCTCAAGTAAATCTGCAGGGAATTGAGCAATGCGGAAAAGTGCGCATAATAAACAAGCCGCGCGTGCTTTGTGATACGGATCATCAATTGTTGCGGATGTGCTTTGTCCTTGCGTTTCGCAGCCCATTCTTGAGCAGAAACGGTCAAGACAGTCAGTTCCCACTGTTGGAAAAATGGCCTAGAAACCTGGGCCAAAGGGGAGCCGCATGCCGCATATGCCTGATTTCGAGGCCTGGGCAATTTTCGCCAAGGTTGCCGAGAAGGAATCGTTCAGCCAGGCGGCCGAAGAGCTCGGGCTGGCCAAGACCACCGTATCCAAGGCGGTCACGCGGCTGGAAGAGCGGATGCGGACGACGCTGATTCATCGCACAACCCGCAAGCTTACGCTCACCGAGAGCGGGCGCTCGTGTCTCGAGCGCGCCACGCGCATCCTGGCCGACGGTGCCGCGGTCGAAGCGGAAATTCTCGAGGAAGCGGCCATTCCCCGAGGCCGCATCAAAATGGCCACGACGACATCGTTTGGCGCACAGGCCCTGGCCCCGCTCTTGCCCGATTTCCTCAAGACCTATCCCGACATCGAGATCGACCTGTGCCTGACCGACGGCAAAGTCGATGTGGTTGCCGATGGACTTGACTGCGCGATCCGGATCGGCGGACTGGCTGACAGCTCGCTGCGGGTCAGCCGCCTGTTTTCGTTCCGACGCCCGGTCATCGCCGCGCCCGCATTTATCGAGCGCTACGGTCGTCCCACGCACCCTTCGCAACTGGCAAATCTTCCCGCGATCATCCCCAGCCATGTGCCATGGGCCAGCGAATGGTCGTTCAACCATGCCATAGAGGGCGAGTTTACGGTGAACGTGACGGGGCCGCTGCGCGTCAACAACGGCACTGCGATGGTCCCGGCACTGCTGTCGGGGCTTGGTCTTGCGGCCTATCCCGAATTCTTCGTGTGGGACCAACTGCGGAACGGCAGCCTGGTCGAATTGATCCCCGAATGGGTGGCGCCGCCCGGGCCGGTATTCGTCGTCACGCCGCCAGGCCGTGGCCGCCCGGCGCGCGTTCGGGTGCTGCTGGCGTTTTTGCGCGAACGGTTTGCGGCGCAACCATGGGCGCATGGCATCGAATCCTGATTTGTACGCAATCGGCGTGTGTCGGGCAGCAAATTCCAGAAGCATGATTTCGGCATCAATAATGTGACTGCTTGCCGCCTAATCGAAAGGCGTATTGTTCGTCATACCCTGGCTTCCACCTGCGAAAGGCAAGCCATGAATATTCTCTTTCTTCATTCCAGTATCCTGGGCCCACAGTCAGTAACGCGTACGCTGAGCGCTGCTTTGCTCGAACGTTTACAGTCGACTTATCCTGACGCCAGCATCGCGCATCGCAATCTCGCTGAAGATCCGATCCCGCATATCAGCTCGCAATACCTTCAGGCACTGACCGACCCGGCCGCCCCGCGTTCGAGCGCGATCGAAGCCGAAATAGCCCAGAGCGCCGCGGTAATGGCCGAATTCAAGGCTGCAGATATCATCGTGGTCGGAGCGCCGATGTACAATTTCGGTGTGCCAAGCACGCTGAAAGCCTGGATCGACCGGATTGCGGTTGCCGGCGAGACATTCCGCTATTTCGCCTCGGGACCGGAAGGGCTTTGCAAAGGCAAGCAGGTCTTCATCCTTTCGGGTCGTGGCAGCGCGCTGTCCGGCACGCCCTGGGAAGTGATGGATCACCAGGAAAAGCACCTGGAAACCCTCTTCGGTTTCCTGGGCATCGATGACATCACGATCGTCCGTGCCGAAGGCGTTGCGGCAAGTCCCGACGCACGCGGCGCAGCGCTCGATGCTGCGCAGCAGCAGATCGCAGCGATCCACTTCGTGATGCCGGCCAGCGTGGGCGAACCAGCCCTCATTTGACCAATGCGACCAGAGCCGGCTGTTCCGTAGATTGACGGAACAGCCGGCTTTTGCTGCGCATCGGTGACTATGGTTTTACCGCTGCATCCTGGCGGAAAATCAGCACAAAGCCCGGCCGGTAGTCGTTTGTCTCAGGACAAACGACTACCGGCCGGGCTCTGAGTCATGGCTAGGACCAAGTTATTGGATCGTAATCCGGACTTCGATGTTGCCTTTGACGGCTTTGGAATAGGGGCACAGTTCATGCGCCTGGTGCGCAAGAGCCCGGGCCTCTTCTTCGCTGAAGCCCGGAAGATCGACATCGAGTGCGACATCCAGATCCATATCGACGGTCAGGCCATTCTCATCGCGTCCCAGGCCGAGCGCAACCGTCGCGGTGACACTGGCATCCTCGGTCACGAGGCACTGCCGGGTTTCGGCCACGAGCTTCAATGTCGCCAGGAAACACGCCGCGTATCCCGCCGCAAACAATTGTTCGGGATTGGTGCCCTTGCTGCCGCGGCCGCCCAGTTCGCGCGGAATGGCGAGGGTCAGGCGCAGGACGCCGTCGGCACTCGCGACCGCGCCTCTGCGGCCGCCGATCGCGGTGGCCTGTGTGCGATAAACTGAGGTCAAGAGCTGTCTCCCCGCCGGATCGCTTCGCAAAGCGGCCCCGACAAGCTGGACTTGGTGCGTCGGCAGACATTGGCTATTGCCAGCCGGGCACAACACAAGTGACCGACTGGCAATTGTCCTGGCGCTTTCAGGCCGCGTTGGCGACCGCAGCAGGGGTCGCATGAAAGCTGATCCCGAGCCGGTTGAACGCATTGATCAGGCCGATTGCGACGGTCAGGTCGACGGTGCCCTTGTCTCCGAAGACGGCCAGCGTTGCTTCATAGGCATCGTCGGGCGCGCCGGCGTCGGCAATTCTGGTGACGACTTCGGTCCAGGCCAGCGCTGCCTGTTCCTCTTTCGAAAACAGCGGCAGGGCTTCGCGCCAGACCGGGACGAGCGCAATCTTGTCAATGGTCACGTCTTTCTTGATCAGGTCACGCGTGTGCATATCGATGCAGTAGGCGCAGCCGTTGATCTGGCTGGCGCGCAAATTGACCAGATCGATCAGCACCGGATCCAGGCCGGAACTCGCCACATATCCGTAAACGCCTCCCAGTGCTTTCATGGCGGCAGGAGCGGCGGCGAAGTGATCGATGCGATGTGACATGGACGTGGTCCCTCGTTTGGGTGTGCCGACGAGCGGCGAGAGCTGATCTCTAAGGCAGAACCGCGGGCAGAATTAGACCCGATGCGGCATCACTATTGTGCCGGTTTAAGCGATAAAGCGACGATACGGCGTCGCCGAACGACCGGACTATGGCGTTGCGGCAGCCATTGGCAGCGAAACACCACCACTATTGTGCATTCTCGCTCCATAATCAGTCCGCCGGCACGGTGATATTCCTCCTCGCATGAACTCGAGGGGTGACACGATGAACCGCCAGACAATTCGACAATGCTCTCGCGCCCTGCCGCCGCTCGCCGCACTGTGGCTTGCCGGGTGCGCCATCCCCCATGATCGCCCGATGCTGCGCCCGCTCGGATCGGTGCAGGTCGGCCTGGCGAATGCCGTGATCGGGCAGGCGATGTCCAATCACTGGTGGACGGACCTGAACGATCCGCAACTCGACCGGATCATGGCCGATGCGCTTTCCGCCAATCCTTCGCTCGACGCCGCGATGGCGCGGGTGCGTGCGGCCCAGGCCAGTATTGCCATCGACAAGGCCGGACTTGCGCCGCAGATCGACGCCGATGCCTCCGAAGAGCGTGAACGGCTAAGCGGGAAATACATCATTCCGCCGCCTTACGCTGGCTCCACGCGCTGGGTCGGAAGTGCGCAAACCAGTCTGGACTGGAACCTCGATCTCGCCGGCCGCCAGAAGGCGCTGGTGGCGCTGGCGCGCAATTCCGCAGACGCCACGCACTACGATCTGGCGGCTGCTCGCCTGACGATCGCGGGCTCGGTTGCGCAGATGTATGTGAACCTGGCGCTGGCGGATGCGCAGATCAGGATCGCCGATCAATTCGTTGCGTCACGCCAGCGGTCGCTCGACCTCGCGCGCTCACGTGTACGCAACCACCTGGTGGGTGACTTCGACCTGCGCGCAGCAGAAACGCTGCTGGCCGAGGCCGAGCAGGCGCGGATCCGTGCAGCGGGAGACCGGGACCTGATGGTGCACGCTCTCGCGGCGCTCGCCGGGCGCGGGATCGATTATTACCCGAGCATCCAGACGCCGACCCTGTCGTTCGATACGGCCCTGCCATTGCCCAAGGCGATCCCTGCGGATCTGCTCGGGCGCCGCCCCGATATTCTTGCCGCGCAGGCGAGAATTGCAGCGGCCGACGCCGGACGCCGTGTCGCAAAGGCCGAGTTTTATCCGAACGTCGATATCCGCGCCTTCGTCGGCGTATCCGCCCTGGGATTGGGCGCGCTGTTCACAGGCGGTGCCGTTACCGGCGGCGGTGGTCCGGCAATCCATCTGCCGATTTTCGAAGGCGGTCGGCTGAAGGCCCAATATCGCGGAGCAGTTGCCGAAAGCGACATTGCGATCGCCGATTACAACAGGCTCGTGGTGTGGTCCGTGCGCGAAACTGCCGACGCGTTGACTTCCATTGAAACGAACAGTGCCGATGCCGCCGCGCAACGCCGGGTGGTTGCCGGACTTGAGGAAACCGTCCGTCTCGATAGTGTCCGCGTGCGGACCGGATTGGGGACGCAACTCGATGTCCTCGATGCCGACGATCGGCGGCTTTCGGCCGCACAGGCCCAGGCCAACATCCAGGCCGAGGGCGTCAACCGGCGCATTCAGCTCGCCGTTGCGCTCGGTGGCGGCTTTGCCCCCGATCTCCCCACCCCATCCGCTTCGGCGAACTGACCCGGAATAAAGGACCAGACCGATGACCCAGGCAATTACCCAGGAAAACGCCGCCGGCAATGCAGCCGTGCCCGCCACGTCACCCGAAAAAGCCAGGCCGACCGGCCGAAAGCGTGCCTTGCTGCTGCTCGGCAGCGCGATCGCGCTGTGCGCGATCGGCTACGCGACGTACCGGCTGGTTTTCGCAACGCCGTCCGAGGAAACCGACGATGCCTACGTCGCCGGCGACAGCGTGACGATCACTGCACGCGAAGCCGGCACGGTGATCGCGCTCCATGCCGACAACACGCTGGGCGTACGCCGCGGACAGCCGCTGATCGAGATCGACCCCGCCACCGCCGATGTCGCGATGGCGTCTGCCGAAGCAGACCTGGGCCGGGCGGTGCGCGATGTGCGCTCGGCCTTTTCAAGAGTGCAGGAAAGCGATGCCGAGACCGTCGTTGCCCAGGCTGACCTGACCAGGGCCACGGATGACCTGGCACGCCGAAAAGCCGCGGCAGCCGATGGCGCGGTGTCCGGCGAAGATGTCAGCCATGCGGCAGACGCGGTTCACAGCACACGGGCGGCGCTCGATCTTGCGCGCAGCAAGCATCTTCAGGCGCTGAGTGCAGTCTCTGGCACGACGATCGAGAGCAATCCCAGCGTGCTGACCGCTATCGCCGCGGTGCGGCGCGCCGCGATCGTGCAAAGCCATTTGAAAATCGTTTCTCCGGTCGATGGTGTCGTGGCGCAGCGCACCGTGCAAGTGGGCCAGCAGGTCGCTGCCGGGACACCGCTGATGGCCGTCGTCCCGCTGAGGAAGGTGTGGGTGGATGCGAATTTTCGCGAGACCCAGCTTGCCGACCTGCGCGTGGGCCAGCCTGTGACGCTTCGAAGCGATGTCTATGGCGGCAGCTTCATCTTTCACGGCCGAGTGCTCGGGCTCGGCGCCGGATCAGGTAATGCATTCGCCCTGTTGCCGCCCCAGAACGCTTCGGGCAACTGGATCAAGATCGTGCAGCGGGTGCCAGTCCGGATTGCGCTCGATCCGAAAGAACTGGATCGCAGACCCCTGCAGATCGGGGTTTCGGTCGATGCCACGGTCGACACGTCCGATCACACTGGCGCTCCGGTTGCAAGCGTGGCGGCCGGCACATTTGCCGAACAGGACAGCATGACCGGGGGTCCCGATGTCGACCGCCGTATTGCCCGGATCATCGCGGCCAACCGTTCGACGGACCTGGCGCGGTGAGCGGGGCCGGTAACAGTGGGGGTGCTGCGCCGCTAAAAGGTGCGGCGCTCTGGGTCGTCGCCGTCGCTCTTGCGCTTGGCACGTTCATGCAGGTGCTCGATTCCACGATTGCCAATGTGTCGCTGACGACGATCGCGGGCAATCTCGGGGTGAGCGCGGACAGCTCGACCTGGGTGATCACGGCGTTTGCGGTCGCAAATGGCATTACCGTGCCGCTGACCGGGTGGCTGATGGGCCGCTTTGGCGTGGTCAAGACGTTTGTCATTTCGGTTTCGCTGTTCACCATCGCGTCATTTGCCTGCGGCATGGCGTGGAGCCTGCCATCGTTGATCGTATTCCGCCTGATCCAGGGCGGCGTTTCCGGGCCGATGATCCCGGGCAGCCAGGCCCTGCTGATTTCGGTCTTTCCGGAAGAGAAGCGCGGTACGGCACTGGGGCTCTGGTCGATGACTGCGCTTGTCGGTCCCGTCGCGGGCCCGATCCTGGGTGGCTGGATTTCCGACAACTACCATTGGGGGTGGATTTTCCTGATCAATGTGCCGGTGGGAATCGTGTGTGCCGGCGCCTCGTTCCTTATTCTGCGGACCAGGGAGACGGCCAGTCGTCCCCTGCCGATCGACAAGGTGGGGCTGTTCCTCCTCGCGTTCTGGGTCGGGTCGCTGCAGGTGATGCTCGATCTCGGCAAGAATGCCGACTGGTTCAATTCGCCGCTGATCACGGTGCTGGGCATCCTCGCGGTCATCGGGTTCGTTGCCTGGGTGATCTGGGAGGTTACCGATGGCCACCCGGCGGTTGACCTGAGCCTGTTTGCCAAACGCAACTTTGCGCTGGGTACGGTGGCATTCTGCCTCGGCTATTCGCTGTTCTTCGCCAACAACCTGCTGCTGCCTTTGTGGCTTCAGCAGCAGCTTGGCTATACCGCGACCTGGGCCGGTCTGGTTTCCGCGCCAAGCGGGCTTGTCGCGGTGATCTGTACGCCACTGCTCGCCCGTTTCTCCGGCAAGATCGATATGCGCTGGATGGCGACCCTGTCATTCGTCGCTTTTGCGATCTCGTATTTCATGCGCGCCGGCTACAACACCGATACGGATTTCCTGCATTTCATGCTGCCGCTGCTGGTTCAGGGCGTGGCGATGAGTGTGTTTTTCCTGTCGATGGTGACGCTGTCGCTGGATGGTATCGAACCCGATCGGGTGCCATCCGCAACCGGCATTTCGAACTTCGCGAGAATTACCGGCGGCAGTTTTGCCGCATCGCTGATCACGACCTGGTGGGACCGCCGCGAGGCATTTCACCAGGCGCGGCTGGTCGATAGTTCCACCGGCTACGCACCGCTTTACACGCAGGCTGTGCAGCATCTCGGGCTTCTGGGTGTGGGAGAGCACCAGGCGGCTGGTGTCATTACCCGCCAGATCATCGGGCAGGCCTATCTGCTGTCAGCTACCGATCTGTTCTGGCTGTGCGGTTGGGTGAGCATTGCCCTGATCGGGCTCGTCTGGCTTGCCCGCAAGCCCGCCGCGCCAACCGGGCCGATAGCGGCGGACTAAGTCTGGACGAGTATCAAAGCTTTGCGCGAACCAGCCCGGCAATCATGCTTATTGACAGGCAGATACTGTCCACGGTTACACCTTGAGGCAGTAAAATGCCGGCAATCGCCAATAGAAAGGGTTTCATGGTCATCTCACTTGCCTCTCGTGAAGCCTGGAATTGACCAGCCTTCAGTGTAACAAGTCACGATCGTTATGCGGCTGGCGGCCTGGTAACTGGCCACGCGTCCGCCACGACAATAATGCGCGAATCGTCGCAATCGGATTTTCCGGCAGGGCTGATCGCGATCGGCGGTTGCAGTGTGCCAAAAACTTCACCGTAACGTGCAATCCATGCTCGGTTCGGCGCCCTAGAATTCTGGGCATGAAACAACTTCCAGATCTTGAGGGTTGGGCGATCTTTGCCCAGGTCGCGGCCTGCGGCTCGTTCAGCGGCGCCGCTACCGAACTGGGCCTGGCGACGACGACCGTGTCCAAGGCGGTCACTCGCATTGAAGAGAAAATGCGGACTGTCCTGCTTCATCGAACAACGCGAAAACTGTCGTTGACCGACACCGGCGCGCGGTCCCTGGAACGCGCGCGCAGAATTCTATCGGAAGCCGGGTCCATCGAAAGAGATCTCGGGCAGGTCCTGGCCGCGCCGCACGGGGAAATCCGGGTCTCGCTGTCATCTGCCATCGACGGCGATTTGATCATTCCTTCGTTGGCCGACTTTCTTGCGCAACATCCGCAAATCACGATCGACCTCGCAATCCGGTGCGACGATGTCGACCTGGTCGCCGAAGGGTTCGACATGGCACTTCGTGTGGGAAGTGGCGGCGCGCAGTCACTGCGGATGCTGAAGCTGTTTACACTGCGGCACCTGCTGGTGGCGTCGCCGGAATTTCTGAAACGCCATGGCACGCCGCTTACAGTCGAAGACCTGGCAGGCTTGCCCGCAATCGGCCGTCTTGCCCGCAACGACAGCGAATTGTCATTGGTCGATTCAAGAGGGCTGGAAAAGCGTGTTGCCATGGATGGCCCGCTGCGAATGAACAATATGCAGGCGATGGTGCCGTCCCTGCTTCAGGGGCTGGGCTATGGTTCGGTGCCTGCGTTTCTGGTTGAACGGCTTATCAGCGATCGCGCACTGGTGCGGTTGCTGCCCGACTGGCAGCAACCCAGCCTGCCGGTCTGCATGCTGACGCATTCCGGTCAATCACGGCCCAGGCGGCTACAGATGCTGATCGATTTTCTGCGTCTGCGTCTCGCGCGCCAATGGCCACCTGAAGGGGCCGACCTCTGCGCCAGCGTTGGCAGGACACCCGCAAATGCCCCCGGATTGCGGGTGGGTCGCGAAAACCGCTAAGCCTGGTGGTTCGCTAATACGACCAGGCGGCGTTAACGAGCACCCCGGCATGCGACATGACGCGTTACGCTAATCGGCGAAGATCGTCACACAACCCTCACGACCCATGCTTCGAAAACCGGCAAAAAAGAGCCGCCCGGTGGAGCGGGCGGCTCAGGTTAGGGGCTAAAGGCAGTCCCGGGGGGTGATGGGAAGCCTGGGGAGGGTAGCCCCGGGGGGGAACACCAGATTGCATGGGATTACGCAGGGGTCTTTGCCGTTTAGGTCATGATTTGGACGGCTGTGCCGAACTGTGAAAAAGACCAAGCCAGGTCCGGACTGCGGCAATCGTGATCGGCAGCGCGCCGAACAGAATGAACACGACATCGCCCGGCATTCGCATCCATTCGAGGAACCGGGCGCGCTCGCCGCCGGTGTAGGCCAGTGAACGGGCATGCCAGTATCCCGACTGGGTCACGTCCCAGACTTGCGCGAGACCGGCCGGAAACAGGCTCAGCGCCACCATCAGCGCAAGACCGATGTTGGTGCCAAAGAAGGCGATACGCACGCACGGCTCGATCTTTGCCCAGCGCGCATCGTCGTTGACCTGGCGCAATACGAAAACCATCAACGCGAGCGCGAGCATGCCGAATACGCCCATCATCGCGGCATGGCCATGGTTGGGTGTCAGGATCGTGCCGGCCTCGTAATAGCTGATAATCGGCAGGTTGATCAGGAAGCCGAACACGCCCGCGCCCGTGAAATTCCAGAAGCCCACTGCCATCAGGAAATAAAACGTCCACTTGTGGGGAAGATCGACGCGCTTGCCGCAAACATCGCATTGGCCGCGGGTGGTGCGGATAAAGCCCCAGGCATCCAGAGTCAGCAATGTCAGGGGGACCACCTCCAGGGCCGAAACCAGCGCCGATGCGGCCATATTGATATTGGTCTGGCCGGTGAAATACCAATGGTGGCCCGTGCCGACCAACCCGCCGAGGAAATACAGGACGGCGTCGAGATATATGATCCGCAAGGCCGTGTTGCGCGCAGTCAGGCCCAGTTGAAAGAACAGCAGTGCCACGATCGTCGTCGCAAAAAATTCGAAAAAGCCCTCGACCCAAAGATGGATGATCCAGAATCTCCAGGTATCGACGACCGTATAGTTGGACTTCATCCCGATGAATAATGCCGGGATATAAAACAGAGGGATAGCCAGCGCGGCAAATATGAACAACCTGACCAAAGGCCGCGCCTGTTCATCGGAAACCTGTGATGGTCTCGCCACATATATGAGCAATCCGAACCAGGCAAACAGGCCGGCAACCAGCAGATATTGCCAGAATCTCCCGATTTCGAGAAACTCCCAGCCCTGGTTGCCGAACCAGAACCACCAGCCGCCGAGCAGCCCGGAAATTCCGATCCATTCGCCAAGCAAGCTGCAGCCGATCACCGCAACGAACGCGGCAAACAGCCCATTGATATACAGCGAGAGGTGCCTGGGCTCATCGCGCCGCAAGGAGCGACCCAGAAACAGGGCCGCCGCGACATAAGCCGTGGCGATCCAGAAGATTGCGGTCTGCAGGTGCCAGATCCGCATCAGGTTGCTTGGGAATACCTGTTCGAGCCTGAAGCCATAGAAGTTGCCGGGGTCTGCGCGATAATGAGCGGTTGCTCCGCCCACCAGCGTCTGCATCAGGAAGAGCAGCGACACGGCCACGAAAAACTTGACCAGTGCGCGCTGACCGGGACTGGCGACACCTGGCAATAGCGCTGGGTGAACGTGCGCTCGATCGCTGATCCAGCCGAGCTGCTCGAAACGGCCGAAAGCAACGAGAACCGCGCCAATACCGCAAAGCAAGACGATAAGGCTGACGCCGCTCCACAGGAGTGCATCCCCCGTCGGCACGTTCCCAACGAGCGGATCATAAGGAAAGTTGTTGGTATAGGTGGCATTGCTGCCCGGCCGGTTTGTGACCGATGCCCACGCGGCCCAGGTCACGAAACTCGAAAAGAGCCGCAGCTCTCCCGGATCAGAGATGAGATTCTCCTTCAATCCGCCATTGCGCTCCGGCCTGTGAAAATAGGCTGCCCAATATCGCGCCTGGCCCCGATAGGACGCGGCCTCGCCAGGGGTAAATGTCAACGTCTGCGTCTTTGCGTCGAACCGGTTTTGCTTGAGCGTTGCCGCGACAACGCCATTTACCGCGGCGCGAAATCTGGGGTCGAGATCCTGATAGGGCATGCCCAGCTCGTTGGTGACGCCAACGGCAACATCCAGGCCGATCTGATGCAGGGCTACCGCCGAATAGTCAGGGCCGAGGTAAGCGCCGTGGCCCCAGATCGAGCCGTTGTCCATCAGTCCGTAGCGCAAGAACACCGCCTGGCCATCACGCACGTCGTTGCCCGTAAACAGCAGCACGCCGTTTTCATCGACGACGCGCTCCGGAATTGGCGGGGCGTTGCGATACGACAGGACCGTGATCCCGATCAGCGCGGCAAAGCCGAGCACCATGATGACCAAAACGCTGCGGAGCCACCAGCGCGACACGGGTGGATCGATCATGTGCAGCGTCTCTGATTGACCAGATTGATGTTCCACGCGTTTTCCCCCTGTTCGATGAGTGGTTTCAACGCCGGTCCGGTTGGCCCTGTGATCGATCCCGAAAGCCAACCGTCATGGCATTTGCACGGGTGTGAACGCGTGCTCCCGATGCTGCTTGAACGGGTTGGCGATGTTTGGATGATTAGCTGCGCAATGTCGTTTGCCCATGAGCAGTAACGCCCGATCAGACACGGCACCGAACTACCCGAACGGGTAAGCCGCGCGCACCCGAAGGGGACTTCGACAAGTCACATCCGGTTTGATAATTCACCGTCATGGCGTCAATTTATTCGGTATATCCCAATGGCGCAGCCGGTTTTGCGCTGGTCATGTTACGCTGTTCCACCGCGTTGATGCTGGTGGGCATCTTGTCCGAAATCCACGTGATACCGCTCGTGATCAAGCTTTTGATCGACGTGCTGATCGTCAGCATCGTGCTCGGTGTGATGACCCGCCTGTCCGCGCTGGTCAGCGCGGTCCCCAGCGCGATCCTGTTGACGCAATTGGACCGGGCACCGCCGCTGCTGATGGTCACGCACGTGCTCGACGTGGTTGCGCTGAGCATATTGGGGCCGGGGGTCTGGTCGATCGACTCGGTGTTGTTCGGGCGGCGAAAGATCAGGCTGCCTGATTGAGCGCTGTTCGATCCGCGCTAGTTGAGCCTGTCCGGTCGCGTTTCATGAATACCTTCCGACAAGTAGGCGGCGCTGGCTGGCACGTGGATCATGATGACTGTGCCGGATCCGGGCCGGCTGAATACGTCGAGAACGGCGTCGATGCGGGCCGCGGACGCCCGCATGCCAGCAAGGCCCGAGGGGCGCAATCCATTGTGCGGCGACAGCAGCGCGTCGCCAATCCCGATGCCGGTATCGCTGATGCACAGGCGAAATTCCCGCAGGTCAAAGACAAGCGCAGCCTCGATCGCGTCGGCGTGCGAATGCTCGAATGCGTTGCGCAAGGCGCTGCCGCCGATCCGGGACAATTCATTGCGCACGCTGGCGCGCAGCGTGCGCGGCCGCCCTTCGACGACCAGCGCAAAGCGCGTCGCATCGTGCGCCGTGTAAGTGCGCGCGGTGTCGAACAGGCTCTCGGTAAGATCACCCCCCGATCCTGCCAGGTGCAGATCGCGCATGCCTTCGCGCGCATTGGCCAGAAGGCCATCTGCGCTGTCGAGCGCCAGTTCCAGGCTGCCGCGTGTTGGCAGCTCGGCCGGGATCTGGTTGGCGATGATCTGCAGCTTCAGCGTCAATCCCTGAAAACCCTGGAGCAAGGTGTCGTTGAGGTGGCGCGTCCTGCGTTGCTCGTCGAGCAGGCGTTCCTCCATATGCTGCCTGATCGGCGCAATCACGTGCCGCAGATGGAGGACATGCAGGCCCCACAACCATCCGGAAATTCCGACCAGGCCCATGAAGATCAGCAGGGGTGCTTCGAGGGCAGTCATTGCCAAATCCTTTTGCAGAAAGACTTTTTCAGGGGCTGAAACTGCGCCTAGCGTTGCGCAAATCGCCGCCACAGCCCTGGGCTAGTGCCAACTCCCGCGTGAACACGCGGGTGAAATGGCTTTGATCGGCAAACCCGCAACTGAGCGCGATCTCTGCAAGCTGGGCATCCTGATGCTGGATCAGGCGTTTTGCCACGTCGAGCCGGCGCTTCATCAGCCATTTCCGCGGCGTTATGCCCAGCGATTCCCGGAAAGCGCGGGAGAAATGGCTTATCGACAGGCTGCATGCCTGGGCAACTTCGAGAAGTTCGATCCGCTCGCTCAGGTTTCCGCCAAGCAATTGTCGCGCCTTGTTGATCTGCCAGGGCGCCAGTCCGCCACGCGCGTGCCGGGGCGCGGGCGACAGCCCTCCGTAGGTCCTGGCGACATGGGCGGCGAGTGCGACGGTCAGGCAATTGATAAACAACGAATTCGAAGGGCTGGGGTCCCGCAGCCGCGGCAGGATCGCCATGCCGAGTTCGCGAATGATGGCATCGTCGACCGGAACCCCGGGCTCATAGTCCAGCCGATCGATCGGCTGCGCGTTCGATTCCGATGCGATCAGGTCGAGCACTTCGCGGGTCACGCAGAAATGCAGTTGATGGTTCGGTTCTTCGTTCAGGCTTGGCGGAGCGCGGCCCAGATCATGGAACATGGTTTCGCCCGCACGAATTGGCCGTTCGGGCAGCGCCCTGGCATCCTCGCGATGGTGCGGTCGAGGCTGGTCGAGCAGTTGAAGGCTGATGATCGTCGCGTCGATGTCCGGCACCCGGTCCGAGCGCATGCACGGCCGGCCTGGCCGGTACTGTTCGCGGACAGCGATGTCGGTGGGGTACAGGAATGCGGCGTCGGCAAATGACATCACGGCCGTGCGCGGCGGAAGTCCTTCGATCGAAATGGCGGTCATCGTTGCTGTTCCCTGGTCTGGTTGGCAGTTGACGATCCGAACCTCTCATGTTCGCAGAATTGTTAAATCCCGAGGTGGGTAGCGGGCACCACTCTTTCGGGTTTCTGCTTCTCAGCGCCATTTCCTGATGTGGGCCGCTGTATTGGGTGATATACGAAGAGCGACAGCGGACTGGGGGCCGACCGCGCTTCGAACAGCTTCGTTCGGGTATCCGATTTCTACCCGATCAGGGCGTGCGGGTGACCTTGACCAGCATCGCACTTTCAGGGATGGACATAAATCGGGCGAAATTGATGCTGACGTAAGCAAGAAAGAATGTCGTGGCGGGCGCGGCTGAAACAATATTGCGCAGCCGGTGTCGCCAGATCGAAAGCAAGGGGCAAGCAATCGTGATTGCAGGGCAGATCGAGCGGCACGGGTATTCGGCGGTGCCGCATCCTGGTGAAGCGTATGCCTTGGTTAGCGTGGATCAATCCTTTGCGGACGGGTGCTGATGACAACCTCGGCGCAAATCCGAATTCTCGTCGTCGACGATCACCCCATGTTGCGGGAGGGGATCGCGTCCCTCCTGCTGGCCGAAAGCAGCATGGTCCTCGTCGGCGAAGCGTGTGATGGCGTCGAGGCGGTTGCGGCGTTCCGGCGATTGCGCCCCGACGTCACGCTGATGGACTTGCAAATGCCCCATCTGGATGGGCTGGGCGCGATCCAGGCGATACGTTCGGAATTTCCCGATGCCCGCATCATTGTCCTCACGACGTATGCCGGCGATGTCAAAGCCTTGAGCGCGATCAAGGCCGGCGCGGCCGGGTTTCTGCTCAAAAGCAGCCTGCGCACGGACCTGTTGGAAACAATTCACAATGTCCATGGCGGTCGGCGTCATCTCCAGGCCGAGGTCGCAACCGACATAGCGCTGCATGCGGTCGACGAGCCTTTGAACAGCCGGGATATCCGGATCCTCGAACTGATCTCGCTGGGAAGCGCAAACAAGCAGATCGCGTTTACGCTGGGCGTTTCGGAGGATACTGTAAAAGCGCATCTGAAAAGCATATTTGTAAAGTTGGGCGTGAGCGATCGTACGCATGCCGTGACGATGGCGGCAAAGCGTGGCATGATCGAGATCTGAAGAGCATTCCCAAATCTGCGCCGAACCACGGACCCGGATATGGCCTGAACCAACAAAAGAGCGCAGACCGGGAATAGACGACAGGTGCCATATGAAGCACACGCGCCATGACGTCGGCTGTCTTTGCGGGATTGTCGGCAGTTAGCGGGTGCGGGGCGGGGGCCAGGGTGTGATCAGGAATTTTCTTGTGAAGCTGTCAGCACTTGCCACATTCGGCTTGGCTAGCGCTGCATTGCCGCTCCTGGCAGCTCCGACGCCGCCACTTTCACCTCCTGCCGCTGCGGCCGACGATGGGCTTGCCGGCTACAAGCATAGCCACTGGACCGGAGAGGAGGGCGCGCCGATCCGGATCACCGCCGTCGCTCAAGCACGCAATGGCCTGCTGTGGCTGGCAACCGGGGTCGGGCTATACCGGTTCGACGGGATCAATTTCGAACAGATCGCACCGCCGGATGGCGTCGATGCCCATAGCCGCGCGACGGCGGTCCTGGTTGTGCGCTCGGGTGATGTCTGGGTCGGCTATCAGTCGGGCAAGCTGGCGGTCTACCACGCCGGGCAGTTGCGGCTTGTGGACGGCGTCGAGGCGTCCATGATCAACAAGATGGCGCAGGATACGACCGGCGCAGTGTGGGTGTCGAACAGCCAGACGCCGACGATGGGCAAGTACGTCGACGGGCACCGTCAGGAGGTGGGCGCCAACTTCGGCTTCGAACCGCAAATCGTGTCGGATGTGTTCGCGACCCGCAGCGGGGAGCTATGGATCGCAGGCTGGAAAAGTCTGCAACGATTGCGGTCCGGAAGTCGCCGACTGGAAACCATCGAGACAAACAAGAACGTAAATCGCAGTTTCTCCGAAGATGACGCCGCCAGGCTCTGGGTTTTCGAGCCGGGCGGGCTGCGCCTGATCTCGGAACGAGGCCGGATTTTGCCGAAAGCCGAAGGGACATACAGCGGGTACGTCCCGCAAAACCATCATCGCACGCCGCGCCTGCTGATGGATCATGATGGCGATGCGTGGCTCAGCCTGCAGGAAGGCGGCCTCATCCACCTTCATCCAGGAATGCGGGATGGCAAGCGACAGATCATCAGCCAGGCGACGTTCGCCCATGCCGACGGACTGACATCGGACTCGGTCTGGACTCTGCTGCAGGGACGCGAAGGGGAGATATGGGCGGGCACCGCTGCGGGTCTTGACCGGTTTCGACCGGCCGCCATCGTCTCGGCCAGCTCGGCGCCGACGCTGACAACGCAAGCATGGAGCGACAAGTCCGGCAGCGTTTTCCTGATGAGCAGGGAGCAGGTCTTTCGCAAGAACCGCCTCGACACGTATAAACTGCTCGCGGACAAGCTGGGGTATGTTCTCAACGCTTGCCAAGGCAACGATGGCACGCACTGGATCCTCGCCGCCAACACGTGGTTGCGCTGGAATACGGGTGATATCCAACACATACCTTTGCCGAATGGCTGGACTGCGCCCCCGTTCGGTTGCGCGGTCGCCGGAGACGGGCATCCCTGGGTCACTGCATACGCAGTTGGCCTCTATCGCGCTGATACGCTGGCGCATTGGTCACCGATTTCGCTGCCGGGTGTGGAATGGCGAACCGCAATGCCGACGTTGATCGCAGCGGACAAAACCGGCCGCATGGTGCTGCCATTGATTGGCAAGGGTCTTTTGCGGACCGACGGCACACATGTGCAGTGGTTATGGCAAGGCGAACCAATCGGCCGGGTTCTTTCAATCAATACAACGGCCAATGGCATCTGGCTCGGCGGATCCGACGGTATCGGGCTGGCCGATCAGGGCGTGGCACGGTGGTTGTCATCCAGGCAATATCCCTGGCTGGCCGGTGTGCAGGCGGTCACGGCCAGCGGCAACGACATCTGGATTGCAAACGCGCGGTCAGTCATCCGCGCCGATCGCGGCGATTTGCTCCGCGCGCTGGGCGCTCACGCCGGTGCGATCAGGCATGCCAGCTTCGACGCGCTCGACGGTCTTCCCGGACCGCCATCGGAACGGGCGCAGACCGGCCTGGTGGTGGATCGCGACGGCAGCATATGGATCGCGACAGAAAATGGCCTGGCCAAACTCGACCCGAAACGGATCACCCGCAATCAGTTGCCTCCACCCGTTGATGTGGTGACAGTTATCGCGGACGGAAAACGGTACAGCGATCCGACGAACCTGGATTTGCAGGCAGGCACGTCCCGCCTGGAATTCCATTTCACAGCGGGCAGCCTGTTCATGCCCGAACGCGTGCGGTTTCGTTACAAACTTGAGGGCGTCGATCCGGATTGGGTCGAAAGTGGCAACCGGCGCGAGGCATTTTATACCAACATCGGACCTGGCCATTATCGTTTCCGGGTAATCGCGGCCAACGATGCGGGCGTCTGGAACCGGCAAGGTGCAGAGATCGGCATGGAGGTGGCCCCCACGTTTATTCAATCGAACTGGTTCAAGGCGCTCGTCGGCCTCGCCCTCGTCCTGCTGGGCTGGGTGGCCTACCGTCTGCGGGTGGGTCAGGTGACGGGCAAGTTGCGCGTCCGCATGGAGGAGCGACTGGCCGAACGTGAGCGTATCGCCCGAGAGTTGCACGATACCTTGTTGCAGGGTTTCCAGGCCCTCGTCCTGCGCTTTCAGGCGGTAGCCGACCGGTTCCCGGTCGCAAATGAGGCCCGCCCGATACTCGAACAGGCTCTCGTGCGCGCCGACGCAGTGCTCGTCGAAGGACGCGATCGCGTCCAGTTCCTTCGCGTGGCGCAGCCGGACCGCGATGTTGCCAATGTTTTTCGCCGGGTGGCAGCCGATGCAAAGTCGTTTGGTTGCGAAGCCAAAGTGGCAGTCGACGTCACCGGCGAGCCACGCGATCTTGCGCCGATGGTCCGGGACGAAGTGATGGCAATCGGCGAGGAAGCCTTGCGCAATGCATGCAGCCACGCTCGCGCATCACGTATCGACGTGACTATGGATTACGCGGTCAACGAATTCCGGCTGACGATCGTCGATGATGGTATCGGCATTCCGGAAATGGTCGCAAAACAGGGTGGCCGCGCAAACCATTTCGGTTTGCTGGGCATGCGCGAACGGGCCCACAAGATAGGCGCCGTGATCACCATTGCCGGCGAACAGCAAGGCGGCACCCTGGTGTCGCTGACCGTTGCCGGCAAGATCGCCTATCCTGCCAAACGCGCTTTCTGGAACGGACCCTGGCGGCCTGCGCGCGCGGCCTCATCCCCGACCATTTCGGCCTGATCAGACCAAAGCGCGTCCTACGGATGCCCCACCGTCGACAAACAGAGTCTGGCCGGTGGTGTAGCTGGCGTCTTCGGACAGGAAGTAAGCGATAGCCGCTGCAAGCTCATAGGGTTCGCCCAGTCGCTCCATCGGGATCATGGCGAGAAAACGCTTTTCGGCCTCGCTCCCTGCCGGTGAATTTTCCCGAAACAACTCGGTGCCAACCGGGCCCGGTGCGACGGTGTTGACAGTGATGCCGCTGCCCGCAAGCTCGAGTGCCCAGGTCCGGGTCAGGCTGTTCAACGCAGCCTTTGCCGCACCGTATGCGCTGCGGTCGCGCGCACCGAGTGAAACCAGGCTCGAAATATTCACGATCCGGCCCCAGCCACGGCTTTTCATACCGGGCAGCAGAGCGTTTACAATCTGGATCGCGGGATGAATGTTTGTGCGGAAAACATCGTCAACGTCGTCAAGGTCGATCTCTCCCACGGGGGCCAGACGAACGAGCCCGACGTTGTTGACGATGCCGTCGATCTCATGCGTTTGCGCGATATTCAAAAGCGCGTCCCGGGTCGCAACGCGGTCGTTGAGGTCGACCGCGAGCAGAGTGCCGGGGAAACTGATGTCCGCGCCTCTCGCAAGTCCGATGACGGAGTGGCCCTGCGAAGCGAGCCTTTCGCTGAGCGCGCGGCCTATGCCTTTGCTGGCGCCGGTTATCAGAAATGTGCGTGGCATATCAGATCCTTGCAAGCGGGATTTCGCTCGTCACGAGAGTCTGGATACAGCGTCAGATACCAACAGTTAAGCGCGTGGATGCCACTTCACTGTTGCTTGCGGCAGCGCATTGAAGCCTAGGAAACGAGCACGGAATTTACCGCAGCACGCAGCATCACGGGCCGACAGCCACCTCGTCATCAAACCCGAACAGCAAACGCAGATCGCGCCGCGGCACGGACAAGTCTGCAAGCGTATATTTGTCGAGCACGGCCAGAAATGCCTCGACCGCCTCGTTGAGCATTCCAGGAAGCAGGCACACCGGAGCGATCAGGCATTCCGGGCAGGGCACCAGCCGAAAGCTGTCCTCGGTGTGCCGCACGACCGATCCCAGATTGATCTCTACTGTCGGCCGACCCAACCGAATGCCGCCACCGCGCCCACGCTGGGTTGCGATGAAGCCGGCCTTTCCCAGACTGTGGACCACCTTGCGAAGATGCTCTTCGGAGATGACGTAGGCCCGCGCGATCTCGGGGATCGACGATGACCCGTCGCCCCGGACGGCAACGTGCATGAGCACGCGCAGGGCATAATCGGTGTGGCGGCTCAGTCTCATGCCCCGCGCCATAGCCGCTGACGATAAACATGTAAATTGGTTGCATCTTTTTGCGACTCACTTTAAGATGTAAAAATAATACATGTTAAAGGCGAAAACGTGCGTACCCCGCTTCCCTATCGCTCCACGCCGATCTTCGACGAGACGTCGCTTCCCGCTGCCTTGCGCGCAGAGCATCGGACCAGGCCCGGCGCCTGGGGCGTGGTCCGCGTCCTCGCGGGCTGCGTTCGTTATTATCTCGATGACGGTTCGGCGGAGCAGATGCTCCTGACGCCGTCCCGACCCGGTCTCATCAAACCCGGACAACCGCATCACGTCGAGCCACTCGGGCCGATGCGGATGCAGGTGGAATTCTACGACGAACCGCCTCTGCTGACCGCAGGCTGACCCCATTTTACGAGAGAGAATCCCCATGACCCAGATGCTCACCGAGAAAACAATTGCGATCGTGAAGGCGACCGTTCCCGCGCTGGCAGACCACGGCGCGACAATCACCGCGGCCATGTACCGCCGGCTGTTCGAGGACGCCGGGATCCGCGCGCTGTTCAACCATGCGAACCAGGGCGAGAGTGGAGCGCAAGTCCATGCGCTTGCGGCCGCAGTCCTCGGCTACGCGCGCAACATCGACAATCTGGGGGCACTCGCCCCGGTCGTCGAACGGATCGCGCAGAAACATATCGGCTATCACATCCTGCCAGAGCATTACCCTTATGTCGCGACCGCGCTGCTGGGCGCGATAGCCGAGGTGCTCGGAGACGCCGCAACCGACGACATCATGAACGCCTGGGGTGAGGCATTCTGGTTCCTAGCGGACATTCTCAAAGCGCGCGAGGTCGTCATTCGCGACGAAATCGAAAGCCACACTGGCGGGTGGAACGGGTGGCGACGTTTCACAATTGCCGGGAAGATCCGGGAGAGCAGTGTGATCACGTCGTTCATCCTGCGGCCCGTCGACGGCAGGCCCGTGGCCCGGCACAAACCGGGGCAGTACCTGACGCTGCGCTTCGACGCGGCTGACGAGCCCAACCTGAAGCGCAATTACTCGATCTCCAGCGCGCCCAATGACGAATGGTACCGCATCTCGGTCAAGCGCGAAGCGAACGGCAATGGCGGCTCGCGCCACCTCCACGATAATGTCGACGTCGGCACGGTCATCGAACTCACGCCACCAGCGGGGGACTTCTTTCTCGACGAAGCGCCGCAGCGGCCGGTGATCCTGCTTTCGGGCGGCGTAGGCCTGACGCCGATGGTCAGCATGGTGGAAACGATTGCGGCCGCGCACCCTGGTCTGAACACGCATTACATCCATGGCACACTGAGCAGCGCGACCCACGCGATGGATGATCATGTCCGGTCGCTGGCGAACGCGCACGGCAATATCTCCGTTGCCACCTTCTACAGCGATCCCGCCAATAATGACGAAGCCGGCAAGTCACACGATGTCACGGGCACGATCACCATGGCATGGCTGCAGGCGAACACCCCCCTGACGACGGCGGATGTATATCTGTGCGGACCGAAGCCTTTCCTTCGATCGTTTGTCAGCGGGCTCTCGCTAGCGGGGGTTTCACCGGACCGCATCCATTACGAATTCTTCGGACCTGCCGATGGATTGCTTGCCGCCTGATACTTTGCCTCGGCAAGCCGGGCGAGGGGAGCCATTTTCCTGTCGCTTCGCTCCGCGATCCGACCAGGACGGCGGTGGCCAGCCGAGGCAACGAACCAAGTGGTAATTTACAAATTTCGCGAGAAATCTCCAAGATCGATGTCGGGGAATATTGCACTAAATTGCTGAATGGTTGTGCACCAATGGCCGCGACGGACTCGCTGTCGCTTGCGTCGCCCGTGCGCTCTGCTAATGGGCCTCTGTCGCCGACAAGCGATCGTAAGCGTTTACGTCAACCAACGCGCTGAACTCGGCATTGCCTTCCGGCGGTGCTCTTTCTTGCGCGAGGTTGTACTGTGACCATCATTTTCAAATCCATGGCGTCTCTGCGGACCCTACCGGGCCATTGCGCGTCAGCGCTTTCCTGTTTTTCGCGGCCAATCTCGCGGACGGGGTGCTCATGCCCTTCTTCGCCATCTGGGCCGTGCGCGTAGCCGGAATTCCGGTCGCCGCGGTCGGTGTCTTGCTCGCCTGCTACGCGGGCGGCGAATTGATCGCGACGCCTTTCATCGGCGGCCTATCCGACAGGATCGGTCGACGCCCCGTCCTGATGCTCTCGACGTTCGGCGTGGGATCGGGATTTCTGCTGCTCTATTGGTCCCATGGGACCGCGAGCGCAGCAGCAGCCCTCCTCCTGATCGGCGTATTTGAAAGCGTTCTCCATCCGACTGCCATGGCGATCGTCGCGGATGTCGTGCCGGTCGCCGACTTGCGCAGCCAATATGGCTTCAACCGCATGGCAGGCAGCTTCGGGGGCTTGCTCGGCCCCGCGCTGGGCGCGCTGCTCGTGCTGTGGTCACTGAGTGCTGTGTTCCTGGCCGCTTCGATCACGCTGATCACTGCTGCCGTCATCGTGACGTTCTGTCTGCGCGAAACACGCTGCGCAAATACGGAGGACGATGACGACGACGAATTTACCGCCCTTGGCGCGGTATTTTACGACCGACGACTGGCGGCCATCCTGCTACCGCTTGCCATTATCCAGATCGCAACGAGCTGGATAGACTCGGTCCTTCCACTCGCCGCGACGCAAGCCGGCATACTCTCGCCAGCCAGCGTCGGTTGGCTGTTTGCGTACGCGGGCTTGCTCGGCGTGATTTTCCAGATGCCGGTGTTGCGACTGTGCAGGACGGTGGCGGGCTCGCGGATGGTAATGATGGCCGGCTTGATCCTGATCATGGCATTCGGCGCATTGGCATTCATCCACGGTATTCCCGGATTCATCCTGGCCGCAACGGGCTTTGCCTTTGCCGACATTTTCCTGGGTCCAATGGTGCAGGCCGTCGTAATGGAGATCGCGCCGGCACAGTCGCGCGCGACGTATACAGCGGCGCTGAGCGTTGTAAGCGACTTGAAAGATGCCGCGGGGCCGGCCATCGGCACACCCCTCTTCGCCATCGCTGCAGGACTCCCATGGTTGGCAGGAATGGCTTTGACACTGATTGCCGCGTCGGGCCTGGTAGTCGGCATGAAAAGGCATGAGACCGTAAAGGAACCGGTCTGACGCGTCTTGTCGATCCAGGGGGCATGCCAAATGAGCGGGCGACTTCTGCGCACCGCGAGGTCCAGGGAAAAATGGCGCTTTTCCGACGCAGCGCGGTGTTTCGGATTGCAGTGCGGAGTTGCAAGATCGCGAAGTCTTTCGCAATCGTGACAAAGCGCAGCCGCACACTTGCGGTTGGAAAGCCGGATACCGGCCGCTTTGCAAAGGGCAGGCGAAGCACAGGTTCTGGCGCGGTTCTAGCCCGACAATTCAGTGTAGCTCGCTCGGTCGTGGGGAACGTGCCGCAGCCGTGTCAGATGGCATTCGGGTGCGCGGAACCGGCCGGCCGCGTTCGCTGCTCTAGAGGACTACGAGATGCGAAGCCTGTCCGGGGCAGGGCGGGTCGAATGCGAACAGGCCGCCGGCGAGTGGTTGTTCGGCCAGTTCGGCGGGGGTCAGGCCGGTCCGCGCGGTCGTGACGTAGGCGGTTGCGAGGTCGTGGCCGCCGAATGCCAGTTTGGTTACGCGGGCGCAGGGTAGGGCGACATGCTGCAGCAACGCTCCGTCGGGCGCGTAGCGGCGTATGCCCCAGCCGTCCCACAGCGCGACCCACAGGCAGTCCTGCGCGTCGATGACGATGCCGTCTGGGTGGCCTTCGTCGGGGTGTAGCTGCACGAAGCGTTCGCCGGGGCCGGGCATGCCATTGGCGCGCATTTCGTGGCGCCAGATCGTGCGTTCTACCGAGTCCACGTGGTACAGCCACTGGCCGTCGCGGCTGAAGGCCGGGCCGTTGGTGACGATTGCGCCGATTTCGGTGCTGCGTAGCGTGCCGCGATCGAGGCACCACAGGCGGCCGGTTGGCTGGCGTTCGTTGTTGTCCATTGTGCCGAACCACAGTCGGCCGTCGGGTGCGACGGTTGCGTCGTTGGTGCGGTTGTGATCGGGTTGGGGGATTGTCACGAACGCTTTGGACAGGGTGCCGTCGTGGAGGTGATGCAGTCCGCTGCCCGATCCGACGATATGGCCGCTATCGGCGGTGGGTACGATGAAGCTGGGCATGCCGCCGACGTCGTGCGTGCCGTGCGATCCGCTCGGCGAATGCAGCCGGTGGACATGGCCCTGTTTGATATCGACATAATGCAGGGCCTGGTCGGCGACGGACCATACCGGGCCTTCGCCCAGCGCCATTGCCGAGGGGCGGATGCAGCGCATATTGGTCATGATGCGAGAATGGCGGCGGTTGGCTGCGATCCCCAGACTGCGTAAGCGAACACGTACAGTTCGCACGCGACGGTCAGCCAGAACGAATTCTGCAGGCCCACCGCATCGGCCAGCCAGCCCTGGACCGCGACCAGCGCGCCGCCGGCGATCGCGGTGATCAGCAGGCCCGATCCTTCCTCGGTCAGCGGGCCCAGGCCCTTGATCCCCAGCGCAAAGATCGTGGGAAACATGATCGAATGGCACAGCCCGACCGCGATCAGCGCCCACATCGCGGCAGGTCCGTGCAAAGTCGCCGCGCCGATCATCACGACGCAGGCCGCCGCGGCATTGGCCACCAGCACGCGGTTTGCGGCAATCCGGCGCATGACCAGCGCGCCCGCAAACCGCCCGACCATCATCCCGCCCCACAGCAGGATCAGGTAATTGGCGGCATGGGCATGGGTCATGTTGCCGATCCGCGGCTGGCTGACGAAGCTGATGAACAGGTTCGCGACGCCGATTTCGGCGATCAGGTAGATAAAGATCGCGGGGATCCCGAACACCAGGTTGCGGTGTCGCCACAGCGAAAGCCCTTCACGCTGCGCCGCATCGGCGCGGACCGTGCCGCCGCCCAGCGCGGGCAGCCGCGCGCGTCCGATGTCCGCGGCCAGCACGACGAGCACGATCGCGACGAGCACATAGGGCAATTGCGTCGCCTGCGCATCGGCCAGTTTCTGTTGCACCGTGACCGTTGCCCCCTCCAGCGTGGTGCCCGATACGGTGCGCGACAGGATCAGGTATCCGCCGAAATAGGGCGCAAAGAACGTGCCCATCGAATTGAACGCCTGGACCATGGTCAGCCGCGCTTCCGAGCTTTCGGGCGGGCCGATCACCGCGACATAAGGATTGGCCGCGACCTGCAGCAGCGCGATCCCGCACGCGATCGTGAACAGCGCGGCGATCGTGATATCGTACGACACAAGCCGCGCCGCGGGGACCATGGCCAGGGCGCCGGCCGCCATGATCAGCAGCCCGGTGATGATCGCGCGCTTGTACCCGATCCGCTCGATCAGGAACGCCGACGGGATCGACGCCACGCCATAGGCGATGAACCACACGCTTTCGATCAGCGTGGTCTGGGTGTAGCTCAGGTCGAACACGCTGCGCAGGTGCGGCAGCAGCGTGTTGTTGATGACGGTGATGAACCCCCACATGAAAAACAGGCTGGCCAGCAGCGCCAGCGACTTGCCGTAACCGCGCGTTGCGCCCGGTCGCGCGTCATCGTCGCGCACGATTACCCGCGCGCTGCCCTATCCTGCCGGACCAACCACATCAACTCTCCCAAGTCTTGTCAAACCTATTTGTATGAGTATATCCGGACTGGTCAAGAGGAGAGAGACGATGCGCGTTGAACGGAACCGCAGGCCATGACCCGGGGCATAGTGATGGCGGCATGCATGCCGCTCGCCACGCCCGCGATGGGTGCAACCGTCCAGGTGGTTTCCGATGGGCGCCTGGCCGACGGGCGCGAAACGTCCGCGATCGTGCTGACCGCGGGCAATGGCATTCATGCCCGCATCCTCGCCTATGGCGCGGCGTTACAGGCCTATGTCATCCCCGATCGCGACGGCCATCTCGATGACGTGGTGCTCGGCCACGACAATGCGGCGGTCTATGAAAAGGCGCACGACTATCTCGGCGTGACCGTAGGCCGGTATGCCAACCGGATCGCGGCGGGCACGTTCGCGCTCGACGGCCAGGTGTTCCATCTGCCGCACAACGATGGCGCCAATTCGCTCCACGGCGGCGGGCAGGGGTTCGACCGGCAGATCTGGCAGGTCGGCACAATCGCGCAGGGCAAGGCCGCCTCGGTCGAGCTGCATTATACCAGCCCCGATGGCGCGAGCGGATACCCCGGCACCGTCGCGGTGACCGTGACATACAGCCTGTCCGACACCGGCGACCTGACGATCACGATGGCCGCGACGACCGACAAGCCGACCGTGATCAACATGACCAACCACGCGCTTTACAACCTGGGCGGCGAAGCCAGTGGCCATGATGCGATGGACCATGTCCTGACCATTCCGGCGGCGCGGTTTACCCCGATCAATGCGGCGCTGATCCCGACCGGCGCGCTGGCGCCTGTCGCGGGCACGGTGTTCGATTTCACCACGCCGCGCCGCCTGTCAGACGGGCTGCGCGATGGCCATGATGCGCAGATCCGCGCCGGGCGCGGCTATGATCACAACTTTGCGATCGATGCGGGCGTGACCGCGCAACCCAAATTGGTCGCCCGGCTGCATGATCCCAAAACGGGCCGCACGCTCGATGTGCTGAGCACTGAACCCGGGGTGCAGCTTTACACCGGCAATTTCCTCGACGGCACGGTGCCGGGCAAAGGCGGGCGGCTGTACCGCATGGGCGACGGCGTCGCGCTCGAGCCGCAGAAATTTCCCGATACCCCCAATCAGCCGGCCTTTCCCTCGGCGCGGCTCAACCCAGGCGAAATCTATCGCCACGTCATGGTGCTGCATCCGATGGTGACCAGGTGATGACCCGCAAATTGCGCTCGACCGCCTGGTTCGACAACCCGGACAATATCGACATGACTGCGCTCTACCTCGAGCGCTATCTCAATTTCGGGCTCAGCCTTGATGAACTGCGCTCGGGCCGCCCGATCATCGGGATTGCCCAGACCGGCAGCGATCTGTCGCCGTGCAACCGCCATCACCTCGTGCTGGCCGAGCGCGTGCGCGAAGGCATTCGCGAAGCGGGCGGGATCGCGATCGAATTCCCGGTCCACCCGATCCAGGAAACCGGCAAGCGCCCGACCGCCGGGCTCGACCGCAACCTGGCGTACCTGGCGCTGGTCGAGGTGTTGTATGGCTATCCGCTCGATGGCGTGGTGCTGACGATCGGGTGCGACAAGACGACGCCGGCGTGTCTGATGGCGGCGGCGACGGTCAATATTCCCGCGATCGCGCTGTCGGTGGGGCCGATGCTCAATGGCTGGCACGCGTCGAACAAGCAGGGCGGCGAACGCACCGGCAGCGGCACGATCGTGTGGCGCGCGCGCGAAATGCTGTCGCGCGGGGAAATCGACGAAACCGGGTTTATCAAGCTCGTCGCCAGTTCCGCGCCATCGACGGGCTATTGCAACACGATGGGCACGGCGACGACGATGAACAGCCTGTGCGAAGTGCTGGGCATGAGCCTGCCCGGATCGGCCGCGATCCCGGCGCCCTATCGCGACCGCCAGGAAGTGGCCTATCACACCGGCAAGCGCATCGTGGACATGGTGCGCGAAGACCTGAAGCCGTCCGACATCATGACCCGCGACAGCTTTCTCAACGCGATCAAGGTCAATTCGGCGATCGGCGGTTCGACCAATGCGCCGATCCATCTCGCCGCGATCGCGCGCCACATGGGCGTCGACCTGTCGATCCGCGATTGGCAGGACCATGGGCTGAAAGTGCCGCTGCTGGTCAATCTGCAACCGGCGGGCGAGTTTTTGGGCGAAGATTTCTATCGCGCCGGCGGCGTGCCCGCGGTGGTTGCGCAATTGATCGATGCCGACCTGATCGCGGTGAATGCGGCGACGGTCAACGGGCGGACGATCGGTGAAAACTGCACGGGCGCGGTGATCGAGGACGAACGCGTGATCCGGCATTTTGCCGATCCGCTGATCCACGATGCCGGCTTTATCGTGTTGTCGGGCAATCTGTTCGACAGCGCGGTGATGAAAACCAGCGTGATTTCGGAGGAGTTCCGCGACCGCTATCTGTCCAACCCGGCCGATCCCGACGCGTTCGAGGGCCCGGTGGTCGTGTTCGACGGGCCCGAAGATTACCACGCGCGGATCGACGATCCGGCGCTGGCGATCGACGCCTCGACGATGCTGGTGATGCGCGGGGCCGGACCGATCGGCTATCCGGGTTCGGCCGAAGTCGTCAATATGCGCGCGCCCGCCTATCTGCTGCGCGAAGGCCTGCACAATCTGCCATGCATCGGCGACGGTCGCCAGTCGGGCACGAGCGCCAGCCCCTCGATCCTGAACGCCAGCCCCGAAGCGGCGGCAGGCGGCGGATTGTCGTTGGTCGAGACCGGTGATCGCGTGCGGATCGATCTGCGCCGTGGCACGGCCGATGTGCTGATTACGGCCGACGAGCTCGATCGGCGCCGCGCGGCGCTCAAAGCGGCCGGCGGCTATGCATACCCCGCATCGCAGACCCCGTGGCAGCAGATCCAGCGCGCGGTCGTCGGCCAGATGGAAACCGGCGCCATCCTTGAAGGCGCCGAACAGTTCCAGCGCATTGCCCAGATGCGCGGCCTGCCCCGCGACAACCACTGACCCCCAGCCTTCAACGGAAACGAACTCCCATGATCGACGGTTCCATCTTGATCGGCGCAGACACGCGCCGAACCGAAACCCGGTTCCAGGCGACGGCGCCTGCGACCAATGCGCAGATCGACCAGACCTTTTCCGAGGCGGATGGCGAACATGTCGCGGCGGCCTGCGCTTTGGCGGCCGCTGCTGCGCCCGCATTTGCAGCGCTGTCGCCCGGTGATCGCGCGGGCTTTCTCGACGCGATCGCCGATGCGATCCTGGCGATCGGCGATGACCTGATCGTCAGCGCGATGGCCGAAAGCGGGCTGCCGCGCATGCGGCTGGAGGGCGAACGCGGCCGGACAATGGGGCAATTGCGCCTGTTCGCCAGCGAATTGCGGCGCGGCGAATGGCTCGATGTGACGATCGATCGGGCTCTGCCCGATCGCACCCCGCCGCGCAGCGACCTGCGCCGGATGAATGTGCCGCTGGGCCCGGTCGCGGTGTTTGGCGCATCGAATTTCCCGCTCGCGTTTTCCGTGGCCGGGGGCGACACCGCGTCGGCGCTGGCGGCGGGGTGCCCGGTGGTGGTCAAGGGCCATCCCGCGCACCCGGGCACCGGCGAACTGGTCGCGCGTGCCATCCGGGCGGTGGTAGCAGAACGCGGCCTGCCCGCAGGCGTGTTCAGCTATCTGCCCGGCACGACGAACGACCTGGGCGCCGCGCTGGTCGGCGATCCGCGGATCAAGGCGGTCGGATTTACCGGATCGCGCGCAGGCGGACTGGCGCTGGCGCGCATCGCCGCCGCGCGCAAGGAACCGATCCCGGTCTATGCCGAAATGAGCGCGATCAATCCGGTGGTATTGTTGCCGGCGGCGCTGGCGGCACGCGCCGAGGCGCTGGGCACGGCCTTTGTCGGCTCGCTGACCATGGGGGCAGGGCAGTTTTGCACCAATCCCGGGCTGATCATCGCCGTGGCCGGCCCCGATCTGGCGCGGTTCAGACAGGCGGCGATCGCGGCCCTGACGCAAAGCGAACCGGCGGTCATGCTGACGCCCGGCATTCATGCGGCTTATTACCGCGGCGTCGCTGCGCTCGAGGCCAATGCCGGCGTGGCGCGCATGGCCAGAGGCAAACCGGCCGAAGCGCCCAATCGCTGTGTCGGCGCGCTGTTCGAAACCACCGCTGCGCAATTCCTGGCCGATGGACGGCTGGGCGATGAAGTGTTTGGCGCATCATCGGTCATGGTCGTGTGCGCCGACAATGACGAGCTGACCGCCGTGATCGCCGGGCTGGAAGGTCAGTTGACCGCCACTCTGCACGCCGATGCAGCGGACGTCGACCTGGCTGCGCGGCTGGTTCCGCTACTGGCCGAGCGCGCGGGACGCGTGCTTGCCAATGGCTGGCCGACCGGGGTCGAAGTGTGTCACGCGATGGTCCACGGCGGCCCGTGGCCCGCGACGACCGACGCGCGCACCACTTCGGTGGGCACTTTGGCCACGGCGCGGTTTGTGCGCCCGGTGTGTTTTCAGGACCTTGCGCCCGCGTTGTTGCCGCCCGCCTTGCGCGATGACAATCCGTGGAACCTGCCGCGCACGATCAACGGTGTGCGTGAGGTCGTCGCGTGATCCACTCGCTCGTGCAGTTCGAACGCAATGGCGCGCGCGGTGTTGCTGCGCTCGATGATGAGGGCGCCGCGCACGTCGTCAAGGACACGACCAGCACATCGGCGATGGCCCAGCGTGCGATCGCACAAGGCACGACTCTGTCCGCGCTGGCGCAGGATCTGCTGGGCGATGCCATTGACCTGACAATGGTGCGCCTGCTGTGCCCGATCGACCATGCCGACCCCGCGCATGTGATCGTCAGCGGCACCGGCCTGACCCACCTCGGCAGCGCTGAAGGCCGCGACAAGATGCACAAGGCGGCCTCGTCGGGGCGGGCGACCGATTCGATGCGGATGTTCCTGATGGGTATGGCCGATGGCAAACCGGCGCCGGGCGCGATCGGCGCGCAGCCCGAATGGTTCTACAAGGGCGACGGGTCGATCCTCGTCGCGCCCGGCGAACCGCTGCACCGCCCGGCATTTGCCGGCGACGGCGGCGAAGAGCCCGAAATCGCGGGGATCTATCTCGTCGATGCCAATGGCATGCTGGTGCGCCTGGGCTATGTGCTGGGCAACGAATTTTCCGACCATGTGACCGAACGCGTCAATTACCTGTGGCTGGCGCATTCCAAGCTGCGCCAGGCCGCACTGGGCCCCGAATTGCGCCTGGGCGCCTTGCCCGATGACGTGCGCGGATCGGTCGCGATCCACCGCGAGGGCACGGTAATCTGGGAACGGCCATTCGTTTCGGGCGAAGCGAACATGAGCCACACGCTCGCCAATCTGGAACATCACCATTTCAAATACGCGCTGTTCCGGCGGCCCGGCGATGTCCATGTGCACTTTTTCGGCACGGCCACGCTTTCGTTTTCGGATGGTATCGCGACCGAGCCGGGCGACGTGTTCGAAATCCGCGCCAATGCCTTTGCGCTGCCCTTGCGCAATCCGCTGGCCGCGGCCGCCGACGAAGGCACGGTGGTGGTCCACAGCGTATGAGCCTGAAGCTGGGCATCGTCGGGTTCGGCAAGATTGCGCGGGACGAACATGTCCCTGCGATCGCGCGCACGCCGGGCGCGGACCTGATCGCGGTGGCCAGCCCGCACGGGCGCCATCCCGACTTGCCGATCTATCCGACACTGACCGCGATGCTGGCCGCGCATCCCGATCTCGATGCGATCGTCCTGGCGCAACCGCCCGTCGCGCGCTTTGCCGCCGCGCACGAAGCCCTGGCGGCGGGCAAACATGTGTTCCTGGAAAAACCGCCGGGCGCGACCCTGTCCGAAGTCGACCAATTGCGCGCACTGGCCGAGAAGCGTGGCCTGACGCTGTTTGCCGGATGGCACGCCCGCTGGTCGGATCAGGTTGCCGCGTTGAAAGCCTGGGTCGCCGGCCGGACATTGCGCTATATCGCGATCGAGTGGAAAGAGGATGTGCGCCTGTGGCACCCCGGGCAGGACTGGATCTGGCAGCCCGGCGGGTTTGGCGTGATGGACCCGGGCATCAATGCGCTGTCGATCCTGACCGGCGTGGTCGCCGATCCCATCCGCCTGATCGACGCGACACTGGCCATTCCCGGCAACCGGCACACGCCGATCGCGGCGACCATGGCGCTGATGACCGCGTCGGGCGTGCCGGTGTCGGTGGCGCTGGACTGGTTGCAGACCGGGCCGCAGATCTGGCGCATGGAATTTACCGACACCAGCGGAGAATGCCACGTCTTTGCGCAGGGCGGCGACAATGCCGAACACACGCAGGGCGATGCGGAATCGGCGCTGGCGCCGGAGTATCGCGCGATGTTCGCGCATTTCGTCGGCCTGGTGAAATCGGCGCGCAGCGATGTCGATACCGCGCCGTTGCAGATCGTCGCCGACGCGTTCCTGCGCGGAAAAATTGACTTCGTCGCGCCGTTCGAACACTGAATCGGGGACTGCAAGCCAGACAGGAAGGGGCTGACGCATGACCGGACCATCTGCCCCTGTCGAACGCCTGCACCAATCGATCGCGCGCGAAATCGGCACCGCGATCCTGGCGGGCGAACACCTGCCCGGCACCTATTTCGATGGCGAGATCGAACGTTCGCTCGCGCTGGGCGTGTCGCGCACCGCCTATCGCGAGGCGATCCGCATCCTCGTCGCCAAGGGCCTGTTGGCGAGCAAACCCAAAACCGGAACGCACGTAACCGACCGCCGCCGGTGGAACGTGCTCGATCCCGACATTCTCGCCTGGACCTTTTCGGGCGATGCAGACGAGGCCTTCATTCGCGAACTGTTCGAACTGCGCGCAATCATCGAACCGGAGGCGGCCGCGCTCGCGGCTGCGCGGCACAGCGCGGATGAATTGGCAGGCATGGCAGCCGCACTCGACGAGATGGCCGCATACGGCCTGGCCGAGCCCGGCGGACAGGCGGCCGACCAGCGGTTTCATCGCCTGATCATCGAGGCTTCGGGCAATCGGCCGCTGGGCTCACTCGCGGAATCGGTCGGCTCCGCAGTCGCCTGGACGACGCGCTTCAAAGCCCGCCATCAACGCTTGCCCCGCGACTCCATGGGCGAACACCGCGCCGTATATGACGCCATCGCCCAGTCCGACGCGACAGGGGCACGCACCGCAATGCTGATCCTGATCGATCATGCCTTCGCCGACATGGGCTTGCGCTAGGCGCCAGTAACGCGGATCGCCGTCCCGCCGGGAAGGGATGGAATTGCGCCGTCGACCCGCTATATTGAGTGTCGAAGTGCATCGAAAGGGATCTTGTGACCGCCATGGACGATCCAAAACGCGACGAAGCCGAACGCGAACACACCGAAGAACTGATCGACGAGGCCAACGAAGAAAGCTTCCCGGCCAGCGATCCGCCGGTCGCACCACACTTCGATTGACCTGTGCGCGCATGGTCTGACGCGCCCTATCTTCGTCGCGAGCGGCGCGCGGTATTTGGAGCGCGTCGAACTCGATCTGTTCGAGGTCGCCTGACCGCGCTAAAGGACGTGTAGAACCCCAAATCGCCTATTGTTTCCGGCGGGGGCTAGACATGCAACTAGCAAAACGCCGTCAATAATAGCGCGGGATCGGGCCGACTTGCGGGGTCTGGTCGGGCAGGTCGATTTCGATTTCGTCGACATAGCACCAGCCCCAGCCTTCGGGCGGGTCATAGCCCTCGATGATCGGGTGCGCGGTCGTGTGGTAATGTTTGGTGGCGTGGCGATGGGGGGAATCATCGCAACACCCGACATGGCCGCATTGACGGCACAGCCGCAGATGCAGCCAGGCGCTTCCGATTTTCAGGCAGTCCTCGCAACCGCGCGCGCTGGGGGTCACGTCCTGGATGGTTTGGCTATGCGGACAATCGGTCATGCGGGCTCCGTGGCTTTGCGGCTGGCAATCGATACGTAGTTCTGGGCAATGACGGCAACGCCTTCGTCATCCGCTGCCGCAACCCGGCTGGTCGAACCGGCGCAGTCAACACGTGCCCGTCGCCGATGACAAGCGCTTAACCTGTGCATCTAGGCACAAGCCGTCTCTGGAAGGGGCGTTGTTGCGGCTTGCCGCACTACCGACATGGCGAGTCCGTGGGACCCCGTTAATTGCGATGCATTTACATGCCAAATCGATCCCACAGGCGGTTGCATAGCAATGCGCGAAACGCAGAATCAAAAACGAGGAGATTCGTTGCCGAAACCCCTCGCTTTCACTTTGACGTTTGTATTCAGTAAGCGATCGTGATCGACCCGATCACCGCGCGAGGCGGGCTGACTTGTGCGTCGTAGCCGCCCGATTGCAGCGCGGTCGTGCTGGGGCTGACGCTGCCGGCGTAGAACGCGTTGAACAGGTTGGTGACGTTGAGCTGGACGAACGAGCGGTCGTTGACGACGTTTTTCAGCGAGAAGCGCGCGTCGAGGTCGACCGTCGTGTACGACGGCAGCTTTGCGCCCCATACGACCGTGCCGTTGGAGACGAGCGCGTTGCCCGACGAAACCAGCGGCATGTTTTCGTCATCGACATAGCGCACCGCGGTGTGCTTGGCTTGCACGCCCACGGTCAGCGGACCGACGTCGCCCTGCAGGCGGCCGCCGATCATGAAGTGCGGCATTGCCGATTCGGATTTGCCCGCAGTCTGCAGGTAGGCTTCGGTGCCGACGCATGCGATCGAGCCGGTTGCGATCGCCACCGCCGATGCCGCCGCGCAAGTGCCGGTATCGCTGTTCTGGTCGATTTTCGAATGCAGCCACGATCCGAACAGATAGGCGTTGGCATGCGGGGTGATCTTGTACCCCACGTTGGCGTCGACGCCGTAGCGCTTTACCGGGCCGAGGTTGGTGTAGGTCGTGATCTGCTGGACCGCGTCGTACGACGTGCCCAGCTTGTTCTGGTAATTGGTGTACCACAGATCGACCATCGCGGTCAGGCCGTGGCCGTTGAAGCGGTAACCAAGGTCGAAGTTGTCCGATTTTTCCGCACGCGGCTCCAGCCCGTCGCTGCCCTGTGCGAAGTAGAATGTGGGATAAAGTGCGGTGGTATAAGGTGCCTGGTAGCCTTTGGAATAGTTGGCAAAAATTTCGCCCACGCCCTGTATTTTGTAAGTTCCGCCCACGTTCGGCAGCACCGCGTGGTAGTTGTAGATGCGCGTCTGCGGTGCAACTGCGTTCGGGTTCGCGGCGGCATAGGCGGTCTCGCTGGCGCCGGTGACGCAGGTGACCGACGATGTCGCGCCCGAACCGTTGTTGGTGAAGCACAACTGGTCGAGCGAGCGGTGGACGAATGGCGCGCGCACGCCGGCGGTGATCGTCAGCGCCTTGTCGAAGAACTGGCCGCGGTATTCGCCCGCGATCTGGTTGAGCATCGCGATCGATTCGGTGTTGCGTTTCTCGACCGCATTGCCGTTGCCATCGAGCACCGGCGCGTTGATCGCATAGACATCGGCCGGGCTGCCATCGGCGTTCACAAAGCCCAGTTCGCCGGTCTGCGTGATGTCCGACCGCGCGAATGCGTAGGCGAGACGGACCGTCTGGGTCGGCGCGATGTCATAACGTAGTGACGAAGTCAGCGCGACGCGGTGGGTCTTGGTCTGGCTGGGGGCGTACAAGGTCACTTTGTCGGCCGTGTCGCCGTCGCCGTTGAGATCGCGGCCCAGGTAATAGGACCCGCCGATAAAGCCGGTCGCGGTCGTATCGGTGCCGATCTTGTCAAAGCCCTCGGACGCGGAAACCGTGCCGCCGCCGTTTGCCTTGGTAAACTGATAGCTCGGGTCGGCGGTGAACACGAGATTGTCGGCGAGTGTGAATTTCATCGCGGCGCGGATGTTCAGCAGGTTTGCCGGGTTGGGGCGGTATTCGAACGCGGTGCCGCATTTGTTCGGCGTGGTCTGCGCGCCGGCGCCGCCTGCGGCGAGCGTGCACGGGCTATAGTTGTAATACGAGTTGTTATAGCCGGTGGGGAACGATTCAAACCCGGTCTGCGTGTCCGCGGCCAGCGGCCGGTTCGACAGGATGTCGCTGCCCGAGAAATTGTTGCGCAAGACGACATAGAAGCCTGCGAGCGAGATGAAATCGCCGTTGGTGCCGACCGGCTGATAGATCTTGCCGTTGAACTGGTGGCGGCGGATCTTGCCGTAATTGTCATAGGGCGAATTGTTTTCCGACTGGCTGGCCGACAACCAGGCCTTGGTGCCGATCGAATCGAACACACCGGTTTCGACCATGCCGAACACGCGGTAATAGTTGTCGGTGCCGTATCCGGCGGACAGCTTTGCGGCCATCGTGTCCGACGGCATGTGCGAGGTGAAATTGACCGTCGAACCGGTCGCCGATGCGGTCGGGCTGTCGACGTCGGTCGTGCCCAGGTTGACCGTGACCTTGTCGATGATTTCGGTATCGAGCAATTCGCCGCCATACAGCGCGTAGTTGCCGTCATCGTTCAGGGTGACGCCGTCGAGCGTTTCGGAAATGCGCGTGTTGTCGAAACCGCGGATGTAGAAATTGCCGCTGGTGCCGCCATACGGGTCGTTGTTGGTATAGCTGACGCCGGGCAGGTAGTTGACCACATCGTTGATCGATTGGCCGCCGATCTGGTGCTTGATCCATTCCTGGTCCAGCGACGCCTTGGCTTTCGAAGTGTCGGGATCGACGATGCCGCCCACGCTTTTGTTCGATGTGCCGGTGACGATGATCGGTGCGTCGAACGCCTGCGAGCCAGTCGATTGCGCTAAAGCCGGTGTCACCAATGCGGCGGACACAGCAAAGACGCTGGCCGAAACGGCCAGTTGAATAATCCTACGCATGTAAAATGCCCCCATGTTCAAGGTATTGGGACGCAGGGCCTCATCCCCTGCGCCTCAGCAGACTATCAGTCCGCCCGATGCCCGGTCAATGACATGGAAAAACGACAAAAATGCTACAGTCCGCGACGGTGGACTGCGGCTTGTGATAAAAATGCCGCGCTTATTTTGCCGCCAGGTGCGTGTCGAACCAGTCGATCGTGCCCTGGTCGACTTCGCGCAGGTGCTCGGGCTTGCGAATGCCGTGGCCTTCGCCTTCCAGGATCAACAGCCGGGTTTTCACGCCGACTTCTTTCAGCCCGTGCCAGAATTCGACCGATTGCGGGGTCGGGCATTCGACGTCGCGTTCGCCGACATAGATGAATGTCGGGGTGGTCGCGGACTTGATCGTTTCGAGCGGGGACAGTTTGCGATAGATCGCCGGATCGTCATAGACCGATGCGCCGAAGAACGGGATCATCCAGCGGTCGATGCCGTTTTCGCCGTAATAGCTGGTCCAGTTGGCGACGCCTGCGCCTGCGACCGCGGCGTGAAACCGGTGGCTGTGCGTCACGGTCCACATCGTCATGAACCCGCCATAGGAATGGCCGAACATGCCGAGCCGCTGGTCATCGACCGGCGCGACTTTTTCGACCGCATCGATCCCGGCCAGGATATCGCGCAAGTCGCCGCCGCCGAAATCGCGGACATTGGCGCGGGTAAACGCCTCGCCCTGGCCATAGCTGCCGCGCGGATTGGGCAGGAACAGGTAGTATCCGCGATCGAGCAGGTGGCGCATCGTGCCCGACAGTGAGGTGTTGGTGAAATAGGTCGGGGTCGAGGCCGCGCTCGGGCCGCCATGGACGACGACGACCATCGGATAAGTCTTGCCGGCGGCGACCTGCCTTGGCGCGAGCAGCCAGCCTTGCAGGTTGCGGCCTTCGCTGGCCCAGGTCACGCTGCGCGCGGCGCCGGCGCCGGTCAGGCCGGTGTTTTCATGCGTGATCGCCTGGGCCAGGCCGAGTTTGGCGATTTCGCCCGCGGTCACTTCGGGGGCGTGTTCGAAATCCTCGATCACCATCGCGGCGCGGTTGCCCGACGCATCGAGCGCGACTTGTGCGTCGCCGGCGTGGATCGTGACCGGCGCCGACCACAAGGTGTGGGTCTGGCCATTGGTTGGGTCGACCGTCAGGATCGTATCGCGATCGCCGATCAGCGCAGTCGCCACGAGGCGGCCTTCGCGCCATTGCAGCGATGTGAACGTGCCGGCAAATCCCGGCGTCAGGTTGCGCGGCGCGCCGCCCGCCACCGGCACCAGAAAGATATCGCCGCCGACCGAGCCGAAATCGCTCATCAATCCGCCGATATAGGCGACCGTCCTGCCGTCGGGAGACACGCGCGGGAAATTCATCTGATCGGTGGGCGCGGCGATGGTTTTGGTGGCGCCGCTGGCCAGGTCGATATGATCGAGATGCGCGATCCACCAGTTGTTGTCGCCATCGCCTTTGGCCAGCGTCGCGACGAAGCCGTTTCCGCCGGGTGTCCAGTCATATTCATAGACGAAGCTGTCGGCGGGCGAGACCGGGCGCGGGGCGTCCTGGCCCTCGACGGGCAGAACGGCGATGCGTTTTTCGTCGAAGCTTTCGCCGATATCGCCGACTTGCGCGGCGGCGGCCTGTGTTGCGCCGACTTCCTTGTGTGCGCCCAGGATTACCAGCAGCGCCAATGTGCGGCCATCGGGCGCAAAGCGGGGGCGTTCGGCGACGCCGGTGACGACTGCGCGCGTCGAAAACGCGCCATCGGTGACGAGGTACAATGTCGTCGTACCCGCCTTGCGATCGTGGCCGAGAAACGCGATGCGTCGTCCGTCCGGCGAAAACGCCGGGTCCTGGTAATCGCAGGCGGTGCAGGGGTCGTAATGCGCGACCACGGCGCCCGCGGCATTGCGGATCACCAGCGTCTTGTGCGCGATTTCGGTGGCGCCGTCGTGGACCTGGGCCTCGAGCACGGCCACGCGATCGCCAAGTGGCGCGAGGGCCAGGCCGTTGAAGGTGTGGTGCTGCGCGGGGGCAGGTGCAGGCGCAGCGGCAACCGCCAAGGCGAGTGCGGCGGACAAAATCGGCATGGAAGGCGGGCCTCTCGGGTGACATCCGGCTGGCTTTCGGGCCAGCCTTGTTGCCGGCGAGCTTGCGATCTTGCGCGCCGGAAGGCAACCCCCCGCGATTGCTAGACGGTGACTGTTCGCGTCTCGCGGCGGCGCCGAAACCGGCGCGCGGTGCGTTTTTTCATCCAGATCAGCACGCCGGTGATCGACAACGCGGTGACCGCCACGCCGATCACCGTTTCGAACACGCGCCACGGCCAGCCGAACACATTGGCCATGTGCAGCGCGACGATCCAATTGGTGAAGCGGTCGGCGGCGGGCGCGGTCTGCGGCAGGCTGGCATAGCGCAGTGCGCCGCTGCGATCGTCGAATGCGACGCGCGCGCCGGCGACATCATCGCCGACATCGTGGCTGGTCGAAAAGCCATAGACATACAGCCCCGCGCTCGGGATGTGCCACAGCCAAGCGGTGCCCTGGTTCACGCGCTGCGCCCCGGCCAGCGCCTGACCGCGATCGCGCGCCGCCGATGCATTCATCGCTGGCGGTGCATCGGGCGCCGGCGCCCGGGCTTTGGCGAGCATCGCGCGTTCGTCGGTGCCGCCCAGGGCCAGCGCCAGCGGCGCATAAACCTGGGGCAGGGCCAGCGACACGCTCGACAGCGCGAACACGAGCAGCACCGGCCACACCCACAGCCCGCCCGCGCGGTGGAGATCGAACGACACCTTGTGCGCATTCGTGCCCCAGCGCACTTTCCACGCGGGCATCCAGCGCGCGCGCCAGCCCGGCCCACGCGGCGCGGTCGGCGCCTTGCGCGGGGGCAGGGTCAGGTAAAATCCGACGAAACAGTCGAGCGTCCACACCAGCGCGACCACGCCCATGACCCATTCGCCATAGCTGCCCGCAAGCAACGTATAATGCAGCCGGTACAGCATCGGCAGCAGATTGACGGTCCCTTGCGTAATGTCGCCCCAGCGGCGATGGCCGAGCTCGGCGCCGGTATAGGGATCGATGAACAGCTCGTCCCAGTCGGGCGCCGCTTTTGCATCGGCCCAACTCGTCCGCAGCCGCAGCGCATGGCCGGGCGCGACGGTCAAAGGCATGAAATCGACCGCCATGCCGGGATGGCGCGCCAGCGCCGCATCGCGCAAACCCACGACATCGCGCATTGCATGCCCGTTCGGCGCCGCGAGCAAAAGCTGCGGCGCCGTCAGGGCTTCCAGATCGTCTTCCCACGCCAGCGCACACCCGGTCAGCCCGGCCACCGCCAGAAACAGCGCGGTAGTCAGCCCGGCCCAGCGATGGACTACGACCCAGAACTGGCGGGCGGCGTGCAGGCGCGTGGTGGACATTACCAGTGGAACGCAATCGTGCCCTGCACGGTGCGGCGGTTGCCGTACCAGCACCATGCGTCATAGGCGGGGTACAGGTAGCAGCTCGTCAGGTACTTCTTGTCGAACAGGTTGGTGACGTTCAGCGCGACGGTCATGCCTTTCAACCGCTGGTCCATATTGGCCATGTCGTAATGGAGCATGGCGTCGATCACCGTGTAGCTTGGCGTATAATACTGCTTGTAATCGTTTCCGGTCAGCGTCTGGTCGAACACGCCGGCAAACACGCGATCGACATGGCGCACGCCCGCACCCAGGTTCAGGCTCTTCAGCGCGCCGTGTTTCGCCGTCCAGTCCAGATTGACCGCCAGATTGCCGTCGCCCGCCCCGATCAGGCCGCCACCGACGTAGCGGCTGTCATCGTCGGAAACATCGCGGACATGCTGATGGCTGTAGGCGCCGCGCAGGTTGAAGCCGTAAGGCAAGGGCGCATTGGCCTCGATCTCAAAGCCTTCGGAGCGATATTTGCCACTCTGTGTCGCCAGGAACGAGATCGGATTGGTCGTCACGACATTGGTCTGGTCGATGTGGAACCATGCCGCCGTAATCAGGATCGGCGTGCCCGGCGGCTGATATTTCGCGCCCACTTCGACCTGCTTGCCCAGCGAAGGCTTGGCGATTCCGCCGGTTTCCAGCGTGGCGCTCTGTGGCTCGAACGACGTCGCATAGCTGACATAAGGCGCCAGGCCGAAGTCGGTCTTGTACAACAGGCCCGCGCGGCCGGTGAATTTGCTGTCGTTCTGCGTGGTCGTGCCGTCATTGGTCTTGGCCCAGTCTTCGCGGCCCGACAGCAACAGGCGCAATCCGCCCCAACTCATCGTGTCCTGCGCATAGATGCCGGTCTGGTACTGGTGGATGTCGTATGTCGAAGGCGTGGCAAAACCCGCGCCGTAACCCGGCGTCGTATAAGGAGTCTGCGGCACGGCCTGCGTTCCATAGACCGGGTTATAGGCATTGATGTTGTCGGCCGAACCGAATGCCGCGATTTCGAGCGAATGCGCGGTCTGGTAATCGACGCCGAGCAGCAGCGCGTGGGTGATCGGGCCGGTGGTCACTTTGCCCGTCAACTGGTTGTCGAACGTCCAGTTCTTCAACTGTTCGTGCGTAGCATAACTGCCTCGGCCAAATGTCGTGTAGGTCGTGTCGACCGGCACGCCGGTTTCATAGACCGCGCCCAGGTCGGTGCCGACATATTGGTAGCGACCGCTCGCGCGGAAATTCCAGCCGCTGCCGAAATCGTGGTTGAGGATATATGTCCCGGCGGCCTGGTTGCGGTGGAAGAAATCGCCGGGTTCGCCGTCGACATACTTCGTGCTGATCGGGCCATTGGGGTTGGCGAACAGCGTGCCATAGCCCGGCGCGGCGCTGTAATTGCCGTTCTTGGGGTCGTGCGAATAGGCGCCGAGCACCGTCAGCGTGGTGGCGGGGTCGATCTTGAATGTCACCGCGGCGCCGATCGTCTGGCGCGCGCGGCTGCCGAATGTCTGTTCGGTGTTTGCGCCATTGACGCTGCCATAGACGCGCACGGCGATCGCGTCGGACAATTTGCCCCCGACATCGCCATCGACGCGGTAGAGGTTGTACGATCCGTATGTCGCCGCGACCGAGCCATAGCTGGCCTGGTCGGTCGGCAATTTGCTGGACATCGCGACCAGGCCGCCGGGGCTGGACTGGCCATAGAGCGCCGACGCGGGGCCTTTGACCACTTCGATGTTTTCGAGCCGCGACAGATCGACTTGCGGCACGGCATAGCCGCTCGAGCTTGCAAACTGTTTCAGCCCGTCGAGATAGATCGGGGCGGTAAACCCGCGCAAGGTGAACTGGTCATAGATTTCTGCGCCCGCGCCGCGCGTTTCGGGGGTGACGCCCGCGACATAGCGAAGCGACTGGTTGAGATTGGCCAGCCCCAGTTTGGCGATGTCGTCGGCGCTGATCACGCTGATCGATTGCGGCGTTTCGGCGATCGGCAACACCGATTTGGTGCCCGCATCGGCCGAAGGGTCTGCCTTTGTCGCGGTGACGACGATCGCGTCCGAACTGTCCACATCGGCGGCTGGCGTTTCGGCGGCATGGGCCGATGCGGCGAGTGCGATGAACGAAGCCGATGCAAGCGAAAGGGCGAAATTGCGCACTAAGTATTCCTCATGAACTGGGTCCCGCCCAACGGACGCGACTTGGCTGGGCCCGGCACGCGCGTGGCGTGCGGGCAGGCTTGGAGCGATCTGGGAGCTTTTGGCCAATCCCGGTTGACAAGGTCTTCGCTAATGAAAGTCGCTCGCATTAGCAAGAGTTAATGTTCGGGTTTAAAGACAGTGCATGCGGCCGCTTTGTTGGTGCCGCCCGATTGCCAGCGCGGCGCGTTCCTGCTCTTTTGACCCGGCGCGTGAACGCGGGGGGCGGGGGTACAGAGTGGCAGTTTCGGGAGCAGTGTCAGGCGCGCCGATCAGCGCGCGCGAGCGGCAGCGCGGTATCCTGATGGTCGCGGCGTCGGCGGTGTTGTGGAGCACGGCAGGGCTGTTCGTGCGCATGGCGACGCTCGACACCGCAACCCTGGTGATGTGGCGTTCGCTGTTTGCCGCGATCGCGCTCGGCGGGCTGGCAATCGCACGGCGCGGCCCGGCGGCGCTGACTGGAGTGGTCCGCAGCGGGCCAATCGGTGCGCTGTTTGTCGGCACTTCGGTCGTATCGAGCACCGCCTATGTGCTGTCGCTGCGCCTGACAACGGTCGCCAATGTGATGACGGTCTATGCGGTCCTGCCCTTCGTTGCGACCGCGATCGGGTTCGTGTGGATCGGCGAACGGGTCAGCCGGCGGTTCCTGATCGCGGGCGGCCTCGCGGCGGCGGGCATTACCGCGATGGCGGGCGCTTCGGCCGGCGCAGGCGATCTGCTGGGGATCGCCGCCGCGTTCACAATGACCATCGGGTTTGCCATACAACTCGTTGCAATCAAACGCCATGGCCAGGTCGATGTCGTCGCGCTCAATGCCTGCGCCGCGATCACATGCGTTCCGCTGATGCTGCCATTTGCGCATCTGTTCCTGCCTTCGCCGACGCAACTGATCGCGTGCGCGCTCTATGGTACGATGACCACGGGCATGGCCTATGTGCTCGCGCTCGAGGGTGGGCGGCGCGTGTCACCGGGCGAAGCGGGGTTTATCTCGATGCTCGATGTCGTGCTCGGCCCGTTATGGGTGTGGCTCGCGTTTTCGGAAGCGCCCGGGATCGCCGTGCTCATCGGGGCCAGCGTCGTGCTGGGTTCGGTCGTGTGGTATCTCGCGACTTTGCCCCCGCAAGAGGCGGCCGAATATGCAACCACAGTGCCGGTGTCGGGCGAGCCGGGATAACCTCGATTCAAAGGTGCCTCCGGCGGGCAAAGGCCAGGGGCCCTTGCATCTCATTATCGTCCGCGTTGGTGAGCCAGTTTAGCCATGCATCCCGCCGCTGCGTCGGAAGACAATGCGCGCATTTCCACGTCATCCCGGACTTGATCCGGGATCCAGCGGGCCTCGCACGATGGGCTATCGTGGAAAGTAAAACTGCGCCGTTTGCGCGACCCTGCTCACACCGCGTCAGGAGGCACGATGGATTCCGGATCAAGTCCGGAATGACGAAAGTGGTTTTGGACGCGAAGTCGCCGCGCGGCGGGGAGGCAACGCGCAGTTCAAGACGATAACGGGATCAAAGGGCCCTTGGCCCTTTGCCGCCGGAGGCCCTGCACGTTCGCATTGGTATGACGTGCCACCAGCACCCGATACGCTCCGGGACGGAGCTAAAATGTATCGTAGAACGCGCCGAACCCGAGGCCTTTTGCATTTTGGCAAAAAACCGGTTCCCTCTTTTTGGGTTGATGCTCTAGAAGCCCGGCTATGCCTGGAGATATTTTAGACAATCGCGGTCGTGGAACCGCCGGCTGGAGCTGGCCCTCGATTCATCCCGAAGGCCGCAAGTTCGGCGCCATTGCTGCGGTAGTAGCGCTGGTCATCGGCTTTTTCGGCTTCAGCTTCATTGCCTGGCCGCTGGTCGGGCTGACCGTTTGGATCCTTGCGTTTTTTCGCGATCCCGAGCGTGTGACGCCGCGCGATGATGCATTTATCGTCGCGCCGGCCGATGGCATGATTACGTTGATCCAGAAAGTGCCGCCGCCGCGCGAGCTGTCGGCGAATGATGGCACCGGGGTGATCGGCATGAGCACGGCGCCGGTGACGCGTGTTTCGATTTTCATGTCAGTGTTCGATGTGCATATCAACCGCGCGCCGATCGGCGGGACCATTCGCCGGGTCGTGTATATTCCGGGCAAGTTCCTCAATGCGGATCTCGACAAGGCCAGCGAAGAAAACGAGCGCCAGCATTTCCTGGTCGAGCGCGGCGATGGCCTGCATATCGGATTTACCCAGATTGCCGGGTTGGTCGCGCGGCGGATCGTGCCGTTCGTGAAAGCGGGCGATATCGTTGCGGTTGGTCAGCGGGTCGGCTTGATTCGCTTTGGCAGCCGGGTCGATGTCTATCTGCCCGAGGGCACCGAACCCAAGGTCCTGGTTGGTCAGCGCATCGTTGCGGGTGAAACGGTGCTCGCCGAAGTCGGCCAGGCGCCGTTGATCGAGGGTATCCGTCAGTGATTCCCTACCCTGACGATGAGTCGGGTGACGAATATGCCGAAGCGGAAGATGACGAGATCGGCGGTTATGACTTCGGCCGGAAGAAACTGCCGCCCGGGCTGACTTTGCGCGGGCTGGTGCCCAATGCGATTACGTCTGCGGCGCTGTGTTGCGGTCTGACCGGGATCCGGTTTGCGATCGGCGGGGATTTCCGTTCGGCGGTGCTGGCGGTGATCCTGGCGGGTATGCTCGATGGCCTGGATGGCCGGGTGGCACGCGCGATGCGGGCGTCTTCGCGGTTTGGTGCAGAGCTCGACAGCCTGTCCGATGCGATTTCATTCGGCGTCGCGCCGGCGTTGATCCTGTATCTCTGGACATTGCAGCAAATACCGCGCGTGGGCTGGTTTGCCGCGCTGGCGCTGGCGGTCTGCTGTGCGTTGCGGCTGGCGCGTTTCAATGCGCAGATCGATATGGCGGATCAGCCGCACAAGAGCGCCGGTTTCCTGACCGGCGTGCCTGCGCCGATCGGGGCAGGCCTGGCGCTGATGCCGGTCTATATGTGGATCGCCAGCGGGCGGGATGAATTCCGCATGCCGATCCCGGTTGCGATCTGGACCGCGGTGATCGCGTTCATGATGATATCGAACACCGCGACCCTGGGCTGGACCGGATTGCGCCCGCGCCGCGCGATCCGGCTGGAAGTGATCGGCCTGATCGGGCTGATCTTCGCTGCGCTGCTGACCGAGCCATGGTGGACATTGACCGGCATTTGCGCGGTCTATGTCGTACTGCTGCCCGTCGGCGTGGTGCGATACCGCCGGGTCAAGCGGCTGCGTGGAGCCGCGCGGCCGTAAACCGGCGTGCATCGGTCCGCGCGCCGTGGCGGGCCTGGCCCTTGGCGACGCGCTTGGCGGCAACCCGGGCAACAACTTTCGGTGCGGGCGCAGTGGCGAGCACGGGAACCGGCGCCAGCGCAAGATCGTGACGCGGCATTTCGATCAGCGAAACCAGATAGACCCGGTCGAGCGCCAGCGGATCAGCGACCAGTTCGCGGCGTTGCGCCGACAGGAACCGCATTTTGGGCAGCGCGTTGCGGATGCTGGTGCTGATAACCGCGGAGCTTGCGCATCCGGCGGTGGCGAAAACGAGCGTGGCGAACATACCAATCATCGTAACCAACTCCTTCGAACCAGGCCCATCCCGCAGATCGGGATGGTCGAAAATTTAAAATCCGGATGCTGGCCCGGATACTCGGTGCTGATTGCCGACCTGATCCAGGTCCGCAGCCGCATCGAGATTTTTAAAAGGGTTAACATTCCGTCGCATACCTGTGGAAAACGAAGCACGGCGTTATTTTGTTCCGTACTAAGCGATTGCCCGAGGGTGTCAGAGGTTTGATCTTCCTTTGTTCCACTTTTATTCCACTCCCGTTCTGTTCCGTCAAGCCAGATCTGCATTACTCCCTCGTTTTGCCGCAAGTATTGTAGAAAATCGCGGTTTTTCAGATCCGATCCCAAGCAATCCGGGGGGTGATTCCTAAGTGTTTGCCCCATGCCGGATGTATCAGCGCTGCCTCTCGACTCGGGCCGCCCACTTGACATGATTCGAATCGGTCTGTCGCAGAACACGCGGCAGGCCGGTTTGCTTTTGAGGTGGATTTTTCCCGGAACAGGGTTTAAGCGCCCGATCCGTCGCACACAGATTCGGGCGTTCTGCTCAAATCGACCCCGTGCGGCACAAACCATGTAACTCCACATGGACGGATCACATACCGGTGCCTCCCGCTGCAAAGCGTCAGGTTCCTTCCGTCCAGAGGTCTAACCGGAAGGAATTAGCTTATGGCGGCACCTGTCGTCACGATGACTCAGTTGATTGAAGCTGGCGCGCACTTTGGCCACCAGACCCATCGCTGGAACCCGCGGATGAAGCCGTACATTTTCGGCGCCCGCAACGGCATCCACATTCTCGATCTGTCGCAGACCGTTCCGCTGTTCGCCCGTTCGCTCGAATTCATCGCAGCGACCGTCCAGAACGGTGGCAAGGTCCTGTTCGTCGGCACGAAGCGCCAGGCGCAGGAACCGATCGCCCAGGCAGCACGCGCGGCCGGCCAGCATTACGTCAACCACCGCTGGCTCGGCGGCATGCTGACCAACTGGAAGACCATCTCGGGTTCGATCAAGCGTTTCAAGACGCTGGAAGAACAGCTTTCGGGTGACACCGCCGGCCTGACCAAGAAGGAAGTCCTGCAGTTGACGCGTGAGCGCGACAAGCTGGAACTGTCGCTCGGCGGCATCCGTGACATGGGCGGCATTCCCGACGTGATGTTCGTGATCGACGCGAACAAGGAAGAACTGGCGATCAAGGAAGCCAACGTCCTGGGTATCCCGGTCGTGGCCATTCTCGATTCGAACGTTTCGCCCCACGGCATCGCGTTCCCGATCCCGGCGAACGACGACGCCAGCCGCGCCATCCGCCTCTATTGCGAAGCTGTTGCTGCTGCTGCCACCCGTGGCGGCCGCGATGCGCAGATCGCATCGGGCGTGGACCTGGGCGCGATGGACGAGCCGGTTGCTGAAGAAGCAATTGCTGAACCTGCAGCAGAAACCGGCGTTCCGGCCTGAACCAGATCGAGCGGACAGCGGTGACGTGTCACTGAACTGTCCCGCTTAACCAATACGGGCCGCAGCATGATTGCTGCGGCCCCTCCTGTATATTTTTGGTTGGTCGCATTTTCCGAGTCAGCAGGTGTGCCACCTGCTTTGAAAATGCTCTAAACGATAAAGGACATACGCGATGGCCTATACCGCCGCTGACGTGAAAACCCTGCGCGAGCGCACTGGCGCCGGCATGATGGATTGCAAAAAAGCCCTCGACGAAACCGGTGGCGATCTCGAATCGTCGGTGGACGTTCTGCGCGCCAAGGGCCTGGCCGCTGCGGTCAAGAAATCGAGCCGCACGGCTGCCGAAGGTCTCGTCGGCGTTGCCGTTTCGGGCCTCAACGGCGTCGCGGTCGAAGTGAACTCGGAAACCGACTTCGTTGCGAAGAACGACCAGTTCCAGGATTTCGTGCGCAACACGACGCAAGTCGCTCTCGATACCGCTGCTGTCGATGTCGACGTGCTGAAAGACGCCGCTTATCCCGGCGGCGGCACCGTTTCGGAAAAGCTGACCAACAACGTCGCCACGATCGGTGAAAACCAGCAGTTACGCCGTCTGAAGCATGTCTCGGTCACTTCGGGCATCGTTGTACCTTATATGCACAACGCCGCCGCGACGAACCTGGGCAAGATCGGCGTGCTCGTCGCGCTCGAATCGACGCTGGGCGCCGATGTGCTCGAACCCCTGGGCAAGCAGATCGCGATGCACATCGCCGCGGCATTCCCGCTGGCGCTGAACGCCGGTGATCTCGACGCCGACCTGATCGCGCGCGAACGCAAGATCGCCGCCGAAAAGGCCGCCGAATCGGGCAAGCCTGCCGAAGTGCAGGCCAAGATGGTCGACGGCGCCGTGGCGAAATACGCCAAGGAAAACGCGCTGCTGAGCCAGGTGTTCGTGATGGACAACAAGACCCCGGTTGCCCAGGTGATCGAAGCTGCGGGCAAAGCCGCCGGCGCGAAAATCACGCTGGTCAACTACGTCCGCTTCCAGCTCGGCGAAGGCATCGAAAAAGAAACCACCGACTTTGCGGCGGAAGTCGCTGCAGCCGCCGGTATCTGATCCTGGCTCCCCTCCACTTCGGGGGAGGGGATCCGAGAAACAAATCATCCCCGCGTTCCTTGTGACGCGGGGATTTTTGCATCCGGATTGCGCCGCCGACCCTTGGCACGCCGGGCCCTGTGCGTATAAGGACGCCGTGCACGCGCCGGGTAAACGGCGGCATCACAATGGAAACCATCACGCCATGACCCAGACGACGACCTTGCCAGTCTTCAGGCGCATCCTCCTGAAACTGTCGGGTGAAGTCCTGATGGGCAACCAGTCGTATGGCATCGATACCGATTTCGTCGCCGGGCTCGCCGCCGAAGTGAAAGCGGCCAAGGAAACCGGGCTGGAACTGTGCCTGGTGATCGGCGGCGGCAATATCTTTCGCGGCATGGCCGGCGCGGCCAAGGGCATGGACCGGGCGCAGGCCGATTACATGGGCATGCTGGCCACGATCATGAACGCGTTGGCGATGCAATCGGCGCTGGAAAAGCTCGGCGTCGATACCCGCGTGCAATCGGCGATCCAGATGGACGCAGTGTGTGAGCCGGTGATCCGCCGCCGCGCCGAGCGCCACCTGCAAAAGGGCCGCGTGGTGATTTTTGCCGCCGGCGTGGGCGCGCCGTATTTCACCACCGATTCAGGCGCCGCCTTGCGCGCCGCCGAAATGCAGTGCGATGCGCTGTTCAAAGGCACCAGTGTCGACGGCGTCTATAACGCCGATCCGAAAAAAGACCCCAATGCGCGCCGGTTCGACACGATCGACTACGACACCGTCCTGGCCGAAAACCTGCAGGTCATGGATGCCTCCGCCGTGGCGCTGTGCCGCGACAACACGATCCCGATCGTGGTGTTTTCGATCCGCGAGCCTGGCAATCTTGCCAAGGTCCTGGCGGGCGAGGGCACCCAGACTATCGTCAAAAAGGAAATCTGACATGGCCAAATATGACAAGGCCGATCTCGAACGCCGGATGAAGGGCGCCGTCGAAGCGCTGCGCCATGATTTGTCGGGCCTGCGCACCGGCCGCGCCAACACTGCGCTGCTCGATCCTGTGACAGTCGAAGTCTATGGTCAGCGCATGCCGCTTAACCAGCTCGCGACGGTTTCGGTGCCCGAGCCGCGCATGCTGACCGTGCAGGTCTGGGATAAATCGTCGGTTGGCCCGGTTGAAAAGGCGATCCGTTCGGCGGGCCTCGGGCTCAATCCGATCAACGATGGCAATACCTTGCGCCTGCCGATCCCCGACCTGACCGAGGAACGCCGCAAGGAACTGGCCAAGCTCGCCAGCCAATATGCCGAAAAAGCGCGCATCGCGATCCGCAACGTGCGCCGCGACGGCATGGAAAACCTGAAGACCGACGAAACCAAGAAAGAGATCTCCGAGGACGATCGCAAGCGCTCCGAAACCGAAGTGCAGAAATTGACCGACGAAATTATCAAGGCCGCCGATGAAGCCGCGTCGGAAAAGGAAAAGGAAATCCTCGGCAAGTGAGCGTATTGCCGGCCAGCAAAGTCGACAGCGTGGCCGTTCCAGCGGACGGCGCGCCGCGCCACATTGCGATCATCATGGATGGCAATGGCCGCTGGGCCAAACGGCGCCACCTGCCGCGCGTGATCGGGCATCAGCGCGGGGTGGAGGCGGTGCGCCGCACCGTGCGCGCCGCTGCCGAAATGGGCCTGGCCGCGCTGACGCTCTATGCCTTCTCGACCGAGAACTGGCGCCGGCCCGAAGACGAAGTCAGCGCGCTGATGGGGCTGTTGAAGCGCTTCATCCTCGCCGACCTCGATGAATTTGCCGAAAACAACATCCGGCTGAAAATCATCGGCGACATGGGTGCGTTCGCGCCCGAAATCATCGACCTGCTCGAAAATGCGCTCAGCCGCACTGCCTGCAACACCGGCATGACGATGGTCGTCGCGCTGAATTACGGATCGCAGGACGAAATCGCCCGCGCCGCGCGCGCCGCCGCCGCCAAGGGCGAGATCACGCCCGAAACGATTTCTGCCGAACTCGACACCGCCGATCTGCCGCCGCTTGACCTGATGATCCGCACATCGGGCGAAGTGCGGCTGTCGAATTTTCTGATGTGGCAGGCGGCCTATGCCGAAATGCTGTTCCTCGATGTGTTGTGGCCCGATTTCGGCCGCGACCATCTCGAGGCCGCATTCGCCGAATTTGCGCGCAGGGACCGGCGTTTTGGTGGACGTTGAACCCGAAATCCCGGTGAAGCGCTCGGACTTGCGCGTGCGCGTGCTGTCGGCGGTGGTGATGGTCGCGGTTGCCGGGCTGGCGCTGCTGGTCGGCGGCTGGATCTGGATCGGATTCGTGGTCGCCGTCGTGCTGGGCATTCTGTCCGAATGGGTCCAACTGGTCATGCTGTTCGAACGGCGCCTGCCGTTGCGTGCGCTGTGGATGCTGGCGGGCGTGGGGTATCTCGGCCTTGCCGCGTATTGCGCACTCGCGCTGCTGGTGCCGATCGGGCATTTCTGGCCGCTATTGCTGGTTATCGCGAGCGTGGTCGGGGTCGATGTCGGCGCGTATTTTGCGGGGCGCACATTCGGTGGGCCCAAAATCGCGCCCAGGATCAGCCCTTCGAAAACCTGGAGCGGGCTGGGTGGCGGGATCGTCGGCACGTGGATCGTGTTCGGGCTGGCGTGCCTCTATTATCGCGGTTTCCTGACGGCGCTGTTCGAACTGCAGGTCGCCGGCATGGGGCGTACGGCTGCGCTGCATCTTGTATATGGCAATATCGCGCGGCTGGCGCTGTATGGCGTGCTGGTGGCGGTTGTCGCGCAATCGGGTGATTTCCTCGAATCTGCAATGAAACGGCGCGCTGGCGTGAAGGATTCAGGGACGATGATCCCGGGGCATGGCGGACTGTTCGACCGTGCCGACGGGCTCGTTGCGGTGTTGTTTGGCCTTGGCCTCGTGTCCTTGGCCTGGTCGTTGGGACAATGATCATGCGTTCGCTTTCCATTCTTGGCGCCACCGGCTCGATCGGCGCATCGACGCTCGATCTGGTGCGGCGCAATCGCGATGCGTTTCGCGTGGTGTCGCTGACCGGGCACAGCAATGTCACTGCGCTGGCGGCGCTGGCGCGCGAATTCGACGCCGAACTCGCCGTGATCGGTGACGAAAAGCTGCTGCCCGATCTGCGCGCGGCGCTGGCAAGTAGCGGGATCGCGACGGCGGGCGGCGAAGCGGCGCTGGTCGAGGCCGCACAACGCCCGGCGGACCTGACCGTGGCGGCGATCGTCGGCTGCGCCGGCCTGGCGCCGACGATGGCGGCGATCGAGCAGGGGCGCACGGTCGCGCTCGCGAACAAGGAAGCGCTGGTGTCGGCGGGCGCAGTGATGACCCGCGCGGTGACGCAACATGGCACCACGCTGCTGCCGATCGATTCGGAACACAACGCGATCTTCCAGTGCCTGGCGGGCAACGATCCGGCGCATGTCCGCTGGATCACCTTGACCGCGAGTGGCGGCCCGTTCCGCGAATGGACCACCGAGCGCATGCGCGCGGCGACCCCTGCCGAGGCAGTGCGCCATCCCAACTGGTCGATGGGCGCGAAGATCAGCGTCGATTCGGCCACGATGATGAACAAGGGCCTGGAATTCATCGAGGCCTGGCACCTGTTTCCCGTCGGCGTGGAGCGGTTGCGTATCCTGATTCACCCGCAATCGATCGTGCATTCGATGGTCGAGTACCGCGATGGCTCGACTTTGGCGCAATTGGGTCCGTCGGACATGCGCGTGCCGATTGCCTCGGCGCTGGCCTGGCCCGCGCGCATGGATACGCCGTGCGAACCGCTCGATCTGGCGGAAATCGGCACTTTGAGCTTTCGCCACACCGACGAAATCCGCTTTCCAGCCACGCGCCTCGCGCGCGAGGCAGTGATCGCGGGCGGCGCGGCGGCGGCGGTGTTGAATGCGGCGAACGAAATTGCGGTCGGTGCGTTCCTTTCGGGACAGCTAGCGTTCACCCAGATCGTGCAATGTTGCGAAGACGTGCTAGCCTGTGGCCTGCCGCAATCGCCGCAATGCCTTGACGATGTCATCGCGGTCGATCGGGAGTCGCGCGCCCGCGCTCGTGAAATGATGGTACCCGCGCGCTGAGCAAGCGCCCAGGGTTGGAGTTTTCTGAGTGACAGCAATTCATTCCCCAGGCCTGTTGATTTCGCTGCTCGGTTTTGCGCTCGTGCTCGGGCCGCTCGTGTTCATTCACGAGCTGGGGCATTATCTCGCCGGCCGCGCGCTGGGCGTGCGCGCCGATGTGTTTTCGATCGGCTTTGGCAAGGAAGTGTTCGGCTGGACCGACAAGCGCGGCACGCGGTGGAAACTGTCGATGCTGCCGCTGGGCGGTTATGTGCAATTTGCCGGCGACAGCAATCCCGCCGGGCAACCGGGCGCCGAATGGCTGTCACTGTCGGCCGATGAACGCGCCTCCACGTTGCAGGGGCGGCCCTTGTGGCAGCGCGCGATCATCGTCGCGGCGGGGCCATTCACGAATCTCGCGCTTGCGGTGCTGATCCTCGCCGGGTTTGCGCTTGCCTACGGTACGCTGGTCGCAACGCCCGTGATCGGGATCGTGGCGCCGGGATCGGCGGCGCAGGCGGCGGGCCTGAAAACCGGTGACCGCGTTGTCACCCTGAACGGCGCGACGATTAACAGCTTTATCGATATCCGGCTGGCGGTGCTGCTGCATCCCGACGAACGCCTGACCATGGTGCTCGATCGCGGCGGGCAGCGCCTGACGATCCCGGTCACGCCCACGCGCCGCGTCGATACCGACCAGTTCGGCAATACGCAGCCGGTCGGTTTCCTCGGGGTTGCGCCGGCCACGGTCGAACACCGGCGGCTCGGGCCGATCGGTGCGCTGGGCGAAGGCATCAACGAAACGCGCGAAATCATCGGCATGACGATGACCGGGCTGCACCAGATCGTGACCGGCCGGCGCGATACCAAGGAATTGGGCGGGCCGATCAACATCGCCAAGAAATCGGGCGAGCAGCTCGTTTCGGGCTGGCAGAATTTTGTCCAGTTCATCGCGATGATCTCGATCAACCTGGGCTTTATCAACCTGCTGCCGATACCCGTGCTCGATGGCGGCCATCTCGCACTGTTCCTGGCCGAGGCGATCCGCCGCAAACCGGTCAGCCTGCGCGCGCAGGAACTGGCATTCGGCACCGGGCTGGCGCTCGTCGTCGCGCTGATGCTGTTCGTCACGTTCAACGATGTCAGTTCGTTGAAGCTGTTCGGAGGGTAACGGCGCCTGCCGCGTTATCCAACCGGGGCGGGTTGGTGCAGGATGCGATTTGTTCCATCCTGAACAGCTCGGTTACATTTTTTTCATGGAATTTGCGCCGCAAAGTCGTTCACTTGCGCCAAGCTTGCTTGCGCGGACGGCGCGGTTCGGGCAGAGGGCTGCGGACCATAAATAACGGTGTGTGGCGCCGGTGGGCTTGAATGCATGAATAGGACGGGATGCGCTTGGTGATGATTGCAAGGAACGCGTGCCGGACTGCGGCTGACCAGATTGGCAAAAGTGCCATGATTGGTGTGCTGCTGGCGACCAGCTGCCTGGCCGTTATGCCCGACATCGCGATTGCAGCCACCGGTGATGCGCCCCAGGCCGCCACCGATGCGCCTGCTGCTGCGCCGACCGCAGATGCCACGCCGGCTCCAGCACCGACCGGCGGAGCTCTGTTTGCCAAGCATCGCAAGCCCAAGCCCAAAGTCGCGGATACGGCGACTACGGCAACCACGGCGACGCCCGCACCTGTAAAACCCGCCAAGCCCGTCAAGGTCAGGAAAGCTGCCGTAACGCACTCGTCTGCGCAGGCGCCAGCCTCCGTCGCCGACCAGGTTTCGCAGCCCGCCCTGCCGCCCGCGCAGGCCGTGCAGCAGCCTGACCCAATTGCCCCACGGCAGGACCAGGCCGCACCGCAGGATCAGGCGGACACTTCGACTCCCGCGCCGCGCACATCGGTCACGCCAAAGCCGGGCTCACGCGCAGCCAGGCTTCTGGGATTGCGCACGCCCGCAGCGCCGGGCCGGGCAAACTCCGGCGGGGCAGGCTCAGGCCGGACCGTGCCGATCGCACTCGATGGCCCAGCGCCCAGGGCGCCCAGCGCGCCGCCGGTCGAAGGCGAAACGGTGGTCAAGACGATCACCATCGACGGTGCGCAGCGCCTCGAATCCGATACGATCCTGTCCTACATCCGCATGCATGTCGGCGATCGCTATACGCAGGCCTCCGCCGATCAGGTGCTGAAGGACCTGTTTGCGACCGAGCTGTTTTCCGACGTGCGCCTGCGCAATGACGGCGGCGCGGTGGTGATCGAGGTCAAGGAAAACCCGGTCGTCAACCGCATCATCCTCGAAGGCAACAAGCGGTTGAAGGACGACAAGATCCTTCCCGAAATCAAGCTGGCCGCACGCCAGATCTTTACCCGGTCGAAAGTCCGCGCCGACGTCACCCGCATCATCGAGCTGTACAAGCGCGAAGGCCGGTTTGCCGCCTCGGTCGAACCGAAGATGGTCCTGCTCGACCAGAACCGCGTCGATATCGTGTTCGAAATCTCCGAAGGGCCAAAATCCAAGGTCCAGCAGATCAACATCATCGGTGCCAAGCACTTCTCGGTCACCGAACTGCGCGCCGAAATGGTCACCAAGCAGGCGCGTTCGTTCCGCGTGTTCTCGTCGGGCACCAGCTATGATCCCGATCGCCTGGCCTTCGACCAGCAGAAACTGCGCCAGTTCTACCTGACGCAAGGGTATGCCGATTTCCGCGTGGTCTCGGCCGTCGCCGAACTGACCCCGGACAAGAAGGACTTCATCGTCACGTACGTGGTCGAGGAAGGCAAACGCTACCACTTCGGCGACGTCAAAGTCGAAAGCCAGTTGCGCGATTTCAACGGCGACGAACTCGCCAAGCGGCTCGCGATCAGGAAGGGCCAGTGGTATAACGCCAAGATCGTCGAAGACACCGTCGACCAGTTGACCGAAACCGTCGGCAGCTTCGGCTATGCCTTTGCCGATGTGCGCCCCGATTTCCAGCGCAGCAAAGACAACCTGACGATGGCGGTCACATTCCGCATCGCCGAGGCGCCGCGGGTCTATGTCGAACGCATCGATGTCAACGGCAACACCCTGACCGAAGACAAAGTCGTGCGCCGCGAATTCCGCCTGAGCGAAGGCGATGCGTTCAACTCGTACCAGATCAAGCGTTCGTCGAACCGCATCAAGTCGCTGGGTTACTTCCAGGAAAAGTTCGAGATCGAACAGAAGCCGGGCGCAACCGCCGACCGGGTCGCGCTCGAAGCCAACCTCGAGGAAAAACCGACCGGCCAGCTACAGCTTTCGGCGGGCTATTCCAGCCTCGAAAGCTTCATCTTCCAGGCGTCGATCCAGCAGAACAACTTCCGCGGTCGCGGCGAAACGATCGGCACGACGTTCAACTATTCCGCCTATTCGAAGGCAGTGCAGCTGAACTTCACCGAGCCATACGTGTCGGACAAGAACGTGTCGCTGGGCGTCGACGTCTACCGCCGCGACAGCTCGAGCTTCAACTTCTACGATTCGAACCGCAACACGACCTACGAGCAGAACACGACCGGTTTCCAGGTGCGCGCCGGTGTGCCGCTGACCGAATTCAGCTCGCTGATCGGCCGCTACACGCTCAACTACGAAACGGTCACGCTCGATCAGGCGACGTATTACATCAACGGCGCCTGTTCGGTGTACCTCGCCGGGCAATACCTGTGCGATGCGATCGGCGACCGGACCAGCTCGATCGTCGGCGCGTCCTATGTCTATGACACACTCGACAACCGGCTCCACCCGACCAAGGGGTCCAGCTTCATCCTCGGCGGCGACATCGCCGGTCTGGGTGGCTCGGTCAAATATGCGCGCGCAACGGTCAATGCCGCGCATTACATCAATGTCGGCCATGGCTTCATCTTCTCGCTACGCGGCGAAGCAGGCGCAATCCACGCGCTCGAAAACAATGCGCCCAATGCCACAGAAGACGCGGTCCGCCTGACCGATCGCTTCTTCCTGGGCGAACCGCAGATGCGCGGCTTCGACATTCGCGGCGTCGGTCCGCGCGTGCTGCGCAAGTTCTACACCGGGTACAACACGACGAGCGGCAACGGCGGCACCGTCGGCACCGACCCGAACACGTATGTCAACGACGCGCTGGGCGGAAAATATTACTACCTTGCCCATGCCGAAATGGAAATTCCGCTGGGTTCGGGCGCGCGCGAGCTCGGCCTGCGGCCATCGGTGTTCATGGATGCGGGCGCAGTATGGGGCGTCACGGCGCCGGCAACAGTCGGCACGACGATCCTCTATACCGACGCGGTCACGGGTAAATCCACGACCAACTCGACCGCATCAAACGGCACGGCCAACGCCATTGCCCAAAAATTCGAGGAAGATTTCGTGGGCAACAGTCCCTCGCCTCGTATCTCGATCGGCGTCGGGGTCAATTGGAACTCGCCGTTCGGTCCTTTCCGTATCGATATCGCCAAAGCCCTCACTTACGTAAACGGCGATACTCGCAAAACCTTCAGCTTTAACGTGGGAACCCAGTTCTGATGCAACTTCGTCATCTCTCTACCGCGCTGGTCGCGGGTCTTTCGCTCAGCGTCGCTCCGGCCGCTATCGCCCAGACTGCCGGCGGCATTGTCGTCCCCGGCCTCGGCGTCGCCAACCAGCCTGCCGTTGTCGGATCGTCGAACGCCTACAAGGCGGCGATCGCGCAACTGCCAACCGTGTACAAGCCGCAGATCGACGCGGCCAACACGCGCAAGGCCCAGCTCCAAGCGCAACTGCAGCCGATGTATGCCAAGCTCGATGCCGACGCCAAGGGCGGCAAAGTCGATCGCGGCGCGCTCCAGGCCGAATACGCCCAGATCCAGCAGATCCAGCAGGCTGGCGAACAGGAACTGCAGCAGCTCGTCGAGCCTGCAAACCTGGCGCGCCAGTACATTCTGGAACAGATCGGCGACAAGCTCGAAGTCGCGACCCAGGCCGCGATGACCAAGCGTCACATCACGCTCGTCCTCGACGCGCAATCGGTGCTGAAAGCCGACCAGGCCTATAACCTGAACCAGGACATCCTGGACCAGGTCAACATCAACGTGCCATCGGTCAACGTCACGCCGCCAGCCGGCTGGTTGCCACGCCAGCAGCGCGAACAGCAGGCACAGCAGGCAGCCGCTGCCGCAGCTTCGGGTGCAGCAGCCGCCGCGCCCGCAAAGAAAGCACCGCAGGGTCGTTGATCGCGCGATGACTTCAGAGACGCAAAACCCCGAAACGCCAGCGGCCATCCAGCCGCTGGCGTTCGACATAACGCGGATAATGGCGGCCCTGCCGCATCGCTATCCGCTGCTGCTGGTCGATCGCGTGGTCGAACTCGTCGTCGGCGAGCGCATCCATGCGATCAAAGCGGTCAGCATGAACGAGCAGTTTTTCCAGGGACATTTCCCCGGACGCCCGATCATGCCCGGCGTGCTCCAGATCGAAGCGCTGGCGCAAGCCGCCGGCGTGCTCGCGGTGGAATCGCTCGGCCTGGCCGGAACCGGCAAGCTGGTGTATTTCATGGCGATCGAGGAAGCGAAATTCCGCACCCCGGTGCTTCCGGGATGCCTGCTCGACCTGCACGTCGAATTCACGCAGAAACGCTCACGCGTGTGCAAATTCACGGGCCGGGCGATGCTGGGTGACAAGATCGCGACTGAGTGCAGCTTTACTGCAATGATCGCTGACGCCTGACCAACCACTCGTCATCGCGGGTACGAAATCAACGCGTTGATTTATAACAAGTCCCGTTCATCCTGAGCTTGTCGAAGGACGCGCGCAACGGTTGGTCCTGGTCATTGCGCAAGATGCGTGGGGCGGGCGTAGCGCGCGTCCTTCGACAAGCTCAGGATGAACTGGCCTTTTTTTGGATGGTAACCTTGGCGCAGGCCAAGACTCATCTCGACAAACCACGCGCATTCCGTTAAGCGCGCCAATCGCATTTCCTGCGGCCGGTCGGTACCGGACGCAACCAGGAGCCATTTCATGAAGCCCGAAATTCACCCCGACTACCATTTCATCACTGTCCAGATGACCGATGGCACCAAGTTCCAGACCCGTTCGACCTGGGGCAAGGAAGGCGACACTTTGGCGCTCGACATCGATCCCACGTCGCACCCGGCATGGACCGGCGCGCAGCGTATGCTCGACCAGGGTGGCCGCGTGGCACAGTTCAACAAGCGCTTTGGTGGTCTCACGCTCAAGAAGAGCTGATCACGCGTTTGATCGGATTACGGAAAAGGCGGCCATTGGCCGCCTTTTTTGTTGCGCGATCAGGTGGTTGCGCGAGCGTCCTAGACAAATTACGCACCCGCCGACATTTTTCGCTTTTCATTTCCCCGCTGTTTCTGCAAAGGGGCGCCTCTGTGGCGATCGTAGCTCAGTTGGTTAGAGCGCCGGTTTGTGGTACCGGAGGTCGTGGGTTCAAGACCCATCGATCGCCCCATTTTTCCCTTTTGTAATCATCGGTACCGCTGGTAGGCCTTGCGCCACGGCGGGCCGGATTACGCGGGTCCCCCCTTTGTTGAACCATCCGCGGATTGTCCGTATTGGCGGGTCGCGTTTTGTCGTCCGTCATTGTACGGACGGGTCAATCTGTGGCAGGGCGCGTTCGGCGATCTTTTTGCCAACTGGGAACTTGCGGCGTCTTTCATGCACGGTTTTGCCAATCCTGCCCGTTTCCTGCGCATTGCGCGCTGGCTCTTGCCGGTGCTGCTGGTGCCGGGGCTGGTGCTGGGGCTGGGTGCGCTGGCGTGGGGCGTGGCGTTTGCGCCGCCCGATCACCTGATGGGCGTGACGGTCAAAATCCTGTTCATTCATGTGCCTTGCGTATGGCTGGGCATGGCGGGTTGGTCGACGATCGCGATGGCGAGCATTGCCGAACTCGTCTGGCGCCATCCGCTGGCCGGGATCGCGGCGCGCGCCGCGGCGGTGCCGGGCGCGGTGTTTACCGCGCTGGGGCTGATGACCGGATCGATCTGGGGGCGCCCGACCTGGGGCACCTGGTGGGTGTGGGATGGCCGGCTGACCAGCTTTCTGATCCTGCTGTTCCTCTATTTCGGCTATATCGCGCTGGCCGACGCGGCGCAGCGCGATGCGACGAGCGGCGGCAGCGCCGGCCGCGTGACCGCGATTTTCGGCCTGGTCGGCGCGATCAACATTCCGATCATCAACCGGTCGGTGGTGTGGTGGAACAGCCTGCATCAGCCGCCGTCGATCACGATGGGTGGGTCGCAGATCGACAGCGTCTATCTGTGGGTGCTGCTGATCGCGGCATTTGGATTTTCGCTGGTGTTCGGCGCGGTGGTCATCGCGCGGATGCGCATGCTGCTCGCGCAGATCCAGACCGAAGCGCGTTTGCGCCGCAAAGCGCTGGGATAAAACTCCATGCATGAACATCTGGATCAATCGGCCTTTGTCTGGGCTGCGGTCGGCATCGGCGTCGCCGGCCTGCTGGCCATGGTCGCGTGGTCGCTGATCGCGATGGTCCGCGCCGAACGCCGCCGCGACGCGGTGCGCCGCAAATGAGCACGTCAATTATCAAGCCCAAGCACCAGCGCCTCGTACTGGTCCTGCTGGCGCTGGCCGCGCTGATCGGTGCGGGCCTGCTCGCGTCGTTCGCGCTCAGCCGGCAGGCGAGCTATTTCTACATCCCGAGCGAAATGGCCGCGCATCCACCCGAAGCGGGCCGCGCGGTGCGATTGGGCGGCATGGTGCAGAAGGGTTCGATCAAGACGCAGCCCGACGGCGTGACGATCCATTTTGTCGTGACCGACGGCAAGGCGCAAATCCCGGTGCAGTTCACCGGGATCACGCCCGACCTGTTCGTCGAAGGATCGGGCGTCGTGGCCGAAGGGCGCATGGACGGCGGCCGGTTTATCGCCGACAACCTGCTGGCCAAGCACGACGAAAAATACGTGCCGCGCGAAATGAAGAACATGACTGTGACCGACGCGAAACAAGTGGTGGCGCAAACTAAATGAGTAATCTGGCAAAATGATCGCAGAACTCGGCCTCGCAATCCTGTGGATGGCGGCGGCATTGGCCGCGTTGCAACTCATCGCCGGCGCGCTCTCGCTGCGCCCCGAAGGCGCGCAAATCGGCGGCCTCGTGCGGCCGGTCGCGGTGATGCAGGGCGTGCTCGTGCTGATTTCGTTCGTCACGCTGATCACGCTGTTTGTCATGACCGACCTGTCGGTAAAGCTGGTGGTTGAGGACAGCCATTCGGCCAAGCCGCTGATTTTCAAGATCGCCGGGACCTGGGGCAACCACGAAGGCAGCATGCTGATGTGGGTGACGATCATGGCGCTGGCAGGCGCGGTCGTCGCGCTGATCGAGCGGCAGCTCGACGAACGCACGCTCAACGCGACGCTCGCGGGGCAGGCGTTCATCAGCTTGGGGTTCTATGCGTTCCTGCTGTTCGCCTCGAACCCGTTCGCGCGGCTGCCGATGCCGCCCGAGGAAGGGCAGGGGCTTAACCCGCTGCTGCAGGACATGGGCCTCGCGTTTCATCCGCCCACGCTTTACGTCGGCTATGTCGGGCTTTCGATCGCGTTTTCGTTTGCGATTGGCGCGCTTGTCACGCGCAATGTCGGGCCGGCCTTTGCCCGCGCGATGCGGCCCTGGGTGCTGGGCGCGTGGATTTTCCTGACTTTGGGGATCACCGCGGGCTCGTACTGGGCCTATTACACGCTCGGTTGGGGCGGCTGGTGGTTCTGGGATCCGGTTGAAAACGCATCGCTGATGCCGTGGCTCGCGGCGACCGCGCTGCTCCATTCGGTGTCGGTGCTGCAAAGCCGCGATGCCTTGCGCGCGTGGACCGTCATGCTCGGCGTCGTCGCGTTTTCGATGTCGATGGTCGGCACATTCCTCGTGCGCTCGGGCATCCTGACGTCGGTCCATGCGTTTGCGGTCGATCCGCAGCGCGGCGCGTTCATCCTCGCGCTGCTCGCGATCGATATCGGCGGCGCGCTGATCCTGTTTACGGTGCGCGCCTCGACCGTGACCGAGGGCGCACGGTTCTCGTTCCTCAGCCGTGAGGCGGCGCTGGTGTTCAACAACGTGATGCTCTGCGGCATCCTGGGCATCGTCCTGATCGGCACGCTCTATCCGCTGCTGACCGAGGCGTATGGCGTCAAAGTCTCGGTGGGCGCGCCGTATTTCAATCCGGTCGCGGCGATCTTTGCCATTCCGATGTTTGCGGTCATGGCGATCGGGCCGCTGCTGCGCTGGCGCCGCGATCGGCTGACCGGTGAACGCGGACGGCGGGTCACCCTGCCGATCGCGATCTGCGCCGGCGTCGTTCTGGTGGTGTTTGCCGGCGTCGAAGCCGTTGCACATCACATCGGCATTCTGCCCGCGCTCGGCCTGGCGATTGCCAGCGGGCTGTTTCCCGCCAGTTTCCTGCCTCTCGTCGGCCGCAATCTGCGCCGCACGCCGCTGCCGGTGTGGGGCATGGTCATTGCCCACGCCGGGATCGCGGTCTCGCTGTTCGGCATGGCCAGCGAAAGCGCGTTTTCGGTCGAGCGCCTCGCCGCGCTGACGATTGGCGAATCGCGCGAAGTCGGACCGTGGCATGTCACGCTCGATGGCATGATGCCGGTCGCGGGTCCGAACTGGACCGCACTGCGCGCAACCGTTTCGACGCATTACGACGGCGGCGCGGCCACCTTGCTCAATCCCCAGGCCGAAACGTTCATCAACCCACCGGGCACGCGCAACGAATCCGCGTTGCAGACGCGCTGGAACGGGCAATTGTACGTCGTACTCGGCGAACAGGCGCTCGATGGCCGGTGGCAGATGCGCTTCTGGTGGAAACCGTTCGTCCCGCTGATCTGGATCGGCGGCGGCATGATCGGCTTTGGCGGGATTCTCGCCATGGTCGGCCGCATGCTCAGCGACCTTCGCCGTCAGATCGCCAAGGGCAAGATTGCCTATCGCAGGATGAGGCAGGGCCGATGAAAAACCTGAAACTCGGCATCTGGCTGCCACTCGTGATTTTCTTCGGCCTGATCGGGCTGTTCGTCCACGGCCTGATGCGCCCGGCCGACACCAATGTGCCCAGCACGTTCGTCGGCAATCCGCTGCCGCAATTCGACTTGCCCGCCGCCGCCGCCGACCGCCCCGGCCTGACCACCGCCGCGTTCCGCACCGGAAAGCCGCACCTGCTCAATGTCTTTGCGAGCTGGTGCCTGCCGTGCGCCGCCGAGGCGCCGCAACTCGCCGCGCTGGCGCAAGCCGGCGCGCAAGTCGATGGCGTGGCGATCCACGACCGGCCCGATGACCTCGCGCGCTTCCTCGTCAACAACGGCAATCCTTACGCCGCGATCGGCCGCGACGACAAACGCGCGGTGCAGATCGCGATCGGTTCGTCGGGCGTGCCCGAAACGTATGTGATCGATGGCCAGGGCGTGATCCGTTACCAGCATATCGGCGATATCCGCGCCGAAGACGTACCCATGCTGCTCGACAAGTTGAAAGCCGCCGGAGCCGGATCATGAGGGCCGCGCTGATCGCAAGCCTGCTGCTCGCCTTTGCCGCGCCCGTCGCGGCGCAGACCGACGTGCCGCCCGCGCCCTTTGCCTATCGCCAACTCGCCGATCCCGAACAGGAAGCCAAAGCCAAGGCGCTGATGGTCACGCTGCGCTGCGTAATGTGCCAAAGCCAGTCGATCGCCGATTCCGACGCGCCGATCGCGGGCGACATGCGCAGCGAAGTGCGCACGCGGATCGCCGCCGGCGAAGATCCCGAGCATATCCGCCAGTGGCTGATCGCGCGCTATGGCGACTATGTGACCTATAGCCCGCAAGTCAAACCGATCACCTGGCCGCTGTTTGCCGCGCCGCTGGTGATCCTCGTCGTGGCCGCGCTGCTGCTGCGCGGACGGTTTGCGCGCACGACCGTTTCGGGGGAACAGGCATGACCTGGGTGCTGATCATCGCGCTGGCCGCCATCGTCTTTGCGCTGCTTGTGCTCGTGTTCAAGTTGCCGCGCGCGGGCTGGGAAATCACCGGCGCCGCGCTGCTGTTCGGGCTGGCCGGATATGCGGTGCAGGGGCATCC
>Ga0302310_10000119_pt1 | contig 74574 bp, 60 predicted proteins | sample III_Palsa_N1_2_FD_200451 | JGI IMG/M metagenome (GOLD analysis project Ga0302310, IMG submission 200451) | Peat permafrost microbial communities from Stordalen Mire near Abisko, Sweden - III_Palsa_N1_2 | ecosystem: Environmental > Terrestrial > Soil > Palsa > Peat permafrost | place: Sweden...
CCCGGTACCTGGAGATCGAACTCACCGAGAGCGTCATGCACGATGCGCCCCAGCTGGTCGGGATGCTCGGGGAGCTCAAGCGCATCGGCGTACAGGTGGCCATCGATGATTTCGGCACGGGCTATTCCAGCTTAAGTTCGCTGAAACGCTTTCCCGTGGACCGCCTGAAGGTCGATCGCTCATTCGTCGAGCACATCGCCATCGACACAGACGATGCCGCGATCGTGCGCACCATCATTGCCCTGGGGCGCAACCTGGGCCTGAAGGTCGTGGCCGAAGGGGTGGAAACGGCCGAACAGCTGCAGTTCCTGCGCGCGCACGCCTGCGATGAGGTCCAGGGTTATTACTTCAGCCGCCCGATAGCGGCTCAGGCGTTCGAGAACCTGCTGCGGTCGGTGGTCGTGCCGCGGTGATGGGGCCCGGCTGCCAGCGACGGCCGGGCCCACTCCTCGAACATCAGATCATCAGAACAGACCGACGATCTTGCCGGACTCATCCACGTCGATGTTGACGGAGGACGGGACCTTGGGCAGGCCCGGCATGGTCATGATGTCGCCGCAGATCATGACGACGAACTCGGCGCCGGCATTCAGCCGCACCTCGCGGATGGTCACGATGTGGCCCGAGGGAGCGCCCCGCAGCTTCGGATCGGTGGAGAAGGAGTACTGCGTCTTGGCGACGCACACCGGGTAGGCACCGTAGCCGTTGTCCTGAAGGTCCTTGATCTGCTTGCGCACCTTCGCATCCGCAGTGATGTCCGAGGCACCATAGATCTTGGTGGCGATGGCCTTCATCTTGTCCCACAGCGGCGTGCTCTCTTCATAGACGAACTTGAAGGTGCTCGGCTGCTCAGCCATCTTCACGACTTCCTCGGCCACCGCGATCGCGCCCTTGCCGCCTTCGGCGTAGTGACGGGCGAGGATGACCTTGGCGCCACGGCTGCCCGCGCGCTCGATCAGCACCTTCACTTCCGCGTCGGTGTCCTCGGTGCGATGATTGATCGCGACCAGGCACGGCAGGCCGTAGTTGTTGCGCACGTTGTCGATATGGCGCTCGAGATTGACGATGCCCTTCTCCAGGGCCGCGACGTTCTCCTTGCCCACGTCCGCCACTTCCACGCCGCCGTGATACTTCAGCGCACGCACCGTGGCAACGATGACCGCAGCCGCGGGCACCAGGCCGCCCTTGCGACACTTGATGTCCACGAACTTCTCTGCCCCGAGGTCCGCACCGAAACCGGCTTCGGTGACGACGTAGTCCGCCAGGCGCAGCGCGGTCTGGGTGGCCATCACCGAATTGCAGCCATGCGCGATGTTCGCGAACGGGCCGCCGTGGATGAAGGCCGGGTTGTTCTCGAGGGTCTGCACCAGGTTCGGCGCCATCGCATCGCGCAGCAGCGCCGTCATCGCGCCGTGGGCCTGCAGGTCCTTGGCGAGGATGGGCTTCTGCGCGGTGGTGTAGCCCACGACGATCTTGCCCAGGCGCTCCTTGAGATCCTTGATGCTGGTGGCCAGGCAGAAGATCGCCATGACCTCGGAGGCGACGACGATGTCGAAGCCGTCCTGCCGGGGATAACCGTTACCCGGACCACCCAGGCCCACGACGATGTCGCGCAGCGCGCGGTCGTTGCAGTCCACGACGCGACGCCAGGCAATGCGGCGCACGTCGAAGCCGAGCGGGTTGCCGTGGTGGATATGGTTGTCGATCAGCGCGGCCAGCAGATTGTTGGCCAGCGCGATGGCGGCGAAGTCGCCGGTGAAATGCAGGTTGATGTCCTCCATCGGGACGACCTGTGAATAGCCGCCGCCGGCGGCGCCACCCTTCATGCCGAACACCGGGCCCAGGGCCGGTTCACGCAGGCAGATGATGGTCTTCTTGCCGATCCGGTTCAGCGCATCGCCAAGACCCACGGTGGTGGTCGTCTTGCCTTCGCCGGCCGGGGTCGGGGAAATGGCCGTGACCAGGATCAGCTTGCCCTGCGGTTTGTCCTTCAGGGTCGCGATGTAGTCGAGGGAAATCTTGGCCTTGAAGCGCCCGTACGGTTCGAGGGACTCCTCGGGAATACCGAGCCGGTCCTTCGCGAGCCGGATGATCGGCAGCATCTTGGCCTGTTGGGCAATTTCAATGTTCGAAGCTGGAGGTGCCATTCAGGTTCTCGGTCTTCATGTGGCGAAAAAGGGTCGTAAATGTAGCACGACGGATGGCGCCGCGATTGTGGTGGGCGGTTTAACCCCGGCTTCCATTATCATTGCCATCTATGACTCAAATTGCTGGCACCGATCTGCGGCCGTTCATCCGCACCATTCCCGACTACCCCCGCCCCGGGGTCCAGTTCCGTGACATCACGACCCTGCTGGGCAATGCCCGGGCGCTGGCTATCACCCTCACGGAGCTGACGGCTCCCTGGAAGGACACCGGTATCACCCACGTGGCGGGCATCGAGGCCCGAGGGTTCATCCTGGGGGGGGCAATGGCCTGCCGCCTGGGCGCCGGCTTCGTACCGTTGCGCAAGAAGGGCAAGCTGCCCCACGCGACCATCGGCGTGGAATACTCCCTGGAATACGGCTTCGATCAACTCGAGATGCACGCCGATGGCGTCAAACCCGGGGACCGTGTATTGCTGGTGGACGATCTGATCGCCACCGGCGGCAGTGCGGCAGCCGGGGTACGGCTGCTGCAGTCGCTGGATGCCACGGTGGTAGGCGCGGCGTTCGTGATCGACCTGCCCGAACTCGGGGGAACGGCCCGACTCGAGCAGACGGGGCTCAAGACGGTGTCGCTGGTCAGCTTTGGCGGACACTGACGGGGCCCATCCCTCCCGGCTGGTTGCATAATGCGAGGAGCATCGGAATGATTGAGCAGGACACCTCCGCCACCGACGCCATGGCCGCCGAGCTGCGCCGGATCATTGGCCAGGCGGAACAACTCATGGGGGCCGCCGGCGCGGATCCTGAGATGCTGGGCGATCTGAAGGACCGGGTTAACCAGACCATCGAGGCGGCGCGCGAGAAGCTCGCTGACCTGGAACAGGAGGCCCGGCAGCACGGTCGCCGTGCTGCCGCCGCCACCGAATTTTGGGTCCAGAACAACCCCTGGGCGGCTCTGGCCATCGGCGCCGGCGTCGGCATTCTGGTCGGCGCCCTGATCATGCGCATCAGCCAGGCGGCCCCGCCGGATGATCCGGAACCGTACGTCTGATGTCCGGTTCACCGACCTTCGCCGAGCGCACCCGATCCCTGCTGCGGCAGATTCTGGCCATGGGCCAGACGCGCCTGGAGATGATCGGTCTCGCCGTCGAACAGGAGGTCGCGGCACTGGGCCGGGAGCTGCGGCTGGCCGCGGTCTGCATCATCTCAGCGTGGCTGGCAGGCACCTCGCTGGTGCTGTGGGTCGCGGTGATGTTCCCCCGCGAGGTCGGACTGTGGATCCTCGCAATTCTGTGCGTGCTGTTTGCCTTCACCAGCCTCATGACCTGGCAGATCCTCAAGCGCGTGTCGATCCGCGAGCGGCTGTTCACGCGCCTGGCGGAACAGTTGCGCAAGGACGCGAAGGCGCTGGAAGACTTCGCTGACGGCGACCATGACTGAGCCACTGCAGACAGGCGCCACGGATCTGCCGCGGTCGGTTGTCATCGAGCAGCGGCTGCAGGTACTGGAGATGGAAGCGGCCGTGCAGCGCACGACCCTGGCGGCGACCTTGGGTCAATGGCAGCAGCGTCGGACGCTGACCTGGGTGATGGATGCCGCCAAGATGGCCGGCGGCGTACTCGCCGGGCCCACCGGCCGATATCTGGTCACGGCGCTGGTGATGCGCCTGCTCCGCGGCCGGTTCGGCTAGCTGCAGCGGTCCTCTTCCGGCAGCCGTTCGACGGCGGCCGGCAATGCTGCCGCCGGTGGCTCACCGGCCTCACCCTCGAGGGCGGCGCGACCGCTGTAAGCCTCGAGTCGGTTGTAGAGCGTTTTCAGGCTGACCCCGAGGATGTCCGCCGCCTTGCGTTTGACCTGCCCGCACTGGGCCAGTGTCGCCAGGGTCACCTGCCGTTCCACTTCTTCAAGGGGTGTCCCGACGCGAATGGTCACGGTCGCGCCATCATCCGAGGTAGGCGGGGCCGCGACCATGGGCAGCCCGCACGCCACGATGTCATCGGCCATGATGAACGCGCGCTGCACGTGATTGCGCAGCTCGCGCACATTCCCCGGCCAGCCATACTGGTAGAGCTGCGCGAGGCTGTCGGCCGAAAAGGTCTTCGCCGTGCCTTCGACGCGGTTGAAATCGGCCAGAAAGTGACGCGCGAGCAACTCCAGATCCGCGCCGCGCTGGCGCAAGGGGGGCAGGCGGATCGGAAAGACGTTGAGGCGATGGTAGAGGTCTTCGCGCAGTTTGCCTTCCGCCATCGCCCGCTCCGGCTCCCGGTTACTGGCGGCGATGATGCGCACGTCGCACACGATGGGCGAAACGCCGCCGACGCGGCTGAAGCTGCCGGTCTCGAGCACCCGCAGCAGCTTCACCTGCAGCTCCATCGGCATTTCCGTGACCTCATCCAGGAACACGCTGCCACCGTGGGCCCGTTCGAAGAATCCCTTGTGCTGCCGGTCGGCGCCGGTAAAGCTGCCGCGCTCGTGCCCGAACAGCTCACTTTCAATGAGCTGCGCCGAGACCGCTCCGCAGTTCAGGGGCAGGAACGGCGCCTCGCGACGGCGGCTGAGTTCGTGCAGCGTCAGGGCAGCCAGCTCCTTGCCCGTGCCGCTCTCACCGAGCAGCAGGACCGTCGCCGACGTGGGCGCGACCCGGCCCAGCTGGTCGTACAGCAGCTGCATCACCGGTGCGCTGCCGAGCAGGCTCCCGAAGCGTCCCAACCGCCGCAGTTCGTGCCGCAATGCACCGATTTCGCAGCGCAGCGCGGCGGTCTTGCGGGCATGACGCAGTACCGCCTGGACGCGATCGAGTTCGGCAGGTTTGACGAGATAGTCGGTGGCGCCAGCGCGCAGCGCAGCGACGGCGCTGTCCACCGTGGCATGACCGGTGACGACGATCAGTTCGGGGGCATCGGAGGGTGGCAGCTCGCGGGCGAGCTCGATCCCCTCGCCGTCGGGCAGCCGCAGGTCGGTGAGCACGACATCGGGCCGCTTGTTGCTCCACTGTTCGCGCGCGCCCTGCAAGGTCTGCGCGCTGCTGGAAGTGAATCCCTCAAGACGCACCACTTCCTGCAGCCAACCGACGGTATCAGGGTCGTCGTCGACAATGAGCGCGTGCGGCATGCTCATGAGCCTATCACGGAAGCGGGGCAGTTCGGATTACAGTAGATTTTGCAACCGCTGTATTTCTTACAGGAGCCGGTGAGGTGGGAAAAAAGTGAGCAGTTGCCGCACGATACCGTCGCGGCAGGACCACAAAGCGGCATCCGGATGCCCGTGCTGCAGGCGCAGACTTACACGCCAGTGGCGCTTTTGCCTACAAACGCGGGGCAAATTGCGCAAAGCTCTGTCACCGTCCGGACAGCGCTTCGATGGCATATCAATTGCACAGTAAGTTTAGGTTGACCCCCCGATTAGGCGGGCCGTTGCGACGGCCCGCCTTTCTTTTGGGTCACTCATTCAGACCTTTGCGGCAAGCGCGGCAAGCGCCTCGCCCGTCACCCGATAAATGGTCCAATCATCCGCGGCACGGGCCCCCAGCCCGCGGTATACCGCAAGCGCAGGCTCGTTCCAATCGAGCACCGCCCATTCAAAGCGGCCACAGCCCCGCGCCAGGGCGAGCCGTGCCAGCCACGCCAGCATCTGACTGCCCAATCCGCGACCGCGTGCGGCGGGTCGCACGTACAGATCCTCGAGGTACAGCCCCGGCTTGCCGAGGAACGTCGAGAAATTATGAAAATACAGCGCGAAGCCACAGGGCTCCCCGTCAATGCAGCCGAGCACGGCTTCCGCATAGGGACGCGGCCCGAACAATGCCGCGTGAATATCATCGCGGGTCGCGGTCACCTGGTCGGCGAGGCGTTCGTACTGCGCCAGTTCGTGGATGAACGCGAGCACCAGCTCGACATCGTGCTCGCGCACGGCGCGGATACTGATGGTGTGTGTGGATGCCATGGCGTTCACCCGGTGCTCTGCAGGCCCTGCGCAATGCCGCTGATGCTGGCGAGGAGTGCCTCGAACAGATCCCGGTCCTCGCGCCCGGTGGCACGCCAGCGTCGCAGCAGGTCGACCTGCATGAGGTTCATGGGGTCCACGTACGGGTTGCGCAGCTGGATGGAACGCTGCAGCTGGGCCTCTCCGTCCAGCAGCGAGGCATAGCCCTTCAGGGCCAGGATGTGCTGGCGCGCCGTCTCATACTCGGCGCGGATGGTGTCGAAATGCCGGCGCAGGGGCTCCGCGACCAGTTCCTCGTAGGCAAAGGAGATCTCGAGGTCGGCGCGCGCCAGCATGGCCTCGATGTCGTCCACGAGATTGTGCAGGAACGGCCACTGCGCGCACGCCGCCTGTACCGCCGGCAGACCGTGCGCATCGATGGCCGCGCTGAGGCCCGCGCCGGCGCCATACCAGCCCGGCAACAGGTGCCGCGACTGGATCCAGGCGAACACCCACGGCACCGAACGCAGGGAGTCGATGGTCGTGGCCGGGCCACGGTAGGCGGCCCGCGATCCGATCTGCATGCGCTCGATGACATCGATGGGCGTGACCTGGCGGAAGTAGTCATGGAAGTCCGCCTCCCCGAACACCAGTTGGCGGTACGCCGCAAGGCTTGCCTGAGCCAGGGTGGCCGCGCAGGCCTGGTGCGCCTGCGCCACCTCGGCCCTGACGCCGCGGCGGGCAAGGCCAACGGAAGTGGCCAGCGCGCTGAACGCCCGCTCCAGCGTCCGCATGGCGATCGGGCGCAGACCATAGCTTTGATTCACGACTTCGCCCTGCTCGGTGATGCGCAGCACCGTATTGCTCGCCGCGGCCGGAGCCGAACGCACCAGCGCGTCGATGCGGCCGCCGCCGAGGGCGATGCTGCCACCGCGGGCATGGACGATCACCGGATGGGCGACCACGCCCCGCAGTGCCTCGGTGAGCGCCGCCTGCGCCCGGTGGATGGCGTATCGCGCGTTGCAGATGCCACCTTCCTTGCTGATGTCGGCATGTCCCAGGACGACGCCCTGGCGTCCGGCGCGCGCCGCGAGATGCCGCTGGTAGGTCGGATCGGCGAGCAGCAGACGCATCAGATCGGCGCTGCGCTCCAGGGTCTCGAGACATTCAAACATCGGCGCCACGTCCACGGCCGCCTCCCCGGAGCGTTTGTCCCAAGCCTCGGCCCAGCGCGCCAGCAACAGCACCGCCAGCACATCATCGATGCCAAGCACACCGCTGACCACGTAGTAGCCGATGGCATCCGGTCCGTAGCGATGCCGGCCCTGGACCATCGCTTCGAAGACGCCGCGGCTGCGGCGTCCCTGCGGGTCAAGTTCCACGCGCGGCCCCATGTCGCGCGCGAGCGCGGCGCCGAGCAGCTCCTGGCGTTCCGGCGCCGGCCGGTCCAGCCATTGCGGATCCCCGGTCCCCTGAGCAATGACCTGGTGATGCACGCTGGTGTGCTGACGGATATCCAGTGTCGCCAGGTGAAAGCCGAAGGTCTGTATCCGGCGCAGCAGTCGCTGCACGGAGTGATGGCCGGCGTTCCAACCCTTGTTGGCGCGCAGACTGTCGGCGATCAGGCGCACGTCGGTTTCGAACTCGCGCGCGTGTTCGTAGCCATTGGGGCGCCCTTCCACGGCATTGCGCAGCCGCGTACCGAGCTGCGCCAGGAACACCCGGTATGGCATGCGGTCGTGGCGCGCCGGGGTGATCGAGCGTGAACCGGGCACGAGGGTGTTGTAATGATCGATGCGCTTGGCAAGACCCGAGGAGACGCTGATGCGGCTGGCGCTCTGCGACAGCTCCTGGGCGAGCGTCTGGCATTCCTCGAAATAGGCGTTGAGGATCACGCGGTGCTGCCGATCGAGCGTCTCGCGGATGGTCTTGCCGTTGACGTCCGGATTGCCGTCCATGTCGCCGCCGACCCAGGTGCCGAAGCTGATGATCCGGGGCAGTTCGAGCGCTTCGGCGTTCACGCCATAGAGCTTCTCGAGCGCCTCGCCTACTTCCTCGTAGAAATCCGGCACGACGCGGTACAACACCTCGCCCAGGTAGAAGAGCACATGCTCGCGCTCGTCCGCCACGGTGAGCCGCTCGCGCGGGTGATCCTCGGTCTGCCAGGCCGCGGTGATCTCGGCGCGCACCCGGTTCCACACGGCGCGTGACTCGCCGGGCGTCAGTGTCGGATCGAGCCGGTCGAGCAGCAGCTGCGCCACGCGTTGCTGTTTGCGCAGCATCGTGCGCCGGGTCGACTCGGTGGGATGCGCGGTGAAGACCGGCTGGATCTGCAGCTGCGGCAGGATGGCAAGGATGTCATCCAGGGTTGAACCGGCCGCCTTGAGCGCCCCCAGCGCATCCTCGATCCCGCCCGGCTGCGGCCGCCCGCTGTCCTTGAGGAAGTACTCGCGACGGCGCCGGATCCGGTGCACCTTTTCCGCAAGATTCACGGCCTGGAACCAGGCCGAGAAGGCACGCACCAGATCGCGCGCCTGCGCCGGGGGGCGGCCGCGGACCCGCGCCGCCAGTTCCCCGCCTGCGGCCGCATCGCCTTCCCGGCGGTTGATGGCGGTAACGCGATCCTCCTCCACCGTCGCCAGCAGCGTCGCGCCGCCCTGCTCACGCAGCATGTTGCCGATGAGATCCCCTAAGGCATGCACGTCCTCGCGCAGCGCCTCGTGTTTGGGCGGAAAGTGGATCTGCTGGCGTTTCAGAATGGTTTCTCCTTACCTACCCCGCCAGCAGCACGCCCTCGGCGTGCTCCAACGCTTCGGGCCGGCCGTGGATGAGCACGATATCGCCCTCCCGCAGCCGCGTGGCGCCGTCGGGCGCGGTGCCCAGTATCCCGTGTCGGCGGATTCCAGTGAAGGCCACTGCCGCGCCCCGGTCGCGGACCTCTTCCACGGAGCGCCCGACCGCCCACGCACCCGGCGGGATCACCACGGTGCGGATCTCCTCGCGCAGCGCGAGCAGCTCCGAGGGTACCGGTGAGTCGGTATGCGGGCGCACATTCCGCAGCAGCGCGTAGCGGTTGTCGCGGACCTGACCCAGAGCCTGGGCGATGCGCACCGCGGGCACCTCGAGCGTGCGCAGGGCGGCAGCCACCAGGATCAGCCCCATCTCGAAGGTTTCCGGAATGGTCTGCGTGGCGCCCGCCGCCAGCAGTGCGGCCGCCCGGGTGTCATCGACCGTGCGGACCAGAATCGGTACATCGGCGCGCAACCGCCGCACGGTGCGCACGATGGCCAACGCCACCCCGGGGCTCGAGAAGCTCACGACCACGGCGCTCGCGTGATCACAGCCGGCGCTCACCAGCATGTCCTCGTCAGCCGAATCACCGTACAGCACCGGTTCCCCGGCCAGCCGCGCGGCGCGGATGCGCGCCGGGTCCAGGTCAAGTGCGATGTATTCGAACCCCTGCGATTCCAGCACGCGCGCGACGCTTTGGCCGACCCGGCCGTAGCCGCACAGGATCACATGCTCGCGCTGCGCAATGGTGCCGGTGGGCCCATATCCCATCGACCCCGGCGGCTCGGCCTGTGGCCGCCGCTCGCGCAGCACGAAGCGCGCAATGCGGGCGTTGTTGGCCAGGATGAACGGACTGATGATCATCGACAGCACCACGGCGACCAGCAGCGCCTGCGCGATCCGCACCGGCACGGCCCCGCTTTGCAGGACCAGGGTGAACAGCGCGACCCCGAACTCACCACCGATGGACATGACGATGCCGGTGCGCACGGCCTTGAACGTGGAAGGCTCGTACAGCCGCGTCGCGAGCGCCGCGACCGCCGCCTTGATGAGCAGGAAGCCCGCAAGCAGCGCCGAGATCAGCACGAACTCGGTCACCAGCAGATAAAGGTCCAGCAGCATCCCGACGCTGATGAAGAACAGCCCCAGCAGGATGTCGCGAAACGGCCGGATGACGCTCTCGATCTGGTGCCGATACTCGGTCTCGGCGAGCATCATGCCGGCCAGAAAGGCGCCCATGGCCAAGGACAGCCCGGCCAGATACGAGGTCCAGGCCGAGGCCAGCACCACCAGCAGCACCGCCAGGGTGAACAGCTCCCGCAGGCGGCTGTGCGCGATCTCGTGAAACAGCGGCCGCAGCAGCCAGCGCCCCGCCGCCAGCACCGCGGCGACGGCCGCGGCGCCCCCGGCCACCGCCGCTGCCACCGCGCCTGCGGAAAAATCGGTGCGGTGGCCTGCGAGCGCAGACACCAGCGCCAGCAGGGGCACGAACGCCATGTCCTGGAACAGCAGCATGCTGAAGGCCAGGCGGCCGTGCGTGCGGTTGATTTCGCCGCGGTCGGTGAGGGTGTGCAGGACGATGGCGGTCGAACTCATCGCCAGCGCCCCGCCGACCAGCGAACCGATGAGCCAGGGCAGGCCAAAGCCGCGGCCGATGAGCGCGATCACGGCGATCGTGGCACACACCTGCAGCGCGCCCAGCCCGAACACCTCGCGGCGCACCGCCATCATGCGTGGCAACGAGAATTCCAGTCCCAGGGTGAACAGCAGGAACACCACGCCGAGCTCGGCCAGGTCGCTCGTGATGTTCGCCTGGGTGATAAGTCGCAGCGCGTGCGGGCCGAGGGCCATGCCGACGACGAGGTAACCCAGTATCGAGGGCCAGCCGATGCGGCGGGCCAGGGCCACGACGAACACCGACGCGGCCAGCATGATCAGGACCTGGGTAAGGGGCTGCTCAATCATCTGGCGGCCATCTTACCGGCATCCCCGCCAGGGATATGCCCAGCGCTCAGGTTCAGTTGTTCATCAGCACGGTGGTATCGAAACTTTCAAAACCCTGGATGGCGCGCTTGTAGGCGTTGAACACCAGCCGCTCGGCCACCTTGTCGGCGCGGGCGGACAGCAGCATGCGCAGCACGATGTCGTCGGGGGGTCGCGCCGCATCCTCGGCCATCAGCTGTTCGATGACCCGCGTGAGGCGGTGCATGAGCTCGTTCACGAAGCGCAGATGCGCGGTGTCGATCACCTGCTCGCTGCCCGGCCCGTAGGTGGTACGGGCCTCCTCGGCCAGTTCATGCAGGAACAGGTTCAGCAAACGCGCCTTGTCGATCAGCCGCAGCTCGGTGAAGTATTCGATTTCGGACTGCAGATTCATACGCGCTTCAAACCTCAGGCGGGGAAGAAGTCTATCGGTTTGGTGGTCGTAATCGTTTCAACGTCCTTGGGCTCGAAGCGGAAGGACTTCACGCGCACGACAATCTTGCTTTCAAGCTCGTCATTGTGCAACTCCGAGGACACGACCCGGCACATGGTGACCTCTCCGGAGGGCGCAATCGTGAATTCCAGCACCAGTTTGCCCTGCAGCTCGGGATGTTCGCGCAACGCGCGAGCGTACAACGTGTAGATGGCGCCCTTGTTGCGGTCGAACACCAGCTCGATTTCCTCGCGGCTGCGCGCAGCCTTGCCGCTGCTGCCGGTGCGGGTCGCACCGCGGTCATCCAGGCCCGAATGGGCGATCGCGGAGGTTACGGTCGCGGTCTCGTGGCCCGTCAGCGAGCCGGCGCCAGTGCCGAACCCGCGGCTGCTGGTGGAGGTGATGCCGCTGCTCGCCGCCCCCACTTTCGAGGTGATCAGCGAGCGCTCGGCATGTGAATCAGCGCCAACGACACCGGTGAGGTTCTTGGTCTGGCCCTCATCGATCGGCGTCTTTTCGCGCAGGTCCGCCAGCTGGTCCTTGAACTGCTCGATGCCGGCCTTCTCGGCCTTGCGCCGCGCCTGGGCGACCTTGTCCACCTGCGGCACCGGCGTGGGCGTCGGTTTCACCACCGGCACCGGTTTCACTTCGGGCGGCGGCGGGGGCGGGGGTGGTTTCGGCTGCTCCTCGATCATCACGCGCGCCAGCTGCGGGGGCACGGTCGCAGCGCCCGGCGGGGTCCGCGGCGCCGGCAGCAGCGCGATCAGGATCGCGAAGGCCAGCAGCAGCGGGATCGCGACCCGCAGGATACGCTTGAACCGGGTCTGCGACTCCTCGTCGCCTTCCCAGGCCAGTTCGTAACTTCGGTAAAACGGTGCCAGCATGTGTCGCCCTACGCCGTCGGAGCCCGGGTGAGGGACACCGGCTTCTCTTTCTGCAGCACGGCCAGGGAAATCTTGCCGTAATCGGCATCCGTGCAGGTGGCCATCACCTTCTTCAGCACCTCATAGGGCAGCGACTTGTCGGCCATGATGGTGATCTCACGCGCGGCCAGCGTCGCCTCCGAAATATCCTTGCCCACCAGCAGCGGGCGCTTCAGCGCCGCGCCCAGCCGAGCGATCGTTGCCGCCGGATCCGCCTGGACATCCCGGACGCTTTCGATGAGTTCGCCCTGCACGAACAGGTCGGTCTTGGTGATCATGACCACCACCGAATGGTTCGGTGCCGTCTCCGAAATCGACTGCGGGATCTCGATGCCCTTGCTGTTCTGGATGATTTCAACTTCAGTTGAGTACACCAGCAGAAACGACACCATCACCGAGAGGATGTCGATGAGCGGGATCAGGTTCAGCTCGAAGCCGGCCTGGTGGCGCTGATGGTGCACGGCCATGCGCCGCGCGCGACTGGACATCATGGCGGGGCGTCTCCCACGGAAATGGTCGGGAACAGCTCGGCCTGCGTACTCGAGAATCCGTTGGTGGCTTCAAATACGCGCACGTGGTCCATCACCTGTACCAGGATGTCATACGGCGTGTCCTTCTCCAGCAGCACCGAGGCATCCGTCTTCTGCGGGAATTTCGCCTTCACCATCTTCAGAAACGCGGTCAGACCATCGAAGTCGTAGCCCTGGGCCGTATTCGGCAGGTCCTTCAACGGTCCGGTATTGCGATCGGCCACCTCGAGCAGGTTCGGGCGCACCAGCACCTCCAGCTGCAGATCCTTGGGCAGGTCCGGCATCTGCGTCGATGCTGAGGGCAGATCCAGCTGCAGGACCACCGTTCGGGAGAACACGGCGGTCATCAGCAGGAACGTCACCAGCACGGTGAAGATGTCGATCATCGGGACGAGCAGCAGCTCGGCAGGCCGCCGGTTGTGGCGCGCGAGCTTGCGGTTCTCGTATGAACGGCGCATGTGCGGTAAGCCCGCGCGTCAGGCCGCGGCGGGCGCAGGCGCCTCGGGGCGGCGCTCGGTGACGGCGTTCAGGAATTTCACCGAGGCCATCTCCAGGCTGTCGATGAGTTCGGTTGTCTTGGTCTGCAGGAAGGCATGGATGAACAGCAGCGGCACCGCCGTCATCAGGCCGAAGGCGGTGCAGTTCATGGCGACCGAGATACTGGCCGACAGCAGGTTGGCCTTCTCGGCCGGATTGACCGTGGCGACTGCGTGGAAGGCGCTGATGAGGCCCATGACGGTCCCCAGCAGCCCCAGGAGCGTGGCGAGGTTCGCGAAGGTTGCCAGGTAGTGGGTGCGCTTCTCGAGGCGCGGGACCACCTCCATCAGGCTCTCTTCCATCGCCTTTTCAATGTCATCGCGGCGCCGTGCCGCCTGGATGCGCGCCAGACCGTAGTTGAGGATCTGCGCGATGGCCGATTCGTTCTTGGAGGTGATCTGCACCACCTGCCGGAAATTGCCCTGCGACAGCATGGGCACGATCTCATTCCACAGCTGCCGGTTACGCGTCGAGACACGCACTAGGTAGATGTAGCGCTCGATGGCGATCGACAAGCCGACCACCAGTACGACGGCAATCGGGAACATGAAATTCCCGCCACCCTGGAAAAACCTGACCAGACCGTCCCAAATATTCATCAGCAACTCCCGAAACAGCAGTCGGACCCGACAAGCTGTCCCAACTTAATGACATAACCGCAAAATGCTACGACCTAATTCTCATCCCTTATGGCTGCGCCGCAGGCGCCGCCCTCAATGCGCGGCGGGCGCCCCCGCGGGCGTGTCCGGCGAGCTCTTTTCTGGTGCAACTGTGTGGTAGTACCGCTCTTCGCGGTTGAAAACGTCACGGTCCACAGGTTGCAGTACCTCATCGACGAGGCTGTTTGCAGGCTTCCCGGTCAGATCTCCGAGGTCCGCGCGCTTCCAGGGCACCACGTACATGACCTTGGGCAACTCCTTATTGCCCGTGATCTGGGTGGTGTCCAGGTCGAGCCGGTCCATGGCCTTGCCCCCCTTGCCGGTTTTTGCGACTGCCGCCGGCGCCCCGCCCTTGGCCCGCGCACTCGTGCCGGTCGTCGTGGCGGGCGTGGTGTTGCCGGTCTTGCCGCTAGCCGGCGCCGCAGCGGCCGGTGAAGACGGCGCTGCCGCCGCCGGCGCCTGTTGTGCCGGCATGGCCGAGGTATTCACGCCCGGCTGCAGATCATCCGCGTTCTGCGCCTGGCCGAAAGCCGGCGCAGCGCAGAGCAGCGAAATGACGACCATACTCAGTGCTCTCATGCTCAGCCTCCAGCCTTGTCAGGCGCGGGCGGCGCGGCGTTCTTGCCGGCGCGTTGTTTGAGATCGGCGATCCAACCGGCGACGGCCTTGTCATCCGCCGCCAGGTCCTTGTAGTGCTCCATTGCGGTCAGCGCCCCGGCGGTGTCACCCAGGTACAGGTCCAGCACAATCGCCAGGTTGCGATAGGCGGGGGCGAAGTCCGGTTTCGCCGCGATGGCCTGATTGTACGCATCCGCGGCCTCATGAAATTTTCCTGCCAGCCGCAGCGTCACGCCCAGTTCGTCGCAGGCGACGGCATCGCCGGGCTCCCGCTGCACGGCCGAATGCAAGGCTGCCTCGGATTTGGCCAGGTCCCCATGCTTGCGGTACAGGATTCCCAGGTTCACCAGCGCCCCCGCGTACTGCGGGTAGCCTGTCGCGACCTGCTGGAATTCCAGCTCCGCCTCCTCGTCCTTGCCGGATCGGAGCAGCTCCAGCGCCCGCGCGAAGTCCGCGCTGGCGCGCGGCGGCGGTGGCGGCGGCGATGCCTGGGGCAATGCCGCGGGCGCCGCAGTACCCGTCTGCGCGGCGGGTGTGGCAGGCCCCGCTGCGGCAGGCATGGCCGCGGGGGCGGGCACCTGCGCCGGGGCGGGATCTGCGGCGGCGCGGGTGGCGTGCGATGTGCTGCAGGCAGCCTCAAACAACCCCACCGCAATCAGCACGCCGAACTTATTCAAGCGTAGTGACCACATCTTGGGTGAGCTCCGTCTTGCCATAGCGACCGGGTTTGAGCTCAGCGAGCGCCGCGTAGCTCTTCTTCACCCAGTCATCGTAGACGCCGTCGCGGGCGCGCGCTGTGTTGATCTCGTGAATCTGTATCGCCTGCTCCTCGAAGGGAAATGCCTGGTCATCGAGCAAGGATTCGTACTGTTCCTGTGCGTCCTTGTTCAGATTCTTCGGCCGCTCGGAACCTTGCACATCCTTGCCAAGTCTGCGGTAGAGCTCCGCCGTCTCGTACGTGGCGGCAGTCGTGACCTCAGCCACGTGGTACTCGGAGGCCGCCTTGTAGGCGGCCAGCGCCGCCTCCATCGACTGGCGCTTGGCCACCAGGCTCTTCTTCAACGGTGCCACCAGACGGATCGCGCGGAAGGAATCGCGCAGTGGTTCCGCGAGTTTCAGCTGCGCGGTCGCCGCCAGATACCGGGTGCGGTCGGTGCGCGCCGGGCCGGCCTGAGCATCGGCGTGGACGATCTCGCGCAGCCACTGCTGTTCGCGCGCGGTATCACCTGATTTCGCGGCCATCTGCGCGAGCCGCTCGCGCACCTCGATGGCCTCCGGGACCGGTGTCGGATATTCGGCCACCAGGCGCTGCAGCATGGCTACGCTCTTGGGATCATTGCCGGCTTTGCCGTACAGTTCGGCAGCACGCGACAGCGCCTCATGGCGCACCCCGGTCTCTTCCGTGGCATTGCTGGAGATGCGTTCGAATTCCACCGCCGCATCCCCCGACCGGTTGGTTTCGGCGTAGGCGACGGCGAGCTTGCGGGTCACATCCTCGGCGTTCGGCGCATCCGGGAATTGCTTGCGGTACGGTTCCAGCACCGCGATGGCCTGGTCCCACTGTTTGAGGTTGATGAGACCGGCCGCCGCATCGTACTGCGCCGTACCGACGATCTTCGAATCCGGCGCGACTTTCGCGACCCGCAGGAAATCCGTTACCGCACCGCTGGTATCCCCGGCCTTCTGGCGCGCCTCGCCCTGCCGATACACCGACTCGGCGATCCGCTCGGTGAGATCGGCGCGCAGTTTCACATTTGCCGGATCGGCACCCTGGGTGCGATCACGCGCCTGGATGAAGGCCGCCTCGGCATCCGGGTACACGCCCAGCTCGTACTGCGACTGGCCGATGATGTTCCAGGCGATCCGCTGCTGCGCGGTCTCCACCGGCGGCGTGCGGGCCAGCAGCAGCTTGGATGTCTGGATCGCCCGCGGCAGATCGTGGGCCGCGAATATGTCCTCCGCGGCCCGCGTCAGCACGCCGCTGCTCTCCGGATGTTCGGGAAATGTCTGCGCGAACTTGATGTCGGCATCGATGGCGCGGTTGTGCCAGGCGCTGCGGGGGTCGCCGGTAAGACCTTCCTCGCCCTTCTGGTAGGCCACCATCGCCGCATAGCCGGCGGCGGCCGACTTGGCATCCTTCGGGTAGCCGTATGCGGTGTGCTCGTATTCCGTGGCCGCCTCAGCGTACTGGTGGCTCTCGAACAGCGCGTCGGCGAGCAGGTAGTTGGTCGCGGCAGAATCGGGCGCGTCGGGGAATGAGGTGAGATAGCTGCGATACCAGCGCGCCGCCTGGCCGTAGTCGGCCGGCAGCTTCGATTTCTGCGCGGCCGCATGATAGAACGTGGCCAGATCCTTGAGATTGGTCCTGAGCTCCTTGACGACATCCGGATAGTCCGCGCGGGCCCGGCCCTTCCAGAACGGATCGGTGAAGTCGTAGTGCTCGACGTACTCGCGCTTGCCGTCGATCACGAGGTCGGTGAAACCGCCCTTGGTGTAGGCCTCGATGGCCTGCATCGCGAGTCCGGGCGCGTGCACGTTGTCCGGATCGCGGCCGACGAAGGCCCGGTAGGCGCCGGCGGCATCCTGGTAGCGCTGCTTGTCCACGTACAGGTCGCCGAGGCGCGAATACAGCAGGTACGCGTAGGCCGGAGTGCCGCGGTTCGCCAGGAACGCATCCACGCTCGGCGCGCCGTCGAGATAGGAGAAGGTGATGCTCATCACCCGCAGCGTGTCATCGACCAGTTCGCGATTCGCACGCGAGAGGTTCTCGAGGGCACGCATCGGAGCGCCCTTCACGCCGCCGAGGAGTTCCTGGTCCAGCACGCCGGCGAAGGACGGCAGACTGTCCTCGTTCAACGACTGCTTGAACAGCGACCAGCCGTTTTTGTAGAGCGACTGGGTGTAAAACCCGGAAGCCGGACCCAGCTTGATCACGATGCCATAGGCGCTCGCCGCCTGGCGATAGTCCTTGGCGGAAAACAGCAGTTCGCCGCGCCGGAACTGCACCTCATCGAGCATGCGGGTGGCAGGATAGCGGGCGATCAGCTGATCGAGCGTGGCGAGTGCTTGCTCGGGCTTGCTGGTCGCCTCATAGGCACGCGCCATCTGGTACAGCACCTGGTCATTGCGCGCGTAGTCCGGATACGCCTTGAGCAGAAGCGTGTACAGCCGGATCGCCTCAACGCTCATCAGGTCGACGTGTGACAGATCCTGGTCCAGGTTGTCGAGCTGGTCGCCCTCCTGGTTCAGGTCGCCCAGGCGGCGCATGGCCTCGGCGCGCAGGTTCGGATCGGTGCGCTGCAGATCCAGGAACCGTTTGTAATTCTCCATCGCCTTGGCGGCATCCGCAGCGGCCGGGGTGTTCTTCTGCACCGGGACCGGAGCCTTGCGCACCAGATCGCCGATGGTCGCCGGACCACTCTGGGTCGGATCCGCCGCCGCGGGGCTGCCCCCGAGCCAGGTCAGGAGGCACAGTCCGCTACCGACCCCGGCGCGCCACGCCGCGCGGCGCAGTCCGGCGCGCGCGCTCACTTTGGCGCTCCGGCGGGCGGTTTCGCCGATTCACTGGCCGCCTTGTCGTACATGGTCGCCAGGGCGAAGCGCGCCTGCACCTCATAGGCATCCAGGCGGTCCTTCTGGTCGGACAGCTCCGCGACCGCAATCTGCTGCAGATAGGCCTGCTGGGCCTTCTCCGCGCCCACCAGTCGCCCCTGCAGTTCGGTGATCCGGGTCTTCAGCACCGCCAGCCGGGAGGCGAATTCCCCGGTATTGGTGGGGACGCTGCGCCGCGCACGATCGACGCGGATCCAGCGGCTCTGGGCCTCGTGCAGGGCCAGATCCAGGTCCTTGAGGGTGCGCCGCTCCTGCCACTCGCGCGCCTTGAAGGCATCGTTGAGCTGGTAGAACAACACGCCCTTGACCAGTCGCAGCCGATCACGCAGGGCATCGTTCTGCTCATCGTGCGGTGCCGCTGCCAGTGCATCCTCGAGCTGCCGCACCTGCTCCCAGCGCTCCCGTTCCTGCGCGGATCCGAGTGCGGCGACATCCTGGCGGGCCTCGATGCTGCCCAGCCGCGCGTCGAGATCATCGCGGCGATGCTGCAGCTGATCGACAGCGCCTGACGCCAGCAGCTGGTCAACCTGCGGCAACCGCTGCGCGTAGGCGCGCTCACGCGTATCGATCATGTCGCCGAAGGCCTGGGTGCTGTCCGACCAGACATCCAGGGTCGAACCGAGGAAGGTCAGGTCGCGGAAGTTCTTCAGGCCTTCCTGGAAGTCGTGGCCCGCCATGATGGCGTAGAGGTAGCGCGACTCGGGCTCATCGGGAAGATTCTGCAGCTGCCAGAACCACCCGTAGTGGGTCTGCTCATCGCCCGCCAGCAGCTCCTGCAGCATCTTCCCGGACTGGATCCGCCCGATGGCGCCATCGAGTGCCTTCTGTTCGGCTGCGAACGAGGTCAGCGCCGATTCGTAATCCTGCGCCGCCTGCGCATTGGAATCGAGCTTGCCATAGGCATACGGCACTGCCAGATACGCTTCCTGGACCGCCGAATCCAGCAGGCTGCGATTGCGCAGTTCGGTCCACGGCGACAGCGCCGCCTGGAAGTCCCCCAGCGCGGCATCCGCCCAGCCCAGACCCAGCAGTGCCTTGTTGGAATAGGCGCCGTTCAGCTGCACGCGCTCCAGGGGCACCCGCGCCCGGTCCGGCTGGTTGGCCTGCAGATAGGCAAATCCCAGCGCCAGATTGGCACGGTCGCGCAGCGCCAGCAGTTCCGGCTGGGAGGTCGCAAGCGTGCCCACTGCGGTGAGCTCGGCATCGGCCTCCGGCAGGCGGTTCTGGCGCACCAGCGCCACACCCATGTTGAACCGGGCAAACGCCAGCCAGTCCGGCGGTCCGTTGAAAGCCTTCAGCAGCGCAACGGCCTCATCGAAGTGGCCCTGGCGCAGCAGCGCATTGGCCAGCAGATGAATCCGCTGCGCTTCCTGCTGCACCGGCAGCTGGCCCTGCACCTGGCGCAGCGCATCGACCGCCTTGTCCAGGTAGCCGCGTGCGTACCAGATCTGGCCCAGGTAGAACCAGGCGCGATTGCGCACACCCAGCGGCACATCCGGCGTCAGCAGCCGCGAGAACCGCTCGCCGGCCTCGTTGTACAGACCCAGCGACAGGTACAGGCCGCCCAGCAGCAGCTGCGAGTCCAGTTCATGGTGCGGCAGCTGGTTCCAGTGCTGGTAGGCGAGCAGGCGCGTCAACGCCTCGAAGTCGTCCTGCTGGTAGTAATGAAAGAGCACATCACCGTACTGCAGGTCCTGCACGCGGATGGGTGCCAGCTTCTGCGGGTCATGCGGCTGCGCGGCCTGGGCCACGCTTGCGAGCGCAGCCAGCACGACGCAGGCGAATTGGCGCAGGACTCGCATCGCGAGTGGCTACTCCCAGTCCTTGATCGCGAATTCCGGCTGCATCTTGCGCTGCCGGTCCTCGATCTTCAGCTCCAGGTACTTGGCGCCGATGCTCTTGTCGAATTTCAGGGAGGCGCCGCGCCGGTAGTCCCGGTTATCCGGCCCCTTGCCGGAGAAGAACGCCACCAGCTCGTGGTTGCCGACCTTGAGGTTACCCAGGTACAGGCGCTGCACGCCGCCCTTGAGCAGCGCATCCACTTCGCGCGGTGTGTAGAGGTAATTGGTGACTTCCTTGTTGTCGATCTTGATCGTGACCGAATCGAGGGCAAAGAACTCACCCACGTCCATCGAAACGTAGACGGCGACCTGGGTATTGGCCGGGAACAGCAGCTCCTCTTCCAGCACGAACAGATCGCGGTTGAGGTCCACCACGTCCTTCTTGAGCTGCTGGGTATTCTCATCGAGGCTGCGGGTGTCGGCCGCCGCCGGGGGCGCGGTGCCGGTTGCAGGAGACGCGGCAGGCGCTGAGCCCGTCGCCGGCGCCGGCGACGCAGCGCCCGGGGAATTGTCGGCGGCAGCCAGGGCCGCCTCGACCTGGGCGCGAACCGCCTTGGCCTTGGCGGCAGTCTCCGCGGAGGTCGGGGCCGAACCGGGAGCCGGGCTCTGGGCCGCCGCCGGCATCGACAGCAACGCCCAGCTGCAACTCATGCCCACCATCATTGCCAGGATCCTGTTCTTCATCTGTATGGCACTTCCGGTCATTCGTTGAGCAGCTCGCGCAGCTGATTGAGATAAAGCGCCTCGTCCCGGGGGCCGAAGTCGCGGTAAACATAGCGGACGATGCCGCCCCGATCTATGAGCACGGTCGTGGGCAGGTTGTCGATCTGATAGCGGCGGGCCACATCCTTCGCCGGATCCTCGAGCATCGTGAATCCCAGCGGATGCGCGGCGACGAACTGCCGCGCGCGGGCCGCATCATCATCGACGCTGACCCCGTACATGTGCAGACCGGCCGAGCGGTAGGTGGCGAAACTGCGGTCCAGCATGTCCAGCTGCCGCCGGCACACGCCGCACTGGCTGCCCCAGAATGTAAGGACCACGACATCGCCGCGGTCCTCGGAAATCCGCACATTGGTGCCGCCGAACGAGCGCAACGCGAAATCCGGTGCCGACTGGCCCAGCAGGGCAAAGCCCTGGGCGTTCGCCACGAGACACAGGATGGTCAGCGTCGCAGCCGCAATGCAGCGTTGAGTCAGGGTCCAACCGCGAAAAGACTTCACGCACAGTCATCCATGGGTCCGCACCGGCGCCTGGCGGCCCTCGCAGGCAGAATTTAACATCTCTGCGCGCGAAGCGCTGTGTACCCAATTACTATTGTCAGCTGATCACCCCGTTCACGATGGGATCGAAAGCAATAAGCGGATCCAGGCTGGTTCCCAGGCCATTGTTGGCAATGGTGGTGGAAAAGGTCCCCTGCTGGCCGTGCAGGGCCATGTAATTGAGGATCACGGTGTTGACCAGCAGGTTCACGGCATTGGCCGCCGGGCTCGAGGTGGTGTTCACTGAGCCGTCCGAGGTGTACGAGCCGATCTGGTTCGGCGTCGTGGCGGACGGGTTCACCGTCGGGCGGCCCGTCGGGTTGTAGACCAGGAAGAAAGTCGCCGCGGTGGCCTGGTTATCCCCCTGCCAGCCGAACTTGCCGCGCCCGGCCGCAGAGGTGTCGATCATACCGGTCGAGCTGAGCGACCCGTCGCTGAACACATAGATCATCAGCGGCATCCCGACGCGCTTGGCGTACTCGAGGCACGCGCCGATGCACTGCCCGGCCTGGAAGTTACGCGTCTCACCGGTGGCGCGGGTGCTGTCGTGGTAGTCGAAGCCACCCAGCGATACCGTACCGGCGCCTGCCAGACCATTGACGACCATCTTCATGACCGCCGCGGTCATGATGAAATTATTGTCCTGGTACTGGGCGGCCGTGAAAATGCTGTTGGTCGCGCCGACGATCTGCGGATCGATGTCCGGGTTCAGGCTCGATGGGTCGCCGAACTGGTTCACGAGCACCGTGGACTTCACGTAGCCGCAGCGTGCCGCCTGCTTGAGCGCCGCATCCGTGGTCGGGTCATCGAGCATCGCCGTCACTGCCCCGAGCTTGCCCCCGTAGGTGCCGACGGTAGCACCGCCGCTGAGGCGGATCGTCGACTCCAGCACCGACACCGCATCGGCAGGGTTGCTGAAGATGGTGCCGAGCTGACCGGTATTGACCAGGCCGGTGATGTTGCTGGACTGGGTGACTACGGTCGGACTGACGGTCAGGTTGATGAGGGCGGATGGCGCCTCGGAGTTACCGCCGGACACCGTCGGCATGGTGCCGATCAGGGGCAGCAGCGAACCGTTGGCGCCGGCATCGTAGATGCCGTACATGGGATTGTGCGGGTTGTTCTGCGTGTCGTTCTGCGACATCGCCGCGATCACCGCGCCGTTGGTATTCGCCATGGCCGCCGTCGATGCCATGGACTTGATGCCGCGCAGGATCGCGCCATCGGAGTGCCAGGCCATACCCAGTGAGGTGTCCACGAACGTGCCGCCTGCGGGATTGGCGGAATTCGGCAGCATGTCGCCCGGCAGACCGAGCTTGCCGTAACCGGCCGTGGTCAGGAAATCCAGCTGTCCGCCCGGACCGCCCAGCAGCGCCTCGGAACCGTTGAGGTTGGCGCCGCCGGCCAGATCAAAGCAGATGAATGGAATCTTACCGGCGCCGTTGGTGACGATGCCGCAGGAGGACTGCAGGGTCGAGATGTCACTGGCGAGCGTCGTCGTGCCGGCAAACACCGAGCGCGGATTGAAGAACGCGCCGAGCATGGCCGAGGAGCCGATCAGGGTGGCCTGGCTGGCCAGCAGTCCCTGCGCCAGGAAGTCGCGCCGCGTGACCGGGCGCGGGTGACTGCCTTCGTGCCGGATCGGCTCATGCAGCTTGTGGCTACGGGGCGGCTTCTTGCGAATGATCATGACGGTCTCCCGGGCATCCGATGGCTACTGGATCAGCGAGGACGCACTGCCGAGCAGCGCGGCGCACGCCGCCTCCGTGACGACACCCGAACGATTGGGCGTGCTCGGATAGGCAGCAATCAGGCTGGTGATGAGCGAATCAAGCTCGGTCTGCACGCTGGCGTACGAGGGCTGCGTGAGGATGTTCGTGGTGAGAGTGCCCCCCACGATGTTCTGGTAGAGCGAGTTGATGACGGTGTCGCGGTTGCTGCCGGAGTTGATCGGCGCGCTGAAGTAACTGCCGCCCTGGGTCGGGTCGAAGGCGGCGCCGAAGAACGCCGTCCGCAGCGCGGGCGTGCTCACCAGCGCCGCGCAGTAGGAGATCGCCAGCTGCGACACGGCCGTCTGGTTGGCCGCGGAGAATGCGGTCAGGTCCGGCACCGGCGGCAGCGCGGACTGCACCCCGGCATAGGTCTGCGCGACGGAGGCGGTCTGTGTCGGCACTCCGGTGAGCTTCGACATGGTCTGGTTCACCCGCTCATAGGTGCGCACCCCCAGATCCGGGCCCGACGGCCCCGGAATCAGCGCCGGAACGGCGAGGACCGGCTGGGTGTAGGCACGCGAGTTGGTCCCGATCTGCTCGAAGGTCAGGAAGAACTGATCCGAGGCGGGGCCCTTCTGCAGGGCAATCACGGCGCCCACGCTCGAGAGCAGCTGGCCGGTCGTACTGCTGTAGTTGGCCGAGCTGATCGTCGTGTTGAGCGGAATGTAGCTTTGTCCGACCGGGGCCTCAGCACCGTTGATGCCGACACGGATGCCCTGGATGGGGATGTTGTTCGGTTGCTGATTCGGGTCCAGGCTGATGAAGGTCGGATTATCGAACAGGTACGAGTAACTGTCGTTCAGACCGACGGTCATCATGATGTAGCTCTGGGGCACGTTCGTGAGCGTCGAGACATCAAACAGCAGGAAGTACTTCTGACCGACGCCGGCCGCGTAGTTTTGCTGGATCTGGGCCAGGGTCAGCGCCTGGTTGTGGATGGCCACCATGCGCAGCTCACCCTGCCACTGGTTGGTGGTGCCCGAGGTCTCGTTGCCCATCACCAGCGCGAAGGTGTTGTCCCAGTTGGCGAGGGTGCCGCCGCCTTGCGGATCCAGGTCCCCGGTGAAGACGCCGTTGACGTACAGCTTGCGGCCGTTGACGCCGTCGTACGTGAGCACGACATGCTGCAGGGCCGCCTGCGCCAACTGGTTGTCCGGATTGGTGACCAGCGCGGGGGCGCCGTTGGTACTGGTCTTGCTGCTGCGGGTGAAAGCCTCGTACTGGAAGGCCTGCTGCGCGAGCGTCGCATTGCGGGTGGTCGGACTGCCGGAGTAACTGACCATGTAGGCGGCGGTCTGCGCGACATTTGCAGGCGCGGCCCAGGTCTCGATCGTGAACTGACCGGTCTGGGAGATCATGTTGTAGAGCTTCGCGCTCGCCGTCGTCGTGCCCTGGGCCTTCGAGCCTGGCGAGAAGACCAGGCCCCAGCTTTGATCCCAGGTGTAGTTGCCGGACAGATTCAGGTCCAGTTCAGGCGACACACCGCTGGTGTCGTAGGCGATCGTGCCGCTGCCGGTCTTGAACTCGTACAGCGCGATCTGGCTGGTGGTGTAGCGGTCCTGGCCCGAGGCCACCGTGCCGTCGTACAACGACAGGGCCTTGGAGATCACGAGCGTCGGATCCACCTGGGTCAGGGGAATCTGGCTGGCGAACGAGGTGATCGCCGCCAGCATGGTCGCCGCGTCATTGGCGCACACGTCCCAGCAGTTGTGGAATTCGGTGCCGAGGCGCACCACGAAGCGGGACTGGGCCGGATCATCCAGGTCGATCTTCGCCTGGGCGTTCGAGTACGCCTCGACCGGATCACTGCTGGCGAAGTACGGCTGCTGCGGCGTCACGGCCGAGGGCGAATGGCAGCGCGAGCAGTACTTGGTGAGCAGCGGGTAGACGGTGTTCTCGAACAGGGTCGGGTCGGTCGGGAAGGTCTTGGCTGAGCCGACGGTTTCCTCCGGCGGCGCCGTAAGCTTGATCTGCGTGGTGCCGGTCGCCGAGGAGCCCGCCCAGTTGGTGATCCACACCGTGAGCGTGTCACCGCAGGCCGAGGGTGAGGCGAGCCAGCAGTTGTGGCCTCCGGAGACCTTCTGCACCATCGTCGACTCGCTCGGCTGCGCCAGGTTCACGACCGTTTGCGCGGCCTGGTAGGCGAGGTTCACGTCATCGGTGCGTGCGAACTGCGGCGACTGACCGCCCTGCACATGGCAGCCGCCACAACGGTTGGTGGCCTTGATGTTGGACCACAGATTGGTCATGAACGCCTGCACGTCCGCCGTGGCCGGCGGCGGCCCGCTGTAGTTCGACACCGCCGCCACCGTGGTGACGGGATTCTGCGTGGTCGGGGCACCGCCACTGCAGGCGGCCAGCGCGAGCAGCGCCAGGACCCCAAGGGTGGTGCGAAGACTCTGAAGCGATTGGATGTTCATTGCGGTGCTCATTGGCCCATGCAATAGACGGCGGCCGAGGCAAACAACTGCTTGTACTTGTAGCCACCGTTTTGGAAGTTCTGGGTCATGGTCGCGACCTGGGACACATCCGCGGTGCTGGCGGGTGTCCGGTAGCACACGGCCTGGAACACCTTCTGCGCCTGGCAGCTGGCGAAGGCCTGGCTGCCTGCGAGTTCCTGGCCGAGGGACTTGGCGCCATTGCCGCTGCCCGGCAGCGACGAATTCCAGCCCAGCGCCGAATTCGCCCCCGTGCGCCAGCGGTTGCTCCAGCTGTCATCCGGCGTCACGAACCCCTGGGGGAAATTGCCGGTGTTGATGTGGTACTTGGCCTGGGTCACGCCCTGCGTGTACTGCAGGGCGCCGGTGTTGGTGCCGTCACCGACCACGGTGCCGACGAAGTTGTAGAAGGCAAAGGCCTGCGCCATAGGGTCCATGCCGCTGTGGCAGCCGATGCAGCTGTTGAGAAATACGCGGCTGTCGCCGCCCGGGGAGCGGCTCACGTCCTGGCGGATGCGGTCCGGGGGCCGGGTGATGTCCTCGACCGTTTCCAGGTCATTGCACAAGTGTGCGATGAGCGTGAAGCGGAACATCGCCCGATTGGTGCCGTTGATGAAGAAGGACGATGCCGAGGCGCGCGTGGTCATCAAACCAGCGGTCGCGGTGCTGGGGATGGCATAGACGCCCGATTGCGTCGTCTGCACCAGCGTTGACTTAAGATCCACGCCCTGCGTTTCCGCGGTCGCGTAATGATCGTTGTTGGCCGCCGAGGGGGCCGGCAGCCCGGAGGCGTTGCTCACATAGAGGATGTCGGCCGACAACGCGGTATTGAACGGCACGTCATCGCGCACCATGCCGATGAAAGTCGCGACGTAGTCGTTGAGGGGTGCGAAGGTCGTCTGGTCGCGATTGGTCCAGGGCATCGCAAAGTTCTTGAGCACCGTGTTGTAGAACGGCGCTGCGTTCAGCGCGACGTTCACAGCGTCGGTGGTATCACCGCTGGCCAGGTAACCGGACATGGTCGCCAGTTCAGTGGCGCTCGGCGGCACGCCTGCGATGCGGTCGAAGATGCGCTTCGCCTGCTCGTTGGGACCCGCGACCGCCTGCCCCGCGCACAGCACGGCAATCACCGCGGCGACAAGACCGCGTCGACCGTGCGCAATGTTGCTGAATTTCGCGTTCATGGCACCCACTGGACTCCCACCTGATGACGTTGTGCGGAAGGGACTATACGCACAGCCTCCCGCGCTCTTGAATGTCTCATCCAACCGACGTCGCGTGCCGCAGACATACCGGTTCAAACGTCTCTGCGGCTATCCTGCGCGGGCGTTATCCGCCCCTCGAGCGTCGGCGGGCAGATGAGCGCGTCCGGGCTGTGTTGCGCTGTGACAAATCCGGCAGAATTCCGATCTGGCACGCGACGGATTACGTAATATGGGCCGTACGTCTGGCTTCCTGGGGTGCGGCCCCGGGGCACCGTGGAGCGAATTTGAAAGTGTGGAAACAGTCGGATCCCTGGCGGCAGTTGCGGGCCGGCCTGCTGTGCGGCCTGGTCATCGCCCTGGCGGCGTGCAGCAGTGGCGCCGGGCACGTCCAGACCGCCGGGGGCCAGAGTACTGACCCGGCAACCATCGATTTCCCGATTTTCTACGTGAAGCGCTATTCGGTGCCGCTGCAGCCGGACGCCAACGACCTGCGCATGCTGCGCTTCGCCGTCCCCTCGGCGGACCTGTTCATGCGCACCAATGCGTCACCCTCGGGCACCGAGGTGAACCTTACCAAGGGCATCACCGGCACCGGCACGACCACCCCGGCGAACTACGACATCAAGGATGTGAGCGCCTCGGCGGACGGCACCACCATCCTGTTTGCCATGCGCGGACCGCTCACGGCAAAAATGGACCAGACCAAGGCACCGTCCTGGCGCATCTGGCAGTACGTCATCGCCACGGCCACGCTGGCCCTGGTCGTCAACCCGAACACCGATCCGGACCCCGCCACGGTGAACGACATCTCACCGCAGTTCCTGCCGGACGGCCGCATCGTCTTCAGTTCGACCCGCCAGCGTCAGTCGCAGGGCATCCTGCTCGATGAGGGCATGCCGCAGTTCATCGCCGAGGATGAGGAACGCACCGAGCCCGCCTTCGTGCTGCACGTCATGAACGGCGACGGCACCAACATCCACCAGGTGTCCTTCAACCAGAGTCACGATCGCGATCCGACGGTGCTCGCGAATGGCCGCATCATGTGGACGCGCTGGGATGACGCGCCGCCGGGCCAGAAGGGCATGCACCTGTACAGCGCCAATCCGGATGGTACGGACCTGCAGCTGCTCTACGGAGCCAACAGCCACGCCACCGGGACCACCGCCGATGGGGCGAACAATGCCACCATCGAGTTCATCAAGACCCACGAGATGGCCGATGGCCGGATCCTGGCGCTGGTGCGCCCCTATACCTATCCGAACGTCAATGACTGGGGCGGCGACCTCATCATCATCGACACCACCAATTACGTGGAAAACACCCAGCCGGCCGTGGCCGGCTCCGGCTTCGCCGGACCTGCCCAGACCCGCGCCACCAGCAACCCGGTGCTGACGGTGCCGGGTCCTTCCCCCGGCGGGCGCTTCTATGACGGCTTTCCGCTGTGGGACGGCACCGGCCGCATCATCGTCAGCTGGACACAGTGTCGGCTGCTGAATACCAGCGTCACGCCCAACACCGTCATACCGTGCACCGGTACCAATCTCGCCGCGGCCAATGCCCAGTCGGCGCCGCCCGTTTTCAGCCTGTGGATGTTCGATCCCACGCAAAACACCCTGCAACCCATCATGCAGCCCACCGACGGCGTCATGATCACGGATGTCGTGGCCGCCCAGCCGCGCACGCTGCCGGCCGAGATCGTTGATCAGGAGCCGGGCGTCACGCTGGACCAGGACATGTACGACAACGGCGTCGGCGAGATCGACATCCGCAGTGTCTACGACATCGACGGGGTCGACACCGCCGTGCCGAACATCCCCGGCGTCGCCGATCCGGTCCAGACGCCTCCGGATACGCGCAAGGCGCGCTTCATCCGCCTCGAGAAGGCCGTCTCGATTCCCGATCAGAAGACGCTGAATCTGCCCGGAACGGCCTTTGGCGCCACCAACTACATGCGCGAGATTCTCGGCTATGCGCCCATCCAGCCGGACGGCTCGGTCGTCGTGCAGGTGCCCGCCCAGGTCGCCTTCATGATCAGCGTGCTGGACGCGAATGGCCGGCGCATCTCCCCCATCCATGATTCCTGGCTGCAGCTGCAGCCAGGCGAGACGGTCCAATGCAACGGCTGCCATACCCCGGCCTCGGCCCAGATGCCGGCCGCCGGGCAGACGGCGGTCTCGCATGGCCGCAAGAGTGCCTTCACTTCCGCCTACCCCGGTGGCACCGCGGGTGTCGCCTTCGCGAATTCGGTGTCGACCTATGCGAGCCTCAATGGCACCCAACCCCTGGTCCCGATGACCCAGGGGGAGACCATGGCCGAAACGCTGCACGATGCCACCTGCGCCGGTGACTCGCCCCGCTGCCTCCTGGACATGCCCTCCCGGGACGTGGTGTACGCCGATCTGTGGACCAACACGACGGTGGCCAAGGCGGGCACGCCGATTTCAGATACCTATCAGGCCATCAACGCCCAGTTCGCCGCCGCAACCAGCCCGACCTGGACGCCGCCGACGAATGCCGGCTGCCTGGTCATCTGGACCCCGACCTGCCGCATCATCATCAACTACACCGAGCAGATCCAGCCGCTGTGGACCCTGGCGCCGCGCCCGGGCCCGGCGGGCCAGAATGTGACGTGCACGCAGGGGGGCTGCCACAGCCCCACGGCTGCGGACGGCGTCACGCCGACGGTGCCCGCGGGTACCACCCAGCTGGATCTCACCGCCACGCCCTCCCAGACCATGGCGCCGTTCCTCACGTCCTATGTCGACCTGCTGTTCTCTCATGACGAGCAGACCGTTAACATGGGGGCGCTGCAGGAGCTGACGGTGCAGGGACCCGTCGACCCGACCACGGGTCAGCCGACACAGGTTCCGGTGGCGCTGGCACCACCCGCGGTGGCAGGCAGTGCCAACGCCTCGGCAAAGTTCTTCGGCGTGTTCGCACCAGGGGGCAGTCACGTGGGATATCTCAGCCCGTCGGAGCTGCGGCTGGTGTCAGAATGGCTGGATATAGGGGCACAGTATTTCAACAATCCGTTTGACCCGGCAGCGCTCAACAACTAGCGCGTCATGGGTCACCTCGATCCTCGTGATGCTGGTTCTGAGCGTGCTGGCCGGTCCGGCTGCGCGCGCGGCCAGCCAGAACCTGCAGGTCTTCGTGACCTCCCCCTACCTTGAGCTGCACACCGGTCCGGGACGCGGCTATCCGGTGTTCAACGTGGTCGATCGTGATGCCAGCGTCGATGTCCTCAAGCGCTTCACCGACTGGTTCAAGGTGCGCACCGCAAGCGGCGTGGAGGGCTGGGTTTCGGCGCAGGACATGGAACAGACCGTGCTCGCCGATGGTACCCACTTCCATTACGACGTCGGCGACCTCAGCGCCTACACGTCGCACCGCTTCGAGGCCGGCATCTTTTTCTACGGGGATTACGGCGGCGCCTCGGCGGTCTCGGCCTACGCAGCCGTGTTCGCGAATCCGAACCTCTCGGCCGAACTGTCGGTCGGGGAGTTCCTCGGCAGCGCCTCCAACGGCACCACCTTTGATCTGGGCCTGGCCCACATCTTCTATCCGCAGGCGCGCCTGGCGCCCTTCGTCATGCTCGGCACCGGCGTCGTCCACACCGAGCCCAAGGCGACCCTGGTGCAGCCGGATGACCGCACCGAGCAGTCCGCCTATGTGGGCGGCGGCCTGCGCTACTACCTGACGCGCCGCTTCTTCCTGCGCGGCGAATTCAAGGAACACATCATTTTCACCAACCGCAACCAAAACGAGCAGGTGGACGAATGGAAATTCGGCTTCGCATTCTTCTTCTGACCGGCTTGCTGGGGCTCTCGGGCAGCTTGTCAGGATGCGCGACGCTGCGTCATCTGTTCGGACCCGCCGACCCTGCCGCGCCGACTGCGGCCCCCGCCGACGCCGGTGCCAGCACCGACCGCGGCTCCGGCGATGACACCACCCCGCCGCGGGTGATCGAGCCACAGGTCGAACGCCGTGACGTGAAGGTGCCCCGGATCAAGTCCCAGGACATCGAGCTGGGCGGTTACATCGGCACCCTCAACATCGAGGACTTCGGGGCCCACCGGGTGTTCGGCATCCAGGCCGCTTACCACATCACCGAGGACTTCTTCTTCCAGGCCGAGGCCGGCCGCTCCAAGGCGGGGCGCACGAGCTTCGAGACCTTAAGCAATATCTCCCTGCTTACCGACAATGAGAGATGGTTCAAGTACTACGACGTGTCGGTAGGCTACAACTTCCTTCCTGGCGAGGTTTTTCTCGGTCGCAACCACGCCATGACGAGCTCTTTCTACATCCTGGCAGGGGTGGGATCCACGGACTTTGGCGGTGACTCCAAGTTCACCGGCAATTTCGGCGCCGGTTACAAGATCCTGCCCACGGACTGGCTCGCGGTCCATGTCGCCGTGGAGGACCGCGTGTTCAACACGGACCTGCTGGGTGTGAACAAGCTTGCCAGCAACCTCGAGGCCCACCTGGGCCTGACCGCCTTCTTCTAGGAGCGCAGCAACATGCTCACGCGATGGACGAAACTTGGCCTGCTGGCCGTCACGACGGTGATCCTCGCCACCACGGCCAACGCCGCCGGTGACCAGCCCGCCCCCACCTTCACCCTGCCGGCCCGCGGCGGCTCGACCATTGATCTGTCCCAGTTCAAGGGGCAGGTGGTCATGATCAACTTCTGGGCCAGCTGGTGCGGCCCCTGCCGCCAGGAAATGCCGCTGCTCGAGAGCATGTACAAGAAGTACAAGCCGCTGGGCTTCACCCTGCTGGGGGTGAACGTCGAGCCCGAGCAGAAGGACGCCGAAAGCTTCCTGCAACAAACTCCGGTGAGCTTCCCCGTGCTGTTCGACGCCAAGAGCAAGGTCAGCGGGCTGTATAACGTGCAGGGCATGCCCACCACGATTTTCATCGATCGCAAGGGCAACGTGCGTCTCGTACACCAAAGCTACAAGCCCGGCGACGAGAACGTGTACCTGGACCAGATCCGTACCCTCATCCGGGAGTGATCATGAGCATCTCACGCCGTATCGTGGGCCTGGCCGCAGCGCTGCTGCTACTGTCGCAGCTGAGCGGCTGCGGCACCATCCAGCCCTGGGTGAAGCCCTACGAGCGTGAGCGCCTGGCCGACCCGATCATGTCCTTCGACCCCAGTCCGGTCTCCTCGGCTTACATGGAACACGTGTTTGAAGTGCGCGCTGCCGCCCGCGGCGGCAATGGCGCGGCGGGCGGCGGCTGCGGATGCAATTGATGCGGGCACTGGCCCCCGTCGCCCTGCTGGCATTCGGCGCGCTGTACTGCATGGCCAGCCGCACGGATGTGCTGCCCGATGATCGCGCGGATGCGCTGGCCACCCATTACAGCGGCGGTGGCCAGGACATCAACGGGATTTCGTTCCTGGTGCGCAAGAAGATCGGCGATCACGTCTCCGTGTCGTACAACCACCTCGAGGACATCGTCTCGGGCGCCTCGATCGACGTGCGCACCTCGGGGGCGAGTCCCTACCGGGAGACGCGCACGCAGGACGGGCTCTCTGCCGAGTTCCTGTACGGCAAGACCACCTACAGCCTCGGCGTCACCCACAGCTACGAACCCGACTACCGTTCGAACACCGCGAATTTCGGCATCAGCCAGAGCATGTTCGGTGATCTGACCACGATCAGCATGACCTACCGGCGCACCTGGAATGACGTCTTCAAGATGGAGTGCCTGGTGGATGACAAGGCCCTCAACTACCCCTGTGTCGAGAAAGTTCATGACCCCGCCTTTGGCAAAAAGGACATGGACGAGCGCGCCTACGGGGTGGGCATCACGCAGATCCTGACCCGCAATTCCATCATCTCGGCGAATTTCGAGGTCATCACCGATCAGGGCTGGCTCAGCAATCCCTATCGCGAGTTCCTCTACGTGAATCCCGGCACCGGGCTTGGCTACGGACTGGCGCCCGAAGTGGACCCCAACACCCGCACCAGCAACGCGCTGGGCTTTGACTACAAGTACTACCTGCCCTGGAAGGCGGCGCTTGACCTGCAGTACCGCTATTTCGAGGATACCTGGCAGATCCGCGCGCACACCGCGCAGATCGGCTACACCCAGCCGTGGCGCAACTGGACCTTCGACGGCAGCCTGCGGTTCTATACCCAGACGCATGCCGATTTCTACAGCGACCTGTTCTCCTCCGCCACGCAGCAGAACTTCATGTCGCGCAACCGCGAGCTGTCGTCCTTCAACGAATTCACCATCGGGGCGGGCGCGAGCTATGAGTTCCACGTGCCGTATGCGACCTGGATCAACAAGAGCACGGCGAGCTTGCGCATCGATCACTTCATCTTCGACTACAAGGACTTCCGCAACGCGCTGCTGATCGATCCCACCGCCGGGGTTGCCGCCGGTGCCGAGCCGCTGTATTCGGTACAGCTGAACGTGATGCAGCTGTTCCTGTCGATCTGGTACTGAGGATATCAGTGCTTCGCCGGCTTCGCCGGCTGCTCGGGATTCTCCAATCCCTTGGAATACCAGATCTTGCGATCCGGCGTCACGGCGATCGTGTCGATACCCGCAAGACCGTTGATGAAGGCCAGGCCCTCCTCCACGCCCATCACGAACACGCTCTTGGTGAGGGCATCGGTCCGGGTGGCATAGGGTCCGATGATGGTGACGCTGCGTACCTTGTGCGGAGACTTGCCGGTTCGCGGGTCCAGGATGTGGTGGTAGCGCACCCCCCCCTCATCAAAGAAGCGCTCGTAGTCCCCCGATGTTGAGAACGCCGTATCCGTCAGCGGTATGCGCAGGATGGTCCGATTGCGGTCATCCGGATCGCGGATGCCGATGATCCAGGGCTTGCCGAAGCGGTCGCCGATGATGCGGGAGTCGCCGCCGGCATTGACCATGGCGTGCGTGACGCCCAGCTTCTGCAGCACGGCAATGCCCTGATCAACAGCGTAACCCTTGCCGATACCGCCGAAGTCGATGCGAACTCCGTCATGATCGAAGAACACCGTCTGCGCCGCGGCATCCAGATGAATGTGGTGGTAATTGCTCTCGGGCAGCGCGCCGGCAATCTGCGCCTCCGTCGGCCGCACATGGTCGGGATAGTTGTACATGTACCCGACGCTTGCGTAGGTGATGTCGAATGTGCCCCGGGTGAGGTTCGAATAGTCGATCGAGGTCTGGATCAGGTCGAACAGCTCCTTGGAAATGCGCATCGGTGCCTTGGCGGCGCCGGCATTGACCCGCGAAACCTCGCTCTCGGGCTTGTAGGTGCTGAACTCATTATCGATGCGGCGCATCTCATCGAACACGGCGGAAATCGCGGCCTCGCCCTTGGCCCGGTCCTCGGTCCACAGCTCCACGTCACAGCGGGTCCCCATGATGGGTGCATCGCGATAGAGCCATTCCGCATGGGCGGCACTCCCCGCGGTCATCGCCATCATCGCCACGAGCGGCGCGGAAATACGGGCGAGTAGGCGCAGGAGTTTGGACTGCTGCGGCGCTTGGGAGTTCATAAACCTTATGTCCAACTGTATGCCCGGCTGGAGTAAGCTTGGCACAATTCAACTGAAGGATCTAAGCGCATGCGCAACCGCATCGGCTACTGTGGTCAACTGGCTGGTTTTGTGGCGGCTCTCGCTCTGCTGTGTACCAGCGTCGCGGTCCAGGCCCAGGGACGCGAGGAGGCACGGCTGCTGACGGCCAGCCAGGTGCTCAACGATGCACTGGGTTCGCCGGACCAGTTCGTGCCATCGCGCCTGCTGGAACGTGCCTATGGCATCGCGGTGGTTCCGGATGTCACCAAGATCGCGTTCTTCTTCGGCGGCCGGCGCGGCAACGGGGTGCTCGTGGCGCGCGACCCGAATGGCCATTTCAGTGACCCGGTATTCGTCAATCTCACCGGCGGCAGCTTCGGCTTCCAGTGGGGCGTGCAGTCCACCGATGTCATCCTGGTGTTCACCACCAAGCGCAGCATCGATCGCATCGCCAGCGGCCAGCTGACCCTGGGCGCCGATGCGTCGGTGGCCGCAGGTCCGGTCGGACGGGCCGCCTCGGCAGGCACCGATCCCACCTTGTCCGCGGAGGTTTACTCCTATTCGCGCAATCGCGGTCTGTTCGTGGGCATTGCGCTGGATGGCAGCGGGCTGACCATCGACAACAACGCCAATGGCCGCTTCTATGACAAGGGCGTGGTCAACGCCTACGACATCATCAACGGTACCGTCCGTACCAACAGCGACATTGCCAAGCGCTTCCTCGACTCGATTGCCCGCAGTACGGGTGCGGGGGACATCTCTGTGCCGCCGCCGCCGATGAATGCCCCGCCGCCGCCGGCCCCGGCACCCGCCCCGGCCGCCGCCGGGGCGCAGACCTACCCGATGTCGGATCCGAAGCCCGGCCAGGAACCGCCGGCGCATTGAGCTCCCGGTCCGTGCCGCGGGTCGGTGCGCTGATCCGTCGCCAGCTGCGCGAACTGCGCGGGCAGTTGCGCTACCGGCTGGGAGTGGTCCTGCAGCAGCTGCTGCGCCGGCGCGAGGCCGCCACCCGGCTCGACCCGCGCGAGATCCGTTCCGTGCTCATCGGCCGCATCAACGGGCGGCTGGGAAACACGCTGTTCCTGACCCCGATGATCGAGCGGCTCCATGCGCTGCTGCCTGCAGCACAGATCGACCTGGCCGTCTCCTATCCCAACGCAGTAACGCTGCTGGCCGGCATGCCCGGCGTGCGTCGGGTGATCCTCTTTCCGCACAAGGGCCGCCGCATCATTCCCCAGTACCTGCGCGCGCTGCGGCAGCTGCGTGAGACGCACTACGACCTCGCCGTAGACCCGACCCCGTTTTCCACCAGCGGGCGGCTGCTGCTGTCGGTGACGCGCGCCCGCTTCCGGCTGGGTTTCAAGGTGCCCTCGCAATGGGCACCGCTCACCCATGCCATACCCGTGCCCGCACAGGTCATGCATCAGGGCCGGCAGAGCGCCTACCTGGTGTCGACGGCTCTGGGCGGGGTGTGGGAGCCGGACGCGATCCGCCTGTGGTTACCACTTGCGCCGCAGGAGATCAGCGCCGCACGCAGTACCGTGGAGGCGGCCCTCGCCCGTTGTGGGGTCGCCGGCGCGGGGCCCCGGGTCGGCTTCTTTGCGCATGCGACGGGCCTCAAGACCCTGCCGGCGCCGTGGTGGGCGAAGTTCTGGACGGCGCTGCTGGCCCTGCATCCTGAGATCGTGCCGGTGGAGTTCCTGCCCGGGATGACCGCCGTGCCCACGGTGCCGGGCTTTGCGGCCCTGCACCTGCGCTCGCAGCGTGAACTGACGGCCGCCATCGCAACCCTGCAGATGTTCGTCTCCGCCGATGCCGGTCCCATGCATCTGGCCAGCACCACCGACACCCCTACCAGGGGGCTGTTCCTGGTCACCGATCCGGTGCTGTACGGCCCGCTCAAGTCGACGGATCGCAGCATCGGGGTGGCGCAGCGCACGCCTGAAGAGGTGGCTGCCGAGGTCAGCGCGACCTGGCCTTAGGTCAGTGACCGTCGGCGAACAGCGGTAAGGTGCTGCCCCCGTCCTGCCCCTGGGATTGCCGCATCGGGCTGCGGGCGTTGCCGGGCAGTGCCGGGAAGTAGGCCTGGGCAATGCTCGCGTGCACGCCGATCAGGTACACCTGCAGGTGATCGATGAGCTGGTGCAGGCCTTCCTGATCCAGCTGCGCAAAACTCGCCTGGCTGAGGAAACGATGGGCCCCGGCGAGCGTGTCCAGCACCCCGGAACTGCGCGTGAGCGTGCGCAGGCACAGCTCGATCTGGCGCAGGCAGAACAGACACGAGCGCGGAAACTCCTCATCGCGCAGGACAAAATCCAGGGACTCGACGCGGCTGACGCGCGCCCGGCGCGTCTGCCGGTACATGTGCTGACCTGAAAGCGAACGCAGCACGCTGATCCACTGAATGGTCTGAAAGGGCCCCAGATCCGAAGTTGCGGCGGGCAGGATCTGTGCCGAGCGCACATCGACGATGCGGCTGGTCATGTCCGCACGTTCGAGGTTCCGGCCCAGCAGCATGAAGGTGTAGGCATCCGTGCGGCTCATGGTGCCATCCAGTACGCCGGCCAGGGTCTGCGACACCAGCACGATGCGCTTGAGGAACTCGTAGCGGGTGCGCCGGTTCAGTCCTGCGGGCAGCTGCGCGGTGAACTCCTGGAAGAACTCATTGAGGATTTCCCACGCTTCGGTCGGCAGGATGTCGCGCAGCGTGCGCGCGTTCTCGCGGGCCGAATTCAGCGAGGCGCTGATGGAACCGGGGTTTTCCGCATCGGCCAGCAGGAACTCAACGATCTCGCGCTCATCGCTGCGCCGCTTCTGCGCATCGAACACGTGGCGGCTGCCGGTGATGTCGACCAGCGGCAGCCAACCCAGCTCGTAGCCGCGCTGCAGGTCCAGCAGCAGGTTGGCGTTGACGCTGATCAGGCGCGCGGTGTTTTCCGCACGCTCCAGATAGCGCGCCAGCCAGTAGATGTTCTCGGCAACCCTCGCGAGCACCGTGCCCTACCCTTCCGTATCCACGATCCAGGTGTCCTTGCTGCCGCCGCCCTGGGAGGAGTTCACGACCAGCGAGCCCTTGCGCAATGCGACGCGCGTGAGTCCCCCGGTCGTCACATAAGTGGACGGTCCGCTGAGTATGAACGGGCGCAGGTCGACGTGCCGCGGTTCCAGCCGGTCACCGACGAAGGTCGGGACCGTCGACAGCGTGATCACCGGCTGCGCGATGAAGTTGCGCGGCGCGCACTTAAGCTGCGTCGCGAACTGCGCCCGCTCGCGCTGGCTCGACATCGGGCCCATGAGCATGCCGTAACCGCCCGAGCCGTCCACGGGCTTCACCACCAGCGATTCCAGATTCGCGAGCACGTGCTCGAGTTCCTTGGGCTCCCCGCACCGCCACGACGGCACGTTCGGCAGAATCGGCGTCTCATCCAGGTAATACCGGATCATGTCCGGTACGTACGTGTACACCAGCTTGTCATCGGCCACGCCCGCGCCCGGCGCGTTGGCGAGGGCCACCTTGCCGCCGGCCCAGGCGCGCATCAGGCCCGGTACACCCAGCGTTGAGTCCGCGCGGAACGCTTCGGGGTCCAGGAAGTCATCATCGATGCGTCGATAGATGACATCCACGCGCTGCGCGCCGCGCGTGGTCTGCATGTATACGCAGCCGTCATCGGCGACGGTGAGGTCGCGCCCCTCCACCAGTTCACAGCCCATCTGCCGCGCCAGGTAGGCATGTTCGAAATAGGCGGAGTTGTAGATGCCCGGCGTGAGCACGACCACTTCGGGGCGATCCTGCGGCCGCGGTGACAGCGCCGCGAGCATGTCATAGAGCTGCGCCGGGTAGTCATCCACGGGCAGGATCACGGCACTGTCGAACAGCTCCGGAAATACGCGCTTCACGACCTGACGGTTCTCGATCATGTATGACACGCCCGAGGGCACCCGCAGGTTATCCTCCAGCACGTAGACGGTGCCATCGGCACCACGGATCAGATCCGAACCACAGATGTGCGCCCAGCAGCGCGCGGGCGGCGACACGCCCATGCAGTTCGGGCGGAAATTGCGCGAGGAGGCAATGATGCTGATCGGCAGCAGGCCATCGGCAATGATGCGCTGCTCGTGGTAGATGTCGTCGATGAAGCGGTTGATCGCGGCGACGCGCTGTCGCAGGCCGGCCTCGATGCGGTTCCATTCCTTGCGCGCGATGGTGCGCGGAATGATGTCGAGCGGCCAGGAGCGGTCAATCGACCCACCCTGCTCGTGATACACCGTGAAGGTGATGCCCATGGCCTTGATGGCCAGCTCGGCCGCCTGCTGGCGCACGCCGATTTCCGCTCCGCCGAGTTCGGTCAGGTAGCGCGAGAGCGCACGGCCGGCGACACGCGCGCCGCCACCTGGGCCAACCAGCTCATCGTGAAGTCCGGGCGCTGAATACGAGGTCCAGTCAATGCGCATGTCGTCTCGACGGGCATGGAGTCATGGCAACATACCAGCGCCGGTGCACGCTATTCAAACAATAAGACGCAGTCGCTGTTACTTGGTGCGCAATGTGCCAAATTGGTGCGAACGGACGGGCGCCTCCGACCCGTATAATGTGGCCTCGAATTGCGCCGGAGCACCTACGTGTCCATTCACATTGCCCTCAACCACGTCACCCACTATCGCTACGACCGCCCGGTAACCCTGGGGCCGCAGGTCGTGCGGTTGCGCCCGGCGCCTCACTGCCGCACCCGCATCCTCTCCTATTCCCTGAAGGTCTCCCCCGTCGGCCACTTCGTCAACTGGCAGCAGGACCCGGAAGCCAACTATCTCGCGCGCCTCACCTTTCCGGAGCGCGCCACCGAGTTGCGCATCGAGGTGGATGTCGTCGCCGAGATGGCCGTGCTCAACCCATTCGATTTTTTCCTCGAGCCGTACGCGCAGCGGTTTCCATTTGAGTACGAAGCCGGCGAGCGCCGCGATCTCGCGCCCTATCTCGCGTGCCTGCCGCTGACACCGCTCTTCAAGGAGTATCTCGCCGCCATCCCGCGCCCCGATGTCGGCACCGTGGACTTCCTGGTCGAGCTGAACCAGTCACTGTCACGCGACATCCGTTACCTGATCCGGATGGAACCGGGCGTGCAGTCTCCGGAGGAGACACTGGGGAACAAATCCGGTTCCTGTCGCGACTCCTCGTGGCTGCTGGTGCAGCTGCTGCGTCACCTGGGTCTTGCGGCGCGCTTTGCTTCCGGCTACCTGGTGCAGCTGGTCGCCGATGTGAAATCGCTGGATGGTCCCTCGGGCACCGATCATGACTTCACCGACCTGCACGCGTGGTGCGAAGTCTACCTGCCGGGCGCAGGCTGGATCGGGTTCGATCCGACCTCCGGCCTGCTGGCCGGCGAGGGCCACATTCCGCTTGCCTGTACGCCGGAGCCGTCTTCGGCAGCGCCGGTGTCAGGAATGGTCGAGGACTCGAAGGTCGAGTTCGAGCACCACATGCGGGTCGAGCGTATCTGGGAAGCCCCGCGCGTCACCCTGCCGTACAGCGAGGCGCAGTGGGCGCAGATCGAGAGCCTCGGTCATGAAATCGACAACGAGCTCGCGGCCCTCGACGTGCGACTCACGATGGGTGGCGAGCCCACCTTCGTGTCGATTGATGATCCGGACGGACCGGAGTGGAACACCGCGGCGCTGGGCGAAGACAAGCGCCACCTGGCCGCGGACCTCTACCACCGGCTGCGCCACCGCTATGCACCCGCGGGCCTGGCGCATTTCGGCCAGGGCAAGTGGTATCCCGGGGAGCCCCTGCCGCGCTGGTCGCTCAACTGCTTCTGGCGCAAGGACGGCGAGCCCATCTGGACCAATGCCGACCTGCTGGCCGATGAGTCCATCGACTACGATGTGTCCGCCGCTACGGCAGAGCGTTTCCTGGGTCTGGTCGCGGCGCGTCTCGGGCTCGTGCCGACGCACATCCTGCCGGCCTACGAAGACGCCTTTTATTATCTGTGGCGCGAACGGCGGCTGCCAAGCAACGTCGATCCCTTCGACTCCAACCTGGAGGATGCGCAGGAGCGCGCGCGGCTGGCGCGCGTGTTTGAGCACGGCCTGGAACGGGCCGTGGGCTACGTGTTGCCCGTTGGCCGCGACGCCTCCGGCACCGGCTGGCAGACCGGGGCCTGGTTCCTGCGCGATGAGCGCTGCTACCTGATTCCCGGTGATTCCCCGCTGGGCTACCGGTTGCCGCTGGATTCCATGCCCTGGGTGAAGCCCGGCGACTATCCCTACGTCCATGTTCCGGATCCCATGCAGGTGTTTCCGCCCCTGTCCCCCTGGGCGCAGATCCGCCGCCAGCTCAGTGAGGACCCGCGCTCCGAACGCACCGAACGCACCGAACGCGCCGAGCGACCCGATGCCAGGACCAGCGCCAGCGCGGATCGCGGCGCTGCGGCGCGCAAGGCCATCGATCCCAACCGCGTCCCGGCGCCACAGGAGTCCGCGGACTGGGTCACGCGCACCGCCATGTGCGCCGAGCCGCGCGACGGCGTGCTGTACGTTTTCATGCCGCCCACCGACCGCCTCGAGGACTATCTCGAACTGGTCGCGGCGGTCGAGAGCGCCGCCGAAGCGCTGCACCAGCCACTGATCATGGAGGGTTATGAGCCCCCCAAGGATCCGCGGCTGCAGCGCTTCAGCGTTACCCCGGACCCCGGTGTCATCGAGGTCAACATCCATCCGTCCGGAACCTGGGGCGAGCTGGTCGACCGCACCACACATCTATATGAGCAGGCCCACCAGTCGCGACTGTCGACCGAGAAGTTCATGCTGGATGGTCGCCACACCGGCACCGGCGGTGGCAATCATTTCGTGCTCGGTGGCGCGACCGCCCCGGACTCACCCTTCCTGCGCCGGCCCGACCTGCTGCGCAGCCTCGTGTCCTACTGGCACAATCATCCGTCGCTGTCCTACCTGTTCTCGGGGTTGTTCATCGGGCCCACCTCACAGGCGCCGCGTGCCGACGAGGCGCGCAACGACTCCCTCTACGAGCTTGAGATCGCGTTCAAACAGCTGCCGCAACCCGGGGAGCCATGCCCGCCGTGGCTGGTGGACCGCCTGTTCCGCAATCTGCTGACCGATGTCACCGGCAACACCCACCGCGCCGAGTTCTGCATCGACAAGCTGTACTCACCCGACGGGCCGACCGGACGCAACGGTCTTCTGGAACTGCGTGCGTTTGAAATGCCGCCGCACGCGCAGATGAGCCTGGCGCAGCAGCTGCTGCTGCGCTCGCTGGTCGCGCGTTTCTGGCAGACCCCGTACCAGCCGGCGCGCCTGGCGCGCTGGGGCACCGAGCTGCACGACCGGTTCATGCTGCCGTATTTCGTGGAACGGGATTTTGCCGATGTGATTGCCGAGCAGAATGCAGCCGGTCATGCGCTGCGGGCAGAGTGGTTCGCCCCGCATTTCGCATTCCGCTTTCCCAAATTCGGCGATTTCGCCGCATTCGGTGCGGAGGTGGAACTGCGCCAGGCGCTGGAGCCCTGGCATGTCATGGGCGAACAGGGCGCCCCCGGAGGCGCCGTCCGCTACGTTGATTCATCGGTGGAGCGCCTGCAGGTCAAGGTGACGGGGCTCGCCCCGGATCGCTATGCCATCACCTGCAACGGGCGGCGCGTGCCGCTGCGGCCGACCGGTCTTACCGGCGAGTTCGTCGCAGGCGTGCGTTACCGTGCCTGGCAGCCGCCCAATGCACTGCACCCGACCATCGGCGTGCACGCGCCATTGACATTTGATCTTCGGGATCTGTGGATGGAAAGGTCGCTAGGAGGCTGTCAGTATCACGTCATGCATCCAGGTGGCCGCAGTTACGCGACCTTCCCGGTGAATGCCTTTGAATCGGAGAGCCGGCGCCTGGCGCGCTTCTTCCGCATGGGCCATACGCCGGGCCGCGTCACTGCGCCTGCCGAGGAACTGTCCACCGAACTGCCCTTCACGCTGGATCTGCGCCGCACCTGACTGTTGAGTTGAGATGAGAAGCATCGTTCGACCCGCCTCCTCTCCGGGAGCTGCCTACCTAGGCGGCTATTCGGCGGACGCGCGTCGCTACGATGAGCTGCTGGACGGCAGCGGCGCGATCCGCCCGCACTGGAAGGCATTGTTCGATCGCCTCGGCACGGAGGCCGGCGCCGATGTGACGCGGCGAGGCATCGAGCTGACCCGTCGGCTGATCAGCGAAAACGGCGTCACCTACAACGTCTATGCGGATCCCAAGGGCGCCGACCGGCCCTGGGCCCTGGACCCTCTGCCGCTGATGATCTCCGCGGCCGAGTGGCGGCAGATTGAACAAGGCGTCGCGCAGCGCGCGCGGCTACTGGACGCCCTGCTTGCCGATCTCTACGGTCCGCAGCGCCTGATCGCCGAGGGCGTGGTACCGCCCGAGCTGCCTTTCGGCCATCCGAACTTCCTGTGGGCCGCCCACGGCATCGTGCCTCCCGGTGGCACCTGGCTGCACATCTACGCCGCCGATCTGGCGCGCGCACCCGACGGCCGCTGGTGGGTGCTGGCCGATCGCACCCAGTCCCCCTCCGGAGCAGGCTACGCCCTGGAGAATCGGGAGATCATCGAACAGGTCCTGCCCGATCCGATCCGCGACCTGGACGTGCGCAAACTGCGCGGGTTCTTCACCGCCCTGCGCGTGCGGCTGCTGGAGAATGTCGATCCCGGGGAAAGCCCGCTTGCGGTGGTGCTGACCCCGGGCCCGTTCAACGAGACCTACTTCGAACACGCCTACCTCGCCCGCCAGCTGGGGGTCGCGCTCTCCGAAGGCTCCGATCTCACGGTGCGCAACGACACCGTCTACCTGAAGACTCTGGCGGGACTCAAGCGCGTCCACGCCATTCTGCGGCGCCTGGATGATGACTTCTGCGATCCGCTGGAGCTGCGCAGCGATTCGGCGCTCGGCGTGCCTGGCCTGCTCGGTGCGGTGCGTGCCGGGCGCGTGGTGGTGGCCAACGCCCTGGGCACCGGAGTGCTGGAGTCCGCCGCGTGGCTCGGCTTCCATCCGGGCATCGCCGAGCGGCTGCTGGGCGAGAAACTGTCGCTGCCATCGCTGGCGACCTGGTGGTGCGGTGAGAAGCCGGCGCTCGACTACGTGCTGGCGAATCTCAATGACCTCGTGATCCGGCCGGTCTATCCCAACCAGCACTTCGAGGCAGTGTTCGGCCGCGCACTGGTGGGGACGGCGCGTGAGGCCATGATCACGCGCCTGCGCACGCGCCCCTATGCCTATGTGGCCCAGGAACATCTGGCCCTGTCGCAGGCACCGGTACTGCGCGGGATGGGTGTCTCCGGCTTCGCCGCCAAGGCCGTGACCATCCGCGTCTACGCCTTCGCAACCGGAGCGGGGCGCATCGTCATGCCGGGCGGCCTCGCCCGCGTCGCGACCGACGCCTCCATCAATGCCGTGACCACGCAGCGCGGCGGCGCCAGCAAGGATATCTGGGTACTGCCCGATCCTGAGGGCACAGCGCCACTGGCTGCCGAGATCAGCACCGGTCCGGCGCGCACCAGCGCCCGCCAGGAGCTGACGCCTTCGCGGCTGGTCGAGAACCTCTACTGGATGGGCCGCTACACCGTGCGCTGTGAGGACAAGGCCGAACTGCTGCGGGCCACGCTCGCCGTCCGGGTGGACCCCCAGGTGTGGCGCTCCGGCGTACGCATGTGCCAGGAACTGGACGTGATCGCAACCGACGTCGATCCCATGACCAGTCTCAACGATGCGGGCGATCCCCACGGCCTGGTCGCCGACATCCGTCGCCTCAACTGGTGCGCATCGCAGGTGCGCAGCCGCCTGTCGGCCGGCTGCTGGCAGGCGGTCTCGAGCCTGCAGCAGCAGCTGCACGAGGGCGTGGTCGCACGCGAGCCACCGCGCCAGACGCTGGACCGGCTGCTGCTGTCGCTCGCGGCGCTGGCGGGCTTCGCATTGGATGACATGACACAGGATGCCGGCTGGCGCTTGTTGCGGATCGGCCGCAGGCTCGAGCGCCTGCAGTTCGTCGCCCGGTTGCTGGCGCGGCATCTGGCGGCCGACACGGCCAAGCAGCATGGCCACGTCGAGTGGCTGCTGACGGCCTGCGACAGCCTGCGCATCTACCGCCCCCGTTACGTCGCGGCGCCACGTCTGGGCCCGGCGCTGGATCTGCTGATCCGAGACGCGGAGCATCCGCGTGCCCTGGCCTTCCAGTGGAACGCCATCGCCCGCGACACCCAGCGGCTTGCCGAAATCCTGCAGCTCGAAGGCGGCGCTGCGCTCGCCGAGGCGATCCCGGCGCTGACCGACTCGCAGCTCATGGTGCTCGAGGGGGATGGACCGGCCGCAGCCGCGGCCCGGCTGCATCTGGCCGCGCGCCTGCAGCAGCTCGCCGCCGCCGCCGGGCAGTTCTCCGATCGGCTCTCGATGCGGCATTTCTCCCACACCAGCCGGGATTCGCAGGCGCTGGCCACATGAGCGCACGCGCGCGTTACCAGATCACCCACGAAACGCGGTACCTGTACGCCGGCAACGTGGTGCATTCCCATCACCTGCTGCACCTGGTGCCGCGCCCCGCTCCCTACCAGCAATGCCTGGAACACTCACTGAGCATCTCGCCCACGCCCACTTACCGGCGCGATGAGATCGACGCCTTCGGCAATCCGGTGACGCGCGTTGAGTTTCAGGAGCGTCATCGCGAACTGACGGTGACGACGCACACGCAGGTCGAGGTGTATCCGCGACCCGCCGTGCCGGCCGATGAATCCCATCCCTGGGAGCGGGTCGCCAGCACCCTCGCCTATCACGGTCACTGGCCGGCGCGCGCCAACCTCGATATCTGCCGTTTCCGGCACGAGTCCCCCTACGTGCGCGTGAAGCGCGCGTTCACCGACTTCGGCGCCGAATGCTTCGCGCCGGGCAAACCGGTGCTCGCCTGCGCCTATGACCTGATGCGCACCCTGCATCGTGAGCTGCGCTACGCGCCGGGGGAAACCACGGTGTCCACACCGCTGATGGAAGTGCTGGAGAAGCGTCACGGTGTGTGCCAGGACTTTGCGCATCTCATGATCGCCTGCCTGCGCTCCAGGGGCCTCGCGGCGCGCTATGTCAGCGGCTACCTCCGCGTGTACCCGGCAGAACCGAAAGCGCAGCCCGAGGCCGCGCTGATCGGCGGGGGTGCCTCACATGCCTGGGTCGCGGTGTATAGTCCGCCCTTCGGCTGGATCGAGCTGGATCCCACCAACAACTGCTGGGTGGGGATCGAGCACATCGCCGTCGCATGGGGACGTGATTTCGGGGACGTCTCGCCATTGCGCGGAATCATCCTCGGAGGCGGCAGCCATGAGCTGTCCGTCAATGTCACGGTGGAGCCCCTCAGCGCTACGGTTTAAGGCGCAGCGGGCACACCTTCGGGTGCCTGCATTTGAACGCTACTACGCAAGACGCGACGCCGGTCCAGGCGGCGCACAAGACCGCAATGTCGATACTGCTGGCCATCAGCTTCAGCCACCTGCTCAACGACATGATGCAGTCGCTGATCCCGGCGATGTATCCGATGCTCAAGAGCTCCTACCGGCTGTCGTTCGTGCAGATCGGGTTGCTCACGTTTACCTATCAGATCACCGCCTCGCTGCTGCAGCCGGTGATCGGCGCCTTCACCGATCGCAAGCCCAAGCCGTACTCGCTGGCGGTGGGCATGAGCTTCACCCTGTGCGGACTGCTGCTGCTGGCCACGGCACACAACTTTGACCTGCTGCTGATCGCAGCGGCGCTGGTGGGCACCGGCTCCAGCGTCTTTCATCCGGAGTCCTCGCGCGTGGCACGCATGGCCTCCGGGGGCGCCCATGGACTGGCGCAATCGATCTTCCAGGTCGGCGGCAATGTCGGTTCGGCGATCGGCCCGCTGCTGGCGGCATTCATCGTGCTGCCGCTGGGTCAGCGCAGCGTCGCCTGGTTCGGGTTTGCCGCGCTGCTGGGCATTGTCGTGCTGACCAGGGTCGGGCGCTGGGCCCGCGAGCATGGCTTCGCGCGGCTCGCGCCGCGGGCCCGCAAGGCGGGTGCCGCGCCGGCCCTCAGCAGCGCGCGGGTGCGCGCTGCCATCGCGGTGCTGCTGGCCCTGATCTTCAGCAAGTACTTCTACCTGGCGAGCTTCACCAGCTACTACACCTTTTATCTCATCGACCATTTTGCGGTCGGCGTCCGCACTGCCCAGATCATGCTGTTCACATTCCTGGGCGCCGTCGCGCTGGGAACGATTTTCGGTGGACCGCTGGGGGATCGCTTCGGTCGCAAGATCGTGATCTGGGGATCGATCCTGGGCGTGCTGCCGTTTACGCTGCTGCTGCCGCACGCCAACCTGCTGTGGACCGTGGTGCTCACCGTGCCGATCGGCTTCATCCTGGCATCCGCGTTTCCGGCGATCGTGGTCTACGCCCAGGAACTCATGCCGGGCAAGACGGGCACGGTCGCGGGCCTGTTCTTCGGCTTCGCATTCGGCATGGGCGGCATCGGGGCGGCGGTACTGGGCGCGCTGGCGGATCACACCAGCATCGAGTTCGTATACCGGATCTGTGCCTGGCTGCCGCTGGTGGGCCTCCTGGCGGCCCTCCTGCCCGCTGTAGATTACGAAACCCGCACTGGTTAACGGATTTTAACAATCCGGCCAGTCTGGCTGAACGCGTGCGCTCTCAAAATGGCGCTCGCGTACCCTCGGGCAGCTTCGCCTGAGGTTTCTTTGCGCCACAGCAACTCACCTTCAAACTGCATGACAGATCCGACCGCCCATACCGGCCCCGGCCACAGCGAGCAACCCTCAGGGCCGCACCTGGGTCCAGGGCTGCTTGCCCTGTGCGCCGCATCGCTGCTGGCGGGATGCAATCTGGGTCCGCATTACGTGCGGCCGGACATCCCGGCCCCGGCGGCCTGGACCCCGGTCACGACGGAGTCCACCAACACCGGGCCGCGAGCGCCCGACAGCCCCGCCTGGCCCGACGGGCAGTGGTGGCACGCCTTCGGTTCCCCGGAGCTCGACCGCCTGATCGACCAGGCACAGCAGGCCAATGACGATGTGAAGGCCGCCATGGCGCGGGTGAGCCAGGCCGATGCCCAGGTGCGCATCGCGAGTGCGCCGCTGCTGCCGTCGCTGGGAGCCGGCTTCACCCCGACCCGCACCCGCCAGATCCAGCCGATGCCACCCGGCAACCCGCTGACCGTGAACACCTTCACCGCCTCCCTCACCGCCGGCTACGAACTGGACTTCTGGGGCCGCAACGCCGCCTTGCGTGCTGCGGCGCTGGCGCAGGCGAGCGGCAGCCGTTACGACCGCGAGACCGTGCAGCTGTCGACGCTGGCCTCGGTGGCCACCACCTATTTCACGGTGCTCTCGCTGCGCGATCGCATCACCATCGCCACCACCGACCTGGAAAACGAGCGACAGACGCTGCGCGGACTGCAGTTCGAACAGAGCGTGGGCACGGCGACCGCGCTGGACGTGGCGCAACAGCAGGCGGCGGTCGATACCGAAGATGCCGTGGTACCGGCGCTGCGCTCCCAGCTGTCCCACAACCTGGCCGCGCTCGCCATTCTGTTGGGTATTCCCGTCGACCAGCTGCAGCTGGATGACGCCACCCTCGAGCGGGTCACCGCCCCGCCGGTCATCACCGGCCTGCCCGCGGAGCTGCTGGCGCGACGTCCCGATGTCGCCTCGGCCGAAGCGCAGTTGATCGCGGCGAATGCCAACGTGCGGGCCGCGCGCGCCGCATTTTTCCCCACCATCCAGCTCACCGCCGGCGGCGGCGTCGAAAGCCTGGCTCTGTCCACGCTGCTGGAGCCCGGCAGCCGTATTTTCCAACTCAGCGCGGGCATCACCCAGCCGATTTTCGAAGGCGGCCAGATTGCCGGCGCCTACGCGCAGAACAAGGGGCGCTACCAGGAGCTGCTCGCCGACTATCACAAGGCCGTGATTTCAGCGTTCGACAACACTCAGGACTCACTGACCCAGGTACACCAGAACGCCGAACAGCTGCTGCGCCAGCAGCGTGCCACGCAGTCGGCGCGGCGCGCCTACGACTTCTCGCAGGCGCAGTTCCACGCCGGCACCATCAACATCCTCACCGTTCTCACCACCGAGACCACCTTGCTGACTGCGCAGGACACCCTGGCGCAGGTGCGGCTGGCGAATCTGGCGGCGCTGGTTGGCCTGTATCAGGCACTCGGCGGCGGTTGGGACACCCGACAGGAGCAAGCACCGTGAGCAGTGGAGTATGAGTAGTTCGCCGAAGTGGCTGGCAGGACCGCGGGTGGGTCTCGCGGCCGCGGCCGTGCTGGTCGTCGTGGCACTGGCCTGGTCGCACTCGCGCCCCGGGGCACAGGCTGCCGTCGACAAGAGCGCGAGCACCCCGGCGGTCGCGGTCGACGCCGCCAGCGTCGGGCGCCACGACGTGCCGGGGTACCTCGAGGGCCTCGGCACGGCGCAGGCCTTCTATACCGTCAAGGTGACCGCCCGCGTCGACGGCCAGCTGGACCGGGTCGACTTCACCGAGGGGCAGACGCTCAAGAAGGGACAGGTACTGGCGCAGATTGACCCGCGGCCGTTCCAGGCGGCGCTCGATTCGGCGCTCGCGCAGCGCGCGAAGGACGAGGCGCAGCTGGCGAACACCAAGGCGGACCTGGACCGCTACATGCTGCTCGCGCCGCAGGATCTGGCCAGCAAGCAGACCGTGGACACGCAGCGCGCCGCGGTCGCGCAGGGCAACGCGACGCTCAAGGGCGACGACGCCACCATCGAGAACGCACGCACCCAGCTCAGCTACACGACCATCCTGGCGCCCATCAATGGCCGTACCGGTATTCGGCAGGTGGATCCGGGCAACATCGTGCACGCGGCCGATACCACCGGCATTGTCGTCATGACGCAGATCCAGCCGATCTCGGTGATGTTCACGCTGCCGGAAGATGACGTCCCGCAGATGACGGAGGCGCTGAATCAGGGAACCGTCAGCGTGGTGGCCCTGGCGCGCAACAATGGCACGATACTCGACGAGGGTACGGTGGCACTCCTCGACAACCAGATCGATCAGACCACCGGGACGATCCGTGTGAAGGCGACCTTCCCCAATACCCACCAGCGGCTGTGGCCGGGTGAGTTCGTGACCGCGCGGGTCCTGGTCCAGATGCACAAGCAGGCCCTGACCATTCCGGCGGCGGCGCTGCAGCGCGGACCCGACGGCATGTTCGCCTACGTCATCGACGCCAACTCCACAGTCTCGGTCCGCGCACTCAAAGTGACGCTGCTGGATGAGAACACGGTGATCGTCGACAGCGGCCTCACGGCCGGCGAGCGCGTCGTGACCAGCAACCTGTACCGGCTGCAGCCCGGCGCGCTGGTGCGCACCAACAGCACCAGCCAGGGCCACGACCGTCCATGAGCATTTCCTCCCCGTTCATCAACCGGCCGATCGCCACCTCGCTGCTGATGGCAGGGGTGCTGCTGGTGGGCATCATCTCCTTTCCGCTGCTGCCCGTGGCGCCGCTGCCGCAGGTGGACTTCCCGACCATCCAGATCACCGGGCAGCTGCCCGGTGCGAGCCCGGAAACCATGGCCTCCTCGGTGGCCACGCCGCTGGAGACGCAGTTCGGCGCCATCCCCGGTGTCTCCCAGATGACCTCGACCAGCGTCCTGGGGACCTCGACGATCGTGGTGCAGTTCGACCTTGACCGCAATATCGACGCCGCGGCCCAGGACATCCAGTCCGCGATCACGGCCGCCGGGGGGCAGCTGCCCAAGAACCTGCCTTCGCCGCCCAGCTACAAGAAGGTCAACCCCTCGGACTCCCCGATTCTCATGTATTCGGTCGGCTCCCAGGTGCTGCCGGTGACGGTCGTCGATGATTTCGCCGAGAACGTCCTGGCGCAGCAGATATCGCGCATCCCCGGGGTCGCGCAGGTGGTCATCGGCGGGCAGCAGAAACCGGCCGTGCGCATCCAGGTGGACCCGGTCAAGGTCGCCTCGATGGGCATCCAGCTCGAGGACATCGCCGGAGTCATCGCCAATGCCACGGTCGATGCGCCCAAGGGCTCCTTCAACGGCGCGCTGCACAACTTCGCCATCTATGACAACGACCAGCTCATGGAGGCCAAACCCTGGAACGACGTCATCGTCGCCTATGTGAATGGTGCGCCGGTGCGCATCCGCGACATCGGCGTGGCGATCGATGGGCCGGAAAACAATCAGATGACGGCCTGGCAGAACGGCCACCCCGGCATCTTGCTGCAGGTCTTCAAGCAACCCGGCGCGAACGTCATTGATACCGTTCAGCGCATCAAGGCCATGATGCCGCATGCACTGGCCGCGGTGCCGGCATCGGTCAAGGTCAATCTGGTGTTGGACCGGACCATCACCATCAACGCCTCCGTGCACGACGTGGAACTCACGCTGCTGCTGACGTTCTGCCTGGTGGTGCTGGTGATCTTCCTGTTCCTGCGCAATGCCTGGGCGACGATCATACCGGGCGTTACCGTGCCGCTGTCGCTGTTCGGCACCTGCGCCGGCATGTACCTGCTGGGTTACAGCCTCGACAATCTGTCGCTGATGGCCCTCACCATCGCGGTCGGGTTCGTGGTCGACGATGCCATCGTGATGCTGGAGAACATCTACCGGCACATCGAAGCGGGACTCTCGCCCAAGGAGGCTGCGCTGCAGGGCGCCGGGGAAATCGGCTTCACCATCGTGAGCATCAGTCTGTCGCTGATCGCGGTCTTCATCCCGCTGCTGCTCATGGGCGGCATCATCGGCCGCCTGTTCCGGGAGTTCGCGGTGGTGGTGACGCTCACCATCGTCGTATCGGCCATCGTCTCCCTGACGCTTTCACCAATGATGTGTTCACTGTTCCTGCGCGATGAGCGGCACGTGCGTCATGGCCGCCTCTATAACATTGTCGAGAAATTCTTCGACGGTCTGATCGCAGGCTACACCCGGGGGCTGGACTGGGTGCTCAAACACCAGGGCCTTACCCTGGCGGGCTTCCTGATAACGTTCTGCCTCACCGTGGTGCTGTACGTGTTCGTGCCCAAGGGCTTCTTCCCGCAACAGGACACCGGGCTGATCTCGGGCCTGTCCGATGCAGGGCAGGACATCTCCTTCAGCCAGATGGTCAAGGTCCAGCACCATCTCACGGACATCATTGCCAAGGACCCCGATGTCGCCTCCTATGTCGCCTCCGTCGGCGGCTCGCGCCCGATCAACAACGGCTTCCTGATGATGAGTCTGAAGCCGCGGGACCAGCGCAAGGCCAGTGCCGATGAGGTGATCCGCCGGCTGCGACGGCAGTTCAACGCGGTGAGCGGCGGCACGGCCTACCTGCAGGCCGCCCAGGACATCAACATGGGCGGCCGCACGACCCGTACCCAGTACCAGTACACGCTGCAGGATGCGGACCTGGATGAATTGAACAACTGGGCGCCGAAACTGATGACGGCGCTGCAGAAGCTGCCGGAACTGCAGGACGTCGCCTCCGACCAGCAGACCAACAGCACCAAGGTCTCACTGGTGATCGATCGGGACCAGGCGGCGCGCTTCGGCATCCAGCCGCAACTCATCGATGCGACTCTCTATGACGCCTTCGGGCAGCGCCAGGTGGCGCAGTACTTCACCCAGTTGAACGCCTATCACGTGATCCTGGAGGTGCCACCGGCCCTGCAGGGAGATCCGGGCTCGCTGGACAAGCTGTACATCAAGTCACCGCTGACCGGGCAGATGGTGCCGCTGTCCAGCCTCTCGCACTTCGACACCTCGCAGGTGACCTCGCTGTCGATCAACCACCAGGGTCAGTTTCCCTCGGTCACCCTGTCCTTCAACCTGGCACCCGGCAAGGCGCTGGGGCAGGCGGTCGATGCCATCGAGCGTACCTCCACCGCCATTCACCTGCCGCAGGGCATCACCGGCTCGTTTCAGGGCTCCGCGCAGGCCTTCCAGGATTCGTTGCGCACCGAACCGCTGCTGGTCCTCGCAGCCCTGGTGGTGGTGTACATCATCCTGGGGATGCTCTATGAGAGCTATATCCATCCCCTGACCATCCTCTCGACGCTGCCGTCGGCCGGTGTCGGCGCGCTGCTGATGCTGCTCGCCTTCCATTTCGACCTGTCGGTGATCGCCCTGATCGGCATCATCCTGCTGATCGGCATCGTCAAGAAGAATGGCATCATGATGGTGGACTTCGCACTCCAGGCCGAGCGCGAGCGCAAGCTGGCGCCGGAGCAGTCGATCCGCGAGGCCTGCCTGATGCGCTTCCGCCCGATCATGATGACCACCATGGCGGCGATCTTGGGCGCGCTGCCACTGATGCTGGGCAGGGGCACAGGATCGGAAATGCGCGTGCCGCTGGGCTACACCATGGTCGGCGGACTGGTACTGAGCCAGGCGCTAACCCTCTTCACGACCCCGGTCATCTACCTGTACCTGGATCGCATGCGGCTACGGTTCAGCAAGGACCACCGCCACCATCGCGCAGCTGCCCTGGAAGCTGCGACCTGAGCCGGAGATCAAGCCCATGAAGGTGTTACTGGTGGAAGACAACGAGCGCGTCACGCGTTTCGTGACCAAGGGGCTGCAGGAGGCCGGGCATACTGCCGATCACGCGGACAATGGTCGCGACGGGTTGTTCCTGGCCGCAAGCGAGCGCTATGACGTGATCATCATGGACCGAATGCTGCCCGGCAATATCGATGGCCTCTCCCTGATCAGTGCCCTGCGTCAATCGGGGAACCAGACCCCGATCCTGATCCTGAGCGCCCTGGCCGATGTCGACGAGCGCATCAAGGGGTTGCGTGCCGGTGGCGATGACTACCTGACCAAGCCGTTCGCCTTCGGTGAACTGCTGGCGCGGCTGGATGCCCTGGGGCGCCGCACCCGACAGGACGGCACCGTCACCACGCTGGAGGTGGCGGACCTGCGCATGGACCTGCTGTCCCGCAAGGTCGCGCGCGGCACGCGGCAGATCCTGCTGCAACCGCGTGAGTTCAAGCTGCTCGAATACCTGATGCGCCATGCGGGCCAGGTGGTCACGCGGACCATGTTGCTGGAGAATGTCTGGGATTATCACTTTGATCCACAGACCAATGTGGTGGACGTGCATATCAGCAAGCTGCGCCAGAAGATCGAACCGGAGCCCGAGCACTCGCTGCTGCGCACGGTCCGCAATGCGGGCTACATGCTGAGCGCCGAGTAACCTTAAGTGCCATTCTTCATCCGCTCCTCGGCCACCACGCTTGCCGCAAGCTACGTGCTGCTGGGCATCCTCGCCCTGATCCTGTTCGCACTGCCCCTGAGCTACGCGTGGCGCGCCGCGGTGGATGACAGCCGCCTGCAGATCCTCACCGAGGATTCCCAGCGTATGGGCGAGGTCTTCAACCGCCGGGGCGCCGCGGGACTGGTGAGCTTCATCAACGAACGGGTGGGCCTGCAGATCGCCGGCGAGCGCATCCTGCTGCTGACCGATTCGCAGGACAAGGCGTTGGCCGGCAATCTGCCGGCGTGGCCGGTCGGGGTCCCCGAAAGGACCGGCAACTACACCGCCCCGATCGACCTCGATGGCCATTCCACCATGGTCCAGCTGGTTCGGACCCAGTTCCCCGGGGGCTACAACCTCCTCGTCGGCCGCGACGTGGGCAAGCTGTCCCCGGTGACGACGCGGTTCTGGTATGGACTGGCCGGCGCCGTGGCGGTGCTGCTGGTCGCGGGCGTCGTCGGCGGCATTCTGATCCGGCGGGCGCTGCTCTCGCGCATCCACAGCATCCGTCAGACCGTCTCGGCCATCATGCAGGGGGAGCTGAGTCACCGCCTGCCCACCGGCAGCAGCAGCGATGAACTCAATACGCTGAGCCTGACGATCAACCGCATGCTTGAGCAGATCGAACTGCTGGTACACGGCATCGCGAATGTCTCCAACGCCATTGCCCATGATCTGCGCACACCGCTGACCGAGCTGCGCTCGCGGCTCGAGGAACTGTCGCTGACGCGGCCGCCGCCGGCCGAGGCGTTCGCGGAGGTCGATGCGGCGGTGGCGGATGTGGACCGGGTCATCAGCATCTTCAATGCGCTGCTGCGACTGGCCGAAATCGATACCGGCATGCGGCGCTCCGGCTTCGTGGACGTGGACCTGGTGGAGCTGTGCGCGCGTGCCGTCGAGTTCTACGTGCCGGCGGCGGAGATCCGCGACATCGACCTCACCTTCAAGGATGAGTCCGGCAGCCTGCATGCGTCCGGAGACCAGCTGCTGCTGGCGCAGGCGGTCAACAACCTGATCGACAACGCCCTCAAATACACACCGCCGGGTGGCAAGGTGACCGTCAGCACGATGCGCCCGAATACCGAGACCGCCGGTATCGTCGTCGCGGATACCGGGCCGGGCATGACGGCTACGCAACGCGAACGCGCCACCGAACGGTTCTTCCGCGGTGACGCCAGCCGCGGCACGCCCGGGGTCGGACTGGGTCTGAGCCTGGTCGAGGCGGTCGCCCGCCTGCAGGGAGGGTCGCTCGATTTCGCCGAGCAGCAGCCCGGACTTCGGGCGACGATCAATTTCCCCGGCGCCCGGTAGGTAAGTCCCGCCCGGCCGGTGCAGAATGGGTGGATGCTGCACATCTATCCCGCGCTACCGACCGACACGGCTGCAACGCCGCACAAGCCGATCTGGATCGATCTGCATCGACCCACGGCCGAGGAGGAAGCGCTGGTCGAAAGTGAGCACGGCATCCGCATTCCCACTCACTCCCAGCTGCAGGAGATCGAATCCTCCAGTCGCCTGCGCGTCGAAGGGCAGACGTTGCTGATGTCCATGCCCCTGGGATTGCAGGACAACCGGTTCGCCAGTGGGCCGCTGCCACTGGGATTCGTGCTCAACACGGATATCCTGATCACCATCCGCTATTGCGACATCCATGCGTTTCCTGACGTGGAGGCAACCCTCACGCGCGACCACGCGCCGCGCGACAGCAGCGCTGTGTTCGCCACGCTGCTCGAGGCCATGGTGGACTTCGCCGCCGACCGCCTCGAACAGATCAGCGCAGACCTGGGTGCAGTGTCGCAACGCATCTTCGGATCTCCGGCCCAGCCGCTGCCGCCCCGGCAACGGATCAACAGCGCGATGCAGCAGAACCTGATCGGCGTGGGCCAGACCGGTGAGCTTCTGTCGCGGATCCGCGAGAGCCTGCTCGGGCTCGGGCGCATTGCCAGTTTCACCACGGAGACGGCGAGCTGGCTGCCAACGGAGATTCACGCGCGCCTGAAGACGGTGCGGCGCGACCTCACCTCCCTGAGTGACTACGAGAGTCATCTGTCGGGCAAGACACAGTTCCTGCAGGATGCGATTCTCGGTTTCATCAACACCCAGCAGAACGACATCTTCAAGGTGCTGACCATCGTCTCGGTGGTCGGAGTGCCGCCGACGCTCATTGCCAGCATCTATGGCATGAACTTCCACAATATTCCCGAGTACGGCTGGAAATACGGCTATCAGTACGGCCTCGCCGCCATCGCCCTCTCCATCGTGCTGCCCATTCTCTGGTTCAAATGGCGCAAGTGGTGGTGAAGGCTTGCCCGGGGCGGTAGACTTTGCAACTCATAAAAAAGTGGGGGATACGACCATGATTCGCAGCAATGCAGCCGGCCTGCTGGCCGCGCTCGGTGTAGGTTTCATCGTGTCGGCGACGGCGGGACAGCTTCCGGATCCATGCCACCGGGCGTGCCTGAAGGATCTGGCCAACTCATACCTCGCCGCACTGGTGGCGCACGATCCATCCAAGGTGCCGCTGGCGGCGGATGTGAAATTCGTCGAGAACGTCACGCCGATGAAGCCGGGCGAGGGTCTGTGGAAGACCGCCACGGAAGTGCCGACCACTTTCGCCGTCTACGTACCGGACCCAGTGTCCGGCCAGGTCGGTTTCATCGGCATGATGAAGGCCGATGGCAAGCCCATCGAACTGGCGATGCGCCTGAAGGTGCGTCACGGCGAGATCGTCGAAGCCGAACACCTGATCGCCGGAAACCTGCGCGACAGCATGCTGGCGAACCTGAAGGCGCCGCGCGCGGGGTTGCTGGCCGAGGTGCCCAAGGATGAGCGCAGCTCGCACGCCGAGCTGCTGAAGATCGGCGCGAGCTACTACGAGGCGCTGGTCAGGGGCGACGGCTCGCTGTCACCGTTCGCGGATGACTGCGAACGTCATGAAAACGGCATGATCACCACCGGCTCGAAGCTCATGGGTGCGCCCGAAGGGTCTCCGAAACTCGGCTGCGCCTCCCAGCTCAACACCAAGGTCATGAGCTACATCAAGCGCATCGAACCGCGTCGGGTGTGGATTGCAGATCCCCAGACCGGCCTGGTGTTCGGGCTCTCGCACTTCCGGCATCCCATGAAGGAAGACCACGTCGACATCGTGGGATATCCGGGCGTCACGAGCGTGCCGATGAAGTTCAAACCTTTTGATCTGCCGGCCGCGCATATCTTCAAGGTCAGCGGCGGCAAGATCCACGAAATCGAAGCCATGGGTTTCATGGCGCCGTACAACTCAAAGACGGGTTGGGAGCAATAGCCGGCAGGACCTTTCACGCGTGCGGTCGAATCACCGGGGCGGCTGGGCAACCAGCCGCCCTTTTTCATCGCCGGATGAATATGTCAGATGCGGGGCGCTCAGATGAGCTGACCACGCTGTATTTCGGTGCATACCGTTGACTTAGCGCCAACCGCTCTCCTACCCTGCCAGACGCATATGACATCAATGACCCAGATTCACCTGATCGGTGGCGAGAAAGGCGGCGTCGGCAAATCAATGGTGGCGCGACTGCTCGCGCAGTACTTCATTGATCACTCGATGCCCTTCACAGGCTTCGACGCGGATCGCTCGCACGGCGCGCTGCTACGGTTCTATTCAGGCTACGCCACCCCGGTGCTGGTTGATCAGTACGACAGCCTGGACGCCATCGTGGAGGCTGCCACCACGCAGCCGGAGCACCGCATCCTGGTGGACCTTGCTGCGCAGACCGGCGAGCCGCTGACGCGCTGGATGGATGAGTCGCAGTTGCTGGCGGTGGCGCCGGAGCTGAATCTGCACATCCGCTACTGGCACGTGATGGATTCGGGCCATGATTCGGTGGAACTGCTGCGCCAGCTGTTCGACCGCTACCAGGCGCGCCTGAATTACGTGTTGGTGCAGAACCAGCTGCGGGGTAGTGACTTTCGGCTATTCAACGACTCGGGCCTGGCCGCCCGCGCGCAGGAATATCACGCGAACATCATCCCCATCCGCCGGCTCCATGAAAGCACGATGATCAAGATCGATGCCGCCAGCAGCAGCTTCTGGGCGGCCACCCAGGAGAACGATCAGACCACCAATCTGGGCGTGCTCGAGCGCCAGCGCCTCATGAGCTGGCTGCGGTCCGCGTACGAGTCGATCGCGACGGTGAATCCTTGAGGTTCTAAGGCAGCATTGCCGGTGCGCCCTGATAGGCCGCATCCAGCGTCGCCATCTGTCCGCCGTCGGTCGAGATATTGGTCTGGGTATTCTCGCCATCACCGAATACCACCGCCAGACCCCCGACCCCCGTCAGCTGCGCGGGGTGATTGAGGAAATAATGCACCCGGTTGTCACGGTAGTGATTCGGCGTGCCACCCGGTGTCGTCGACGGGACGCCCTCCGGGGTCTGCCACCAGATCACCGGCAGATTGCCGAGCCCGGCGTGATCCGCCTCAACCCGCGCCAAATGATCCTGGAAGTTCGGATGCGTGGTGTTGGTTTCATCCCAATACCAGCCGCTCCCGGCGTTGGTGCAGGCTGCCGGTTGGGGTACGACTTCGTAGCATCCGGCATCCCGATCCAGCGTCTGCTCGATGATGAAGTCGGTGTTCTGGGCACCCATTGCAGTCATCCAGGCGACGTTCGCGGCCTGCGACGTGCCGCCCCAGCTGGACACCGGGAATCCGACGTACGCCTGGGGTGCGTACTTGCGCGCCAGGACCACCAGGCATTGGGCGAGGCCTGCCACATTGTTCGGTTGCGCCGCGCAGTCCGGATTCGCCACTGAACTGGCGCTGACCAGCGCGGTGACGGTGGCGGGATTGCCGTTGGTCGCGGCCTGTTCCATGTAGTCCCAGAAGTCAGGCTCCAGATTGACCAGCGCCGGTTTGCCGTAGCTGCCCAGATCCTTGAACAGCACGATGACGCGCGCCCAATAGGTCGTCATGAACGTGACGTCGTTCAGCACCGCCGTGTTGTTCTGACCATCATTGGCCATCTGATACTGGGTGAACATCGGAATTGCGCCCAGAGAATCCGCAGCCGCGGTAACCACGCCCACGAAATCGGGGTTCTGATTCCAGCTGGTCCAGTCCCCCACACCCAGGTAGCGCTCGTAGATGTCGATATGGATGGATTGCGAGGTGATCGCGGCGTTCGGATTCGCAAGCTCGCCCTGACCTCCGAATCCCACCAGCAGCTGAGCAGGCTTGCCCAGCTTGGCGGCCAGGACAGCCGCCGGACCCGTGCCGGCACCGCCGGTGGTGGTCGTGGTGGTGCCAGTGCTGCCACTCGTACTGCTGCCCGAGCTGCTGCCTGAGCTGCTGCCTGAGCTGGTGCCAGTGGTGGCGGCGGTGGTGGTGGTGGTGAAAGCCGTGCTGGTGCCCGTACTGCTGCTGGTAGTACTGCTGGAGGCGCCACTTGCGGTAGTGGACGAGGCACCCGAGGTCGAGCCGCCACAGGCGCTCAGCGTCAGAGCAACCAGCGATAGCAGGGCAAGGGAACCGTGGCGCGGGGAGAGATTGATCATCAGATGATAGACGGAATGATTTGACGGGTCCCTTTGTAGGGCTCCCGCCCGCCAATTACAAACCGTCTCCATCAGGCGACCAAAGGACAAGCTCGGCCATGACGGCACGACCAGGCGATGCCGCGCTCACGCACTCAGGCGTGCCAGCTCCGCGATGACGGTCGACCAAGCCGGCGCGAGCGGATCGATCAGCGCGAAGTGTCCGGCGCCCGGGATGCTGCTCAAACGCACGTGGGGATGCGCGGCGACGTAGGACTCACTGATGATCAAGGGCACGGTCTCATCATCCACACCGTGCACGATCGTGGCGGCGGTGACGGGCGCCGCCATCTGACGCGGATCGATGTCGGGGCGGCTCACCGGGTCTGCGCCGAGGAAGCGCGAAACGGCACCGTTTCCCAGCCCCAGCTCGTGCGCCAGCAGCAGGTCTGCGGCCGGCGCCAGGGCCAGCGTGCCCGCCAGCACCGGGCAGACAGCCGCGGCCGCCGCCCACAAGGCGAGATGGCCTCCGGCCGAATGACCGACCAGAATCACCTTGCCGTTGTGGTGCGCCACTTTGACGGCGGCCTGACCCAGGATCAGCGTCAGGTCGGCCAGGGTCGGGGCGGGGTCGCGCGCCACCCGCGCGTATTCCGGCAGCGCCGCGGTCCAACCCGCCGCGGCGAGGGCGTCCGCCATCGCCCGCAGATGCGCCCGGTCAATGTCGGGACGCCAGAACCCCCCGTGAATGAGGACGACCAGGGGACGTTGGCTCGCAGGCTCACGGCCGATGCGAACCTCCATGATCTGGGCCGGATCCGCGCCATAGGCAACGATGTGGTCCGGCGGCGCGGCGCCCCGGCTCAAAACGGACCAGTCTTCCGCCAAGTTTTTCCCCTTGCGGCGTAGGCCGCTGAATGTGCACGATGCAGCCATGCACTCCACCCGCATTCTAAGCAACTCCCTGGCATGGATGGCAGCCGCATTGCTGCTCGTGCTCTGCCCCCTCGCCCTGGCCCGTCATTCGCGCAACACTCCAGAGGGCGGAGCACCGGGCCAGTTCGACTATTACCTGCTGACACTTTCCTGGTCGCCCAGCTACTGCCTGGTGCACCCCGCAGACCGGTATCAATGCCAGGGCCGGGGGTTTGGTTTCGTGCTGCACGGCCTGTGGCCGCAGTTCGACGCCGGCGGCTATCCACAGGCGTGCGCGAGCGATGCTGAGGTGGATCGCGCGGCGCAGGCTGAGGGCCGCACGTTGTATCCGAGCCCGAAGCTCATGCGGCATGAGTGGGAGCGCCATGGCACCTGCAGCGGTCTGACCCCGGTCGAGTACTTCCGCACCGCGGACCGGGCGTTGGCGGTGGTGCATATTCCCGCCGAGTTTGAAGCACCGCGGGCGGATCAGCAGCTGCGGCCGCAGCAGATTCTCGCGGCGTTCCAGGCCGCCAATCCGGGATTGCCCCCGCACGCGATGACGGTGGCATGCAGTCGCGCACAACTCTCCGAGGTACGGCTGTGCCTGACGCGGGAGCTTACGCCCAGGAGCTGTGGCCGGGGCGTACGTGACAGTTGTCCGCCGGTCCCCCTCGGGATACCCAGTGCGCGCTGAGGCCGCCGACCGTTCAGGCCGCGCATTCGGCGCGATGATGTTTGCGCTGTTCGGTGCCGCATGGCTCGCGGGGTGGTGCTGGTTCGCGCAACCGGAGCACCCCGTTCTCTATGTGCTCGTGGCCGCGGCGGCGGCCGCCATCTTCGTCAGGGCCTGGCGGACCTACCGCCGCCACCGCGTGGCGGACGCGCCGACGCCCGCCGGCCCGCAGGAGCGTCGCGCTGACCGCGCCTTCATGCTGATCAACGCCGCGCAATGGATCGCAATCGTGGTCGGCATCAATGTCCTGAACAACACCGGGCTTGGCCACTGGGATGTGCCCTGGGCGATCCTGGTCGTGGGCCTGCACTTCGTGGCCCTCGTACCCGTGTTCCACCGCAGGTCACACGCGGCGACCGGTGCCGCGCTGATCGGGCTCGCCGTCGTCTATCCGTTGCTCGCGGTGGGCGGTCCCGATAATCCCATCGGCCTGCTGGGTACGGGCCTGATCCTGTGGGCCAGCGCGCTGTGGGCGATCAGGCCAGCGCCGCCAGGACGCGGTTGAACGTCGCGCTCGGCCGCAGGGCCGCCGCGCACTTGGCCGGGTCGGGGTGGTAGTAGCCGCCGATCGCCACCGGCTTACCCTGGGCCGCATTCAACTCGCCGACGATTTTCGTCTCCTCGCGCAGCAGTTCGGCCGCGACCGGGGCGAACTTCGCACGCAGGCCCGCATCCTCGGTCTGTGCCGCAAGCGCCTGGGCCCAGTACAGCGCCAGGTAGAAGTGGCTGCCGCGATTGTCGAGCTCGCCGGCCTTGCGCTGCGGTGACTTATCGTTGTCCAGGAACTTGCCGTTGGCAGCATCCAGTGCCTTGGCCAGGCACAGCGCCGCGTTATTGCCGCTCTTCGCGGCCAGGTCCTCGATCGATGCCTGGATCGCCAGGAACTCGCCGAGTGAATCCCAGCGCAGGTGCCCCTCCTCCAGGAACTGCTGGACATGCTTGGGCGCGGAACCGCCGGCGCCGGTCTCGTACATGCCACCACCGGCCAGCAGCGGCACGATGGAAAGCATCTTGGCGCTGGTGCCGAGTTCCAGGATCGGAAACAGATCGGTGAGATAGTCGCGCAGCACGTTGCCCGTCACCGAGATAGTGTCCTGCCCGGCGCGCACCCGCTGCAGGGTCGCCGCCACCGCAGCCACTGGTGCCAGGATCTGGATGCTAAGGCCGCTGGTGTCGTGATCCTTGAGATAGGTCCGCACTTTCTCGATGAGCAGCCGGTCATACGCGCGCTCCTCATCCAGCCAGAAAATGGCGCTCTGGCCGGTGGCGCGGGCGCGGCCCACGCCGAGCTTCACCCAGTCACGGATCGGCAGATCCTTGGTCTGGCACATGCGCCAGATGTCGCCCTTGGAAACCTTGTGCTCGATGAGCACCTTGCCTTGCGCGTCAATGACCCGCACGACCCCGTCCGCGGCGATCCTGAAGGTCTTGTCGTGCGAACCATATTCCTCGGCCGCCTGCGCCATGAGGCCCACGTTGCTGACGTTCCCCATGGTGGCGACGTCATACGCGCCATGCGCGCGGCAGTCCTCGATCACGGCCTGGTACACGCCGGCATAGCAGCGATCCGGAATCATCGCCTTCATGTCGTGGGCCTTGCCGTCCGGGCCCCACATGCGCCCGGAGGTGCGGATGGCGGCGGGCATGCTGGCGTCGATGATGACGTCACTGGGCACGTGCAGGTTCGTGATGCCCTTGTCGGAATCCACCATTGCCAGCGGCGGCCGCGATCGATAGGTCGCTGCAATGTCCGCTTCGACCTGCGCCTTCAGCTGTGGGGGCAGTGACTGGATCTTCGCATAGACATCGCCGATGCCATTGTTCGGATCGACACCGAGCTCGGCGAACAACCCCGCATGCTTGGCAAACACGTCCTTGTAATACACCGTGACGGCATGGCCGAACATGATCGGATCGGAGACCTTCATCATGGTGGCTTTCAGGTGCAGTGACAGCAGCAGGCCCTTCGCCTTCGCGTCCTGAATCTGCGTTTCGAAAAACTCGCGCAGTGCTTGCGCGTGCATGAACGTCGCGCTGATGAGTTCGGCGGCCTGTACCTTGATTCCTTCCTTCAACACCGTCGCCTTGCCGCTGGCGTCGCTGAATTCAATGCGCAGCGTGCCCGCCTGGCCGATCAGCGCCGCCCGTTCGTTGCCATAGAAATCCCCGCTGCTCATGCTGGCCACGTGCGTGGGTGAATCCGGCCGCCATGCCCCCATCGAATGCGGGTGAGTCTTGGCGTAGTTCTTGACGGCCCTGGCGACGCGCCGGTCCGAATTGCCCTCGCGCAGCACCGGGTTGACCGCGCTGCCGAGAACCTTGGCGAAACGCGTCTTGAGTTTCTTCTGCGCCTCATCCTTCGGGTCTTCCGGGTATTGGGGAATGGAAATCCCCTGCGCGTTCAATTCCGTGATCGCGGCCTGCAGCTGCGGCAAAGAAGCGGAAATGTTCGGCAGCTTGATGATGTTGGCCGCCGGGGTCTTGGCCAGCTCGCCCAGTTCCGCGAGGTCATCCGACTGACGCTGCTGCGCCGTCAGCGCCTCCGGAAAATTCGCGATCACCCGTCCGGCGAGGGAGATGTCGCGGGTCTCCACGGCAATGCCGGCGCTGCGGGTGAAGGCCTGGACGATCGGCAACAGGGAATAAGTCGCCAGCGCGGGCGCCTCGTCGGTCAGCGTGTAGATGATCTTGGCGGTGGTCATTTCAATTCCGGAATATGGGTTCTTGGGAAATGCGGAACAGCGAATTATATCAGCCGGGGGAGCCGTGGGCGGTCACGGCCGTCGTATCAACCGCCATGTCCTGTACCGGATCGACCGGTTGCGCATCCCGTCCCAGGACGATGCGGGCCGGCAGCAGCAGCACGATCGGCAGAGCCAGCAAGGAGCCGGCGCCGTTGATGAGCGCGAGGGTATGGAAGGTCAGGTGGAAGTGGTCCTGCAGGGCCGCGCCCAGCCAGTCCCCACCGAAAAGACCGAAATTACGGACGGCCATCATCAGCGCGAACCCCATGGCCTCGCAGCCGGCGGGCGTCGCGCGCACCGCCAGGTGCATCATGGCCACTTCCGCAAGCGTGTAGCCGAAGCCGTAATAGCTGTCGACGATCTTGGCGACGCCGTAGGAATAATAGATTGCGTACGCGGCCTGGGTGCTGGCGCCGATAACGATGCAGGCGAGCAGCAGGCTCCGCAGCGTAAAACGCTTGGCAGCGAAGGCGCCGTACAGAAAAGCTGACAGCACGCCGAAAATTCCACCCAGCGACACCAGCGTGCCCTGCTGCAGGGTGGTCAGGTGCAGGTCATTCTGCTGCGCGTAGAACTGGGCCGTTTGGATACCGGGCGCAAAATAGAACAGGAACGACACGCAGGCCGCCATCCACAAGGCCTTGGCCCTGCCGACCTGCGCCAGTTTGCTGCCCGCTGCCTTCAGTACCTGCGCTCCGGTCTCGGCGGCGACCGGCGATTCCTTCAGGCACCACAGTGCGACCGGCACCAGCAGGAAGGCTACCGAACCACAGGTGATCGCCGTCCAGCCGAAGTGGAGGCTCGCCAGGTACCCGCTGCCCACTCCCGAGACGATGAAGCTCGCCTGTTCGACGATATTGCGCACCGAGGTCAGCCGCCCCGAACTGGCACTGGCCCGTGCGATCTCGACCATGTAACCGCCCACCGCGGTGCTGACGAGCACCGTGGCCGCGTTGATCCCGATGCACACAATCAGGAACGCGCGGTACTCGTAAGGCGTGATGCCGAGCACCAGCCAGGCCACCGAGGTGAGCACGCTGGCGACCAGCATGTAGCTCTTGCGCCGCGTCCCGAAGAGCGGGAACGCGTCCTGGACAACGCCCACCAGGGGCTTGAAGTACCAGGGAATGGTCGCCCAGAAGACGAATGCCGCGGTGTGCTCACGCGAGGCATGCATGGTGTTCTTGAGCAGGTTGCGGATCGGGATGAGGCCCAGCAGCTGGGTCTGCGCGAGCGTGGTGGCCATGACGCCGACGACCACGACGATGATCGCAAACAGCAGGGCCCGCCGGACTTGACTGGGTGCGGGCTCAACCGCGCTGATTACCATGATTTTCCTTACGAATATGGGTTGGCCCAGGGCGGCCGCAAGGCCCGGGACAGTAGCACTCCATCTGCCACCCCGCACTAGGTAATTGCCCGAGTAGTGCTATGATTTCAGACAATAATAGTGGCGCCGCGGGCAGCCATCAGCTTGAGGAGGAATTCGCAGGAATGAGTAGTTTCATGAGCCGCACGACCCGACTGGCACTGGCGGGTTTGTTGCTGGCGGGCGCGAGCGCCCAGGCCCATCACTCCTTTGCGATGTTCGATCATGATCACCAGATCAAGATTTCCGGGACGGTGACCCACTTTCAGTGGACCAATCCGCATGTCTACATCGACCTTGACGTTCCGAGCGATCAGGGGGACCTGAAGCACTACACGATCGAGTGCGCGAACCCCGGCATCCTCGATCGCATCGGTTGGAAATTCAACATGATCAAGGTGGGCGACAAGATCACGACCATCATCGCCCCACTGCGTACCGGGGAGCCCGGTGGCCTGCTCAAGCAGGTCACGCTCGCGGATGGCCGCAAGTTCGAGAACGGCGGTCCGGCCGGCAAGCCGAACATCCAGTAGGCCACCACCATGATCAGAATCAGCCGTATCGCGGTGCCGCTGCTCAGCTTCCTCATGGCGGGAGCCGCAAACGCAGCGCAGCCCGTCACCCCCCAGGGCCTGACCGGAACCTGGGACCGGTACAGCAACGAAACACTTGATCCGCGGGTGACGGCCGTGATTCCCGTGCCACCGCCGCCGTTGAAGCCCAAATACCTCGCCGAGTGGCAGGCTCAGCAGCAGGCGGCCAAGGATGCGGACGCCCGCGGCGAGCCCCTGTTTGGCGGTTACGCAAAGTGCCTGCCTGATGGTATGCCGACGATGATGATGGCGATGTTCCCGATGGAGGTGCTCCAGACCCCGGGTCAGATCACCATCATTGAGGAGGCCTATAACCAGGTGCGGCGCATCTACATGAACGAGAAACAGCTCGCCATCGATGATGCGGAACCGGGCTTCTGGGGTCACTCCGTAGGCCATATGGAAGGCGACACGCTGGTCGTCAACACCGTCGGCATCAAGGAGGAGGTGCGGTTTCGCGGCGCACCGCACAGCCCGAACATGCAGATCGACGAGCGCATCCGGATGCTGACCAAGGACATCTTCGAAGACGAGGTGAGGGTCACCGATCCGGAATACCTGACCGGACCGTGGAAATTCACCTGGAAGTACGTCCGTAAACCCGGCTACAAGATCCTGGAATATGTCTGTGAGGCGAACCGCGAGTACCAGGACCCCCAGACCGGCGGCATCCGCATGCGGATCGGGGTGCCGGGAAGCGGTAGCTCTGCACCACCGGCGGCCGCGCCCAAGCCCTAAAGCCCCCTTTTCGCCTGCTCCGCCTCCCCAAGCCGCTTCTCGGCAGGGGGTGGCGTTTGGTGTATGATGGTGGGCTACCTATGCCCGCGCCGGAACAGCCACTGCATCGCCCTCAAGGCGCGCAGCGCGGTTGGCTGGCACGTGTGTTTTTGCCCATAGACTGGCCCAAGAAACTGTAATGGAAATCTGACATGGCCCGAACGACCGCCCTTGCCGACATCCGCAACATCGGGATTATCGCTCACGTTGACGCCGGGAAGACCACAACGACCGAGCGCATCCTTTACTACACGGGGCGCAAGCACACGATCATCGACATCCACGATACCAAGGACCTGAAGACGTCCACCACGACTGACTATCTGGAACAGGAACAGAAGCGTGGCATCACGATTCAGAGCGCCGCGGTGTCGACCTTCTGGCGCGACAAGAAAATCAACCTCATCGACACCCCGGGACACGTCGACTTCACGATCGAAGTGAACCGTTCCCTGCGCGTGCTCGACGGTGCGGTGGTGGTGTTTGACGGCGTCGCGGGCGTGGAGCCGCAGTCGGAGACCAACTGGCGGCTCGCGGACAACTACGACGTGCCGCGTATCTGCTACGTGAACAAAATGGACCGCAGCGGCGCGAACTTCGAGCGTTGCGTCGACATGATCAAGAAGCGCCTCGGTGCTCGCCCGCTGCCGGTGCAGCTGCCGATCGGCTCCGAAGACGACTTCAAGGGCATGGTCGACCTGGTTGAAATGAAGGCGTTGGTCTGGGACTCGGACGACAAGGATGCCGAGTGGCAGGTCCTCGACATCACCCCGGACCTCGCCACCAAGGTCGGGCTGACGAACCCGGGCGACCTCAAGCTGCTGACCAAGATCGAGCAGTACCGCACCGAGCTGGTCGACACCTGCCTGGAAATGGACGATGAGGCCATGGAAGCCTATATCGGCGAGGCCAAGGTCCCCTCGCCCGCCGTGCTGCGCGAGTGCCTGCGCAAAGGCACGCTGGAGTCCAAATTCACTCCGGTCCTGTGCGGCTCCTCGTACAAGAACAAGGGTGTGCAGCAAGTCCTGGACGCCGTCGTCGACTATCTGCCGGCCCCCACCGATGTGCCCGCCATCAACACCGTCGACGCCGACGGCAACCCGAACGGCGAACGCAAGTGCTCGGACGACGAGCCCTTCTCGGCGCTGGCTTTCAAAGTCATCAACGATGCGTACGGCGCGCTGACCTTCGTGCGCGTGTACTCGGGTGTGCTCGTCAAGGGCGCATCGGTGCAGAACACCACCCGCGGCAAGCGCGAAAAAATCGGCCGCATGGTCGAGATGTTCGCCAAGGAAGCCAACCCGATCGAAGAAGCCCGCGCCGGTGACATCATTGCGTTGGTGTCCATGACCGATACCGAAACCGGCGACACCCTGAGTGACTCTGCCAATCCGGTGATCCTGGAGCGCATGCGCTTCCCGGAGCCGGTGATCAGCGTATCGGTGCAGGCGAAAAACAAGACCGAGCAGGAGAAGTTCGGCGCGGCCCTTGGCAAAATGGTTCGTGCCGATCCCTCGTTGCGCCTGGAGACGGACCGCGACACGCTCCAGACGCTGCTGCGCGGCATGGGCGAACTGCACCTGGAAGTGACGCTCGATCGCATGCGCACTGAGTTCAACGTGGAAGGCGTCATGGGCGAACCCCAGGTCGCTTATCGCGAGACCATCACCAAGAAGGTCGACGAGCAGTACGTCCACAAGAAGCAGACGGGCGGTTCGGGGCAGTTCGCCGAAGTATGGATCACCTTTGAACCGCAGGAGCGCTCCAAGGGCTTTGAGTTCGTCGATGAGACCACCGGCGGCTCCGTGCCCCGTGAATACGTACCAGCGGTTGAGAAGGGCCTGCGCCAGCAGATGGAACAAGGCGTTCTCGCCAAGTTCCCGACGGTGGACTTCAAGGCCACTCTCACGGACGGCAGCTACCACGACGTGGACTCGAATGCGCTGACCTTCGAAATTGCCGCCAAGGCCTGCTTCCGTGAGGCCATGCGCAAGGCCGGACCGATCCTGCTGGAGCCGGTAATGAAGGTGGAAACCGTGACGCCGGGTGACTATCTCGGGGATGTCATCGGCGACATCAACCGCCGCCGCGGCTCGATCGTGGATCAGCTGGAGCGTGGAACGAACGTCGCAGTCGTGGCCACCGTGCCGCTATCGGAGATGTTCGGCTATATCGGCCATCTGCGTGGCATGACCAGCGGTCGCGCCTCGTACACGATGGAGTTCTCGCACTACGATCCCGTGCCGCGCAACGTGGCGGACGAGATCATTGAGAAGGCCAGCAAGCCCAAGACCTGATCTTTCGGCCTGGAACCGGCCCACGGGCTAAGAAGCCGGAAGGTGCGTACCCGCGCCCTTCCGGCTTTTTCGTTTCTTACACCCGGCAATATCGCGCGCTATGATCGGCGCTCGACCGAACACGTCAAACCAAGGGGGCTACAGCATGATTGGAATCAGAAACCCGCTCACGAGACGCACTGCCGCATGGGCCGCAGGTCTGGGTGCCTCGCTGCTGGTTGCGCTGGGCGCACAGGCGGGCGTCGCACTCAATGCCGCGCGCGTGGGGGCCATGGACGTTGCGGCGCTGGCAAAGTTCTATGAGGCCGCATTCGGTCTGCAGGAAGTAAACCGGCTGGAACTGCCCGGGCGGCTGGAGATCATGCTCAATTTCGGTGACTCCGTGGCGGCGGCCAAAGCCAATTCCGCGCCGCAGATCGTGATCATGCACCGTGACGCGGATGATCTTAAGGACTCCGTCCCGCATATGATCCTGAATGTCACGGATCTGGCGGCAACCTCTGCGGCCATTACCGCCGCCGGTGGCAAGATCGAGGGCAAGCCGATTCCATTCGGCAAGTCCGGCATGCTCATCGGTTTCGCCTCGGATCCGGTCGGCAATCGGCTCGAACTGATTCAACAAGCGCATTGACGCGGCACATCAAGGGGGATGCATCATGATCGGGATCAATAAAACATTCTCGCGGCTGGGCCTGGCCGCCGCACTGATAATGGCGATGAACGCGCAGGCGGGCGTGACACTGAACGCAACGCGCGTCGGCGCGGCGGATGTTGCCGCACTCGAAAAATTCTATGAAACCGCGTTCGGCATGCAGGAAGTGCAGCGGATCAACAACGGACTTGAGGTCATGCTGAATTTCGGCGACACGGTTGTGGCCGCCAAGGCCAATCCGGGCGCGCAGGTTGTCATCCTGCACCGTGAGTCAGATGATCAGAAGGACACGATTGCGCATGTGATCTTCAATGTGACCGACATCCAGGCCACCGCCGCCGCCATCACCGCCGCAGGCGGGAAAATGGAGCGCGCGCCCTTTGTGTTCGGCAACACGGGGATCACGATCGGTCTGGCGGTGGATCCGGCAGGCAATCACATCGAGATGCTGCAGCAGCCCAAACACTGATTCGGATCAGATCCGCGCCAGCACCACCCGGCCAAAACCGCCGACGCGCAGCCGCGCGGCGGCGGGGAAGAAGCGGGCATTGTGCGCGGCGCGTATGCCGCCGGTGACGCAGGGCACATCGAAAATCTGGTGCGCCGCGCGACTCATGGCGATCTCGTTCGCGGCGCGGCCGGGCGAATCCTCCTTCATGCGACGCCGATTGTCCGAAATGCCCAGAGTAATTTCCATCTTCTTGAATACATGGGCTTTTCCGCCCGGCTCTGTAAGGGTTCCGAAACCGTCGGGCCGCTAGACTCCGGTGCCGCCACCGCCGGCCCCGGATCAATCCTTCAATGCAAGACGACCCTTCCTCCCTGCAGCGGCGGGCCCTGCCGGTGGGCCGGCAAATACGCGTCCTCGTTATCGTCGCGGTGATCGCCGCGGTGCTGCTGTTGTTGTGGATGCTGGGCAGAAAATCCGGCGGCGCGGCAGATGCCTCGGGTCCCACGCCGACGGCGGGTCAGGTGCAGCTGAGCCGCGAGCAACTGGCGAGTCTCGAAACGGCTACGGTGAAGGTCGCGACCTTCCACGACGGCGTCATCGCCGATGGCCAGATCGCAGTCGATGCCGATACCACCACCCAGGTATTTTCCCCTTATTCCGGGCGCGTGGTGCGAGTCATGGCCGGGATCGGTGACAAGGTCCGCAGCGGTGCGCCGCTGGTGAGCCTGGATGCCAGCGAAAACCTTGATGCCCAAAGCGCCTTGATCACGGCGCTATCACAGACACGCCTCGAGCGCCTGATCGAGGCACGTCGCCACGCCGCCTACGACTCGCACGGCGGTTCGCTGCAGGACTGGCAACAGGCGCAGGCCGATCTGACGGCGGCCGAGGCCACCTTGTCGGCCGCCCGGGGTCGCCTGCGCGTGCTCGGCAGTTCGGATGCGCAGATCCAGGCCCTGGAGGCGGCCGGCGCCGTGAATCCCGCGACCACCATCAATTCCCCGATCACAGGTCTGGTGACGGACCGTCAGATCGGCCCCGGGCAGGTGGTGCAGTCCAGCGATGCGACTGCAATTTTCACCGTCGCTGATCTGTCCACCGTGTGGCTGCTGTGCGCCGTGCGTGACAGCGACGCAGCAGCCGTTGCTCCCGGACAGGTGATCCTCATCCACGTGCAGGCGCTGCCGGAACACGACTATCGCGCCACGGTGCAGTCGGTCGGTGCGGAGGTGGATGCGACCACGCACCGGGTGGTGGTGCGCGCCACGGTACCCAACACCGATGGCCGCTTGAAGCCCTCGATGCTGGCCAGCTCCGAGATCATCACCAGTGCGGACACGCAGGCCCCGGGCGTACCGGAGGCGGCGATCGTGCGCGAAGGGGACCAGGCACACGTGTGGGTGGTCCACGCCGATGGCGTGCTGCAGGAGCGTGCGGTCCAGACCGGACGCACCAGCGGTGCGTTGACGGAAGTGCGGCAGGGTCTGGCGGCCGGCGAGCGCATCGTCACCGGCGGCAGCCTGTTCATCGATACCGCGGCGCAGCCTGATTGAACGCGCTCATAACCTTCGCGCTGCGTCAGCGCGTTTTCCTGGCGCTGCTCCTGCCACTGGCACTCATCGCCGGCGCCCTGGGCTTCGCCTCATTGAACATCGAGGCGTATCCGGATCCCGTACCGCCTCTGGTCGACATCGTCACGCAGAACTCCGGTCAGTCGGCCGAGGAGATCGAGCGCTACGTCACCATCCCCATCGAGATCCAGATGGCCGGTATCCCGCACGTCACCTCGGTGCGGACGATCTCGCTGTTCGGCCTGTCCGACGTGAAGGTACAGTTCACCTACGACTTCACTTACGACCAGGCGGAGCAGTGGGTCACGAACCGGCTGGCCCAGCTGCCCAATCTGGTCAACGGTGCGACACCCCAGATCTCTCCCACCAGCCCCATCGGGGAGATCTATCGCTACCAGGTCCTCGGACCACCCGGGTACTCCGTCACTGACCTGAAGACGCTGGAGGACTGGGTCCTGGAGCGGCGCTTCAAGGCGGTCCCGGGCGTCGTTGACGTGACCGGCTGGGGCGGCAAGACCCGGACCTACGATGTCAATGTCGACCAGCAGCGATTGGAACACTACGGCGTCACCCTGCCCCAGGTACTCCAGGCATTGGGCAACAGCAACATCAATGTCGGCGGACAGACGGTCGATGTGGGCCCGCAATCCGCGGTCGTGCGCGGTGTCGGCCTGATCCATTCGGTCGAAGACATCGCCCACACCATGGTGGCGGTCAATCACGGCGTGGCCGTGCGCGTGGAGGATGTGGCCGGCATTCAGATCGGGCACCAGCCACGCCTCGGAATCGCCGGTATTGGCGACAGCGACGACATCGTCCAGGGCATCGTGCTCATGCGACGCGGCGCCGAGAGCATGCCGACCATCGAGCGCGTCAAGGCCGAGGTCCGCGAAATCAACAGCTCGGGCATCCTGCCTCCGGGCGTGCGGATCGAGCGCATTTACGATCGTTCCGACCTGATCCGCGTGACCACCGGGACCGTGCTGCACAACGTGCTTGCGGGAATCCTGCTGATCTTCCTGCTGCAGTGGGCGTTTCTCGGCAATCTGCGCAGCGCCGTGATCGTCGCCTGCACCATTCCGTTCGCCCTGGCTTTTGCCATTGGCTTGATGCTGTTGCGGGGCGAGTCGGCCAATCTGCTCTCCGTCGGCGCGATCGACTTCGGGTTGATCGTCGACGCCACCGTCATCATGGTCGAGAACATCTTCCGCCACCTGAGCGAAAGCGCCGAGGCACGCCGCGCCGGCGGCGCATTGCTGCAGGTGGTGCGCGGCAACACTCAGTTCCGCGGCAAATTTGGCGTGATCGCCAACGCCGCCACCGAGGTCAATCAGTCGATCCTGTTTGCCGCCGCGATCATCATCGCCGGGTTCGTACCGCTGTTCACGCTGAGCGGCATCGAGGGACATATCTTCGGACCGATGGCCCGTACCTACGGCTACGCCATCGCCGGCGGACTGATCGCGACCTTTACGATCTCGCCGGCACTGTGCGCGCTGCTGCTGCCGGCCAGCGTCACCGAAACCGAAACCGCACTGGTGCGGGGACTGCGGCGGGTCTACGAGCCGGTGGTCGAGTTCGCCCTGGCCAACCGCATCATCACCCTGGGGAGCCTCGCGGTGCTGCTGGTGATTGCCGGCATCGCCGCCCACGGCCTGGGGCTTGAATTCATGCCGCGGCTGGAAGAAGGCAATTTCTGGATTCGGGCCACGATGCCGACCTCGGTGTCGCTGGAGGCAAGCAACGGCTACGTCAACCGGATGCGCCGGGTCATCGGCAGCTTTCCGGAGGTGCAGACGGTGGTCTCACAGCATGGTCGGCCGGACGATGGCACCGATGCGACCGGCTTCTTCAATGCGGAGTTCTTCGTCCCGCTCAAGAGCGCCGATTCGTGGCCCGCCGGAGTCGACAAGGAAAAGCTCACCCAGCAGCTGACCGCAAGTCTTACGCAGAAGTTTCCGGGTGTCGACTTCAACTTCTCGCAATACATCGAGGACAACGTCGAGGAGGCCGCATCCGGGGTCAAGGGTGAGAATTCGGTCAAGCTGTTCGGCAATGACCTGACCGTTCTTGCGGGGACGGCGGATAAAATCCGCGATGTCCTGCAGACCGTTCCCGGCATTACCGACCTCGCCGTCTTCAATCCGCTGGGACAGCCAACTATTCGCGTCGACGTGGACCGGGACCGCGCTTCGCGCCTCGGGCTGGCACCCGGAGACATCAACGCCACGGTGCAGAGTGCGATCGGCGGCCAGTCCGCGGGGGACCTGTACGAGGAAGGCAGTGACCGACATTTTCCGATGATGGTCCGCCTTGCGCACCCGTTTCGCGCGGACTTGAATTCCATTCGACGCATCCTCGTCGGGGCACCGGATCCGAACGGCGGCACGGCGGCGGTTCCGATACCGCTCGCCGATGTCGCCAAGGTACGCCTGGTATCGGGGCCCTCCTTCATCTACCGCGAGCAACAGGAGCGCTACGTTCCCATCAAGTTCAGCGTTCGCGGGCGAGATCTGGGCAGCGCGGTGCTCGATGCTCAGGCACGGGTCAGCCGCTCGGTGGCGATTCCCGGGGGTTATCGGCTCGAATGGGTTGGCGAATTCGGCAATCTGAACGATGCGCTGCAGCGTCTGAAGATCGCCGTTCCGGTGAGTCTGGCGCTGATCTGCGTTCTGCTGTTCATCAACTTCGGCTCGGTCATCGACGTGCTGCTCGCTATCAGTGTGATTCCGATGGCACTCGTTGGCGGCATCTTCGCCCTGGCGGTGACCGGGACGCCGTTCAGTGTCTCGGCGGCCATCGGCTTCGTGGCCCTCTTCGGCATCGCAACCATGGACGGCATCATCGTATTGTCCTACTACAACCTGCACATCGAACAGGGCATGGATCGCGTCAGCGCCATTCTGCACACCTGCCGGGTACAGATGCGCCCCGTGCTGATGACCTGCATCGTGGCCTGCGTCGGACTGGTTCCGGCAGCGATCTCGACCGGCATCGGATCGCAGGTACAACGTCCGCTGGCATTGGTCGTGGTCGGCGGCATGCTGCTCGCACCGGTCCTGGTATTGTTCGTATTGCCATCGATGATTCTGCTTGCTTCCCGACGGCAATACGTTGCGCATACCTCTGAGGGGCCGGCGGGCTCGAGTTCCGCGGACGCGGAGGTAATAGAGTGAAGTGCGCAATCCTCATCCTGATGACGATGCTTGCGCTGACAGCGTGCGCAGTCGGACCCAATTTCAAGCCACCCCGTAGCCCCGCGACGGACCGCTACACTGCCGCGGAGCCGCCACTGTCGCTCGCCAGCGGAGCAGACGTCCCATACGAGTGGTGGAAGATCTACGGCAGCCCGGCGCTGGATGCGCTCGTTGCTCAGGCCCTGCATGGCAGTCCGACGGTCAGCGCCGCGCAGGCGGCATTGCGCCAGGCGAACGAGCTGGTCAAGGTGCAGCGTGCAAGCCTC
>Ga0302310_10000124_pt1 | contig 72405 bp, 75 predicted proteins | sample III_Palsa_N1_2_FD_200451 | JGI IMG/M metagenome (GOLD analysis project Ga0302310, IMG submission 200451) | Peat permafrost microbial communities from Stordalen Mire near Abisko, Sweden - III_Palsa_N1_2 | ecosystem: Environmental > Terrestrial > Soil > Palsa > Peat permafrost | place: Sweden...
CGGCGCAACTGGATGTTCGTCGGCTCGCCCAAGGGCGGCGATGCGTCGGCCCTGTTTTACTCGCTCGTCGAGTCCTGTCGCCTGAACGGCGTCGAGCCGGAGGCCTGGTTTACCGACATCATTGCCCGTATTGGCAACCACCCGATCAACCGGATCGACGAATTGTTGCCATGGAACTGGCAGGCAGCAAGAGAAGTCCAGAACCTGGAGCAAGCGGCTTGAGCAACGCCTTCGTCGTGCGGATGACGATCACCCTGGATGACGTGGTCCCAACTGTGAGCCGAACTATCGAGGTGCCGCTGGATATCCGGCTCGATCGCTTGCACACCGTATTCCAGGCGGCGTTGGCATGGACTGACAGCCATCTGTGGGAACTGACCTTCGGCCGCACGGGCTTCGGTATCCCTGATCCCGGATATGGCTTTGGTGGCCCGCTTGATGCCCGCAAGGCAACCTTGGCTCAGGCGCTGGAGGGAATGCGGGGCAAGACCTTCCGATACCTATACGACTTCGGCGATGCCTGGGAGCACAGCGTCAAGATCCAGGGCATCGCGCCTGCAGACCCCCACGGTGGCTATCCACGTCTCATCGACGCTACCGGAATGCGACCGCCCGAGGACTCTGGCGGACCTTGGGGTTATGCCGAGAAACTGGAAGCGCTCGCAGATCCGACCCACGAGTATCATGAGGAGGCGCTCGATGCTTTGGGTGACGACCATGATCCCGGCGCCCAGCCTGACATCGATATGATTAACGCACGCTTCGCTGCGTTGGCAAAGAAATGGGCGCCGCGGCCGCGGAAGGCCAAATAGGCCAACGTCAATGCCGCATTCCGTCGGCGCTTACCCGTTGACGATGGCGACGCCCATTTCTTCGCATACCTGCTTGATGATTTGGCGAACCCGCAACCGGACCTCGCCATGCAGCACTTTATATCGGTACTTGGGCGCCCATACGAGATGGTAGCGATGATGAAATGTCGTGTGACAGCCGCTCCGGTATGCCATATCCCTGTAACCTCGGAAAAAATGAGAGTCGAGTAGCCGCAGCCAATTGCTCGGCTGCGGCTCTCACAGAACCGGACAAGCGGGCCACGCATCCGGCTCTTTGGATCGGTATATCAGAGCGCCAGCGATAGCTGGGCCGATACCAATGGTGGGTTGAGGTCAGACCAGCGAACCTGCAGTGATGTCAGTCGACCCTTGAACCAAGCTGGCGGGTAGGCTTGCACACTGATGGCCGGTCGGTTTGATTTGGCCCACGCCCGTTTACTGGAGAACGCACAGCTGGCGGCAGCCCTCGGGCTGGCGCCTTTGCTGACAAGGTGCCGGAACAGAAAGCGGGGCCGCTTCCTGTGGCGAACGATAATCGCCCTGATGCGACGGCGGATATGCGAGTCAATGGCCCGCAATTCTCTCACGGCTTCTGGCGTGCAAAGCCGGAAGAACGCGATCCATCCGTTCAGGTATTGGCTGAGACCATCCATACAGGCGGTAATGGAACGTCCCCAATTGGGCGGCGTCTTTTCCCGGATGGTGGTTTTCAGCCGACGAACCGCTTTGCCTGAAGGAAACACGGCGACGTGAACCTTGCCATCCTCCTTCCTGCTGCAGCGGAAGCTGAAGCCCAGAAAGGCAACCTCGTCGGGCTTGCGCACACCACTTTTCGCCTCGTTCACCTGGAGACGCATCCGCGTTTCCAGAAAGCGACGAATCGAGTTCATGACGCGCATCCCGGCCCGTTCGCTGCGCACGAAGATATTGGCATCGTCGGCATAGCGCACGAACCGGAGACCGCGCCTCGCCAGTTCCTGGTCCAATTCGTCGAGGACAATATTGGAAAGGCATGGCGAGAGCGGTCCCCCTTGGGGCGTACCCTCCCGGACCGCAACTTTCGTGCCGTCCGGCATGATCACCGAAGCGGTCAACATCAGGCGGATCAAACGGATGATCCGTTCGTCCATCACGCGCTGGGCGATCCGGGCGAGCAAACGTTGATGGAGGACATGGTCAAAGAATTTGGCCAAATCCAGATCAACAACCGTTTGATAACCCTCCTGAAGATAGCTGGTCGCTTCGGCAATCGCAGTGTGAGCACCCCGACGTGGGCGGAAACCGTGACTACTGTCATGGAAAGACGGGTCGAAGATCGGTTCAATGATTTGAAGAACCGCCTGCTGAACCGTCCGGTCAACGACATTGGGAATGCCCAACGCCCTTTCCCCACCACCCGGCTTTGGAAGCCAAACGCGGCGAACCGCTCCGGGTCGGTAATGTTCCTCCAACAGGTCACGGCGCAGCCGGGCTATTATCGACGGCGCTTTCGCTTCCGCCGATTCGACCGTCTGACCGTCAACACCGGGGGCACCCTTGTTGCGTACTACATTCAGCAGCGCCTTGGCCAGATTGGCTTCAGACGCCACCTCTTCGAGCAACCGACTGGTGTCGGTCACATCGGCGGAGAGGCCGCTCGCCTTCCTGTTCCTCGCTTTATGCAGCAGGTAGCTTCGACGATCGGATACGTCCGATGCTTCGGCCATCCCGCCCCCAACAGGGCTGTCGGCAAACGCAAGGCTCAGTTGTCGTGGTCCCTTCCTTTTCAATCCATCTCCCCCTTTGCTCTGCCGGCTTTCACCGGCTTCCTCGCTACTATGAGGAGATCCGACTTCTGCATGGGCATCGTCCTGTCGTCGTTGCCTTCTTCAGGTCTACCGCTCGCACGGACCCATGCAGATCTCCCCGGGTAAGGCACACTGGATATCCCGCCGCTCCCGCCCCCATTACTGTTTTGACCTCGGTTGGATTTTGGGCGTCGCGTTTAGAGGCACGCTAACCCGGTCAAACCAGCCTGCTCAGGGGTTCACTCTCGTTCGGTGCTGCGGTTCGTCTCGGGCTTCTTCCCCACACGGCCTCGCGGCTTCAGGGCCAATCGCTTGCGCGATCAGTCCCCCGTGCAGTTGCCGTCAACTCGCGGTTGCTACCAACTCGCCCCGCAAAGGACTTTCACCTCCAATCCAGTGCCCATGCCGGGCACACCTCTTCGCCTTTCAGGCGGTCTCATTTTTTCCGAGGTTACAGGGATACCAGCCGAGTCTGTGGCTGAAGCCAGTATCCGACTGAAGTCGGAGGGGTTCCTCCCCGGTAGAGGACTCTAAAGATGACGGCAACGGAACCAACCGACTCAAGTCTTAGAGATTAAACCGCCGACCACCGTCAGGCCTGCAACAGGTTTGACTACTCGGTTGGAGATCAGCCATTGACCCTCGACGCATTCGAAATCGTCCTCAGAGTAGCCAATGGTTGCGAAATCCGCGGGCCTGAGGTCGCCATCGTCAGCATTTGCAATGAACCATTGCCATGACGTCACATAACTGAATAACCTCGGCGCGCCACTCGTCCATACGAAGCGAGTTTGACCGACAAAGTGGGCAGACATTTCCTGTGCTGCCACAGCTTTGCGCATGAAAACCGCATATTCAGAGCGACCGCGAAATTTCATTGGGGCGCCTTTCATGTGGTATTCGATATTGGTGTCTTTCGTGAAGCATTCCGCGGCCTGTTCGCACGGCAGGCGTCGATCTACTATTTCGAAGTACCTCAAATACGTGACAAGGCATTCGCGTTCGGCTTTGACGGTACGAAAGAATGACTCTGCATTCGATAAGTCGCCGAGGGCAACATGTTCGTTATAAACCATAATTAGCCCTTTCAATATTCTCAATTACCGCAAAGGTTGGCCTCGTAACTGACGCCCTATGTCTCATATTATCGTGGACAGTCCGCCATCCAGTACGAAGTCGGAGCCGGTTACCCAACTCGCCTCGTCCGAAACGAGGTAGAGCGCGCAATGGGCGATGTCTTCCGGTCGACCTGCCCTGCCGATAGGATGCGCTTTCTCCAAATGTTCGATCATCTCCGCGGGGTGTGCTGCCATCAGGCCTGGCGTCAGAACGGTCGCGGGCGAAATGCTGTTCGCCCGGATGCCAAACGCTGCACCTTCGGCAGCGAGTTGCCTGGTCAGCGCAATCACGCCACCCTTTGCTGCGGCATGCGCGCTCGCTCCCAGCGCGGTACTACCACGATGGCCAGATACCGAGGCGGTGTTTAGAATCACGCCGTATCCCTGCGTCTTAAAATGTTGCCAGGCTGCCTTGGTTGTATTGAAGATAAGATCGATTTCGTTTCTCATCGTGAACGCCCAGTTATCCGGCGTCATCTCCTCCATGGTGGAAAACCGGACAGCACTGGCATTGTTGTAAAGGATATCGATTTTACCGGCGGCGGCCAATCCGTCAGCGACCCAGCGCCCGGCCGCCTCGAAATCGGACAGGTCAACAGGGCAAAAAGATTCCATCGCCCCACCCCCCGATCGCACAAGGTCTGCAGTTTCGTTCGCACCTGCCTGCTGCACGTCGCAGCCGACGACGTGAGCGCCTTCCTTGGCAAAAAGCAAAGCGGCAGCGCGGCCCTGACCTCCCGCGGTACCAGTGACAAAAGCAACCTTGTTCGCCAACCTGTGCATTTTACCGCTCCTGCAGATTGGCGAGTTCAACGCCGCCGTTTATCGGTGAAGTCTGGTGTTTTCTGCCACGATGCTAAGCTTGGCGCAGGTAGGTGCCGCCAAATGCAGGCGGGACGGTATCGGCCCGTTCATCGCCTGTGCGAATAAGATCGAGAATTTTTGCGGCGACCTCTTCCGGCTCGTGGATGTCAAGGCCGCTGTGGACTGCCACAGCTTCCGCAGCTTCCTTGCCGGCCTTAATCGCATCGACGAACTCGGTGTTCGTGATCGACGGATACATGGTGGAAACGGCAATGTTTTTGCTGGCCAGCTCCCCGCGCGCCACGCTGGACAGCATGTTGAGGGCGGCCTTGGAGCTGTTGTAAGCCGCCGTGCAAGGCAGCGGTGCAAACGTTATCCCTGAGCTTATATTGACGATGCTTCCGGAACCTTGATGGACCATGTGCGGCAGGACAGCCTGGATCATCATCAACGGAGCGACGACATTGAGGTTGAGCAGATCGCGAAAATCGTCAGGCTCGATCTCTTCGATGGCGGCCTGAAGGCCTTGCCCTGCATTGTTCACCAAAACGTCGATGCGGCCGAATTTTCCGATAGCTGCAGCCACAGCTCGCGCGATCTGATCAGCGTCAGTCACATCGCAGCCGATCCCTACCGCGTTGCCCAATTCCTCCGCGAGCTTCTGAATTCGGTCCTCGCGCCGAGCCAGCAGGACCAGACGTCCCCCGGCTCTAGCCGCCGCCCTGGCAGTCGCTTCTCCGATACCCGCCGACGCGCCTGTCACGAGCACTACCGCTCCGTTGATATCCATGAACATTCTCCTCGATTTGATCGACCCGGATTGCTCTGCCGGGTTGTTGGCAGCTCGAAGCGTCAGCGATCAAGCATCGGCTTCAACACGTCCTCGCACCATTGGCGAAACGTAGTCGGCGCACGTTCGACAGGTTCGTCGAAGGGCCCTGCGTCCATCCCCTCATCCTTGGCCCGGAACATTTCAACAAAGCCATCGGCGAACGCGGTCGACACGCCGCGCGCGATCGCCCCTTGCCTGAAGTCTTCGTAGGCCACTTCTACGAATGGAATTTCCCGGCCGAGAACGTCGGATACAATAGCCGCCATCTCGATCATCGACAGGTCCTCTGGGCCGATCAGCTTGAGTTCCGACTGACCCGACCAACTGTCGTCCGCGAGCAAGCGCGCGGCAGTCGCGCCGACATCGCGAACGGCGGTTTTTGGCGCTTTCACGTCCGCGACGTGCGGGCCGAACATCTTGCCCTGATCGCGGATGGTATCGAACGTGTGCAGCGTGTTGTCCATGAACGAGGGCATAGCAAGAGCGCGGAAATTTACCCCAGTGGACATCAGCAGGTCGTCCATCCGAAACATCGCGCTGACGATGCCGGCCTTGTCCTGCCACTTGGTGTTGCGCCCCAATGCGGCAGTACTCACCACGCGCTGCACGTTGTGCCGCTTTATGGCATCGGCGGCAGAGCGGGCAAAATCGACATAGGCTTCATCAGGCGTCCTGAATGGTTCACCCGGCGCAAGCCAGAACAGCGCCGAGGCTCCCTCGAATGCCTTGTCGACGACTGCCGCATCGCTATGCGAACCCTGCAAGACTTCGATTTGGCTACGAAGATTAACATCGATTTTGCAAGGATCGCGCACAATTACGCGTACAGGCAGCCCTGCCCTTACCAGATTGGCCAAGACATGGTGACCGACATTGCCGGTCGGCGTCGTAACGACAATCATTGGTGAGCTCCTGATGGGTTTTCGTGTTCCTGTGCGAGCATTGCTTCGAGTTTAGCGATCATCTGCCCAGGGGGCAGTTCCACGCTGCCGCCATGACCTGCCAGCAAGCGCGTGAAGCGTTCGCTGCGAAGCTTGGTCAGCGAAGCGATCTGTGTGGGCCAATCAAACCAGCAATACCTACGGTATCCGCGAAGTGCTTGGTGCCTGGCATCCCAAGCAAGGGAGTCGCCCGAAAACAGCGTATGATCGTCGAGAAGATACATGACGCTGCCACGCGTGTGTCCAGGAACGGCGATTACCTTTATGCGAGGAGATGGGCCCCGCAGATCGTGCCCACGAAAAATGCCCGTCGCAAACGGCGCGCTGTCCAAATCTTCTTCATGGATCCAGACTTTTGCGCCGAACCGGGTGGCGTAACGAGCGGCATCCCCGACATCGTCGCGATGGGTGAGCAGAATATGATCAAGGCCGCCCCTGGCTTCGATCCACGCGGCAATATGCGCGGACCATCGCGGTCCGTCCACCATGAACTTCAGGTTATCTAGTACGCCGAAATAGGCAAACGCGCCATACGACGCTTTGGCATTATGGCCCAGGCGGTAAACACCTCCGCCAAGGTCCTGTGGAAACAGGTCATGAGGCCTAGCAAGGCCCACGGGTGCCTCGACGGCTGCGGTCGGACACACTTCCAGAGCAAGCCACGCTGCGATTTCCTCTTCCGGCGTCCCAGGTTGACGCACGAATACGGACTGATTTCCTTCTTCGATCATCAGATCGGGAGCCATCGAACGCGATGCCATGCAGTTTATGCATCGTGAGTTCACCCGCCAGGAATTCGAATGTCCCATCTGCTTCTCCTCGTTCCGGTCCACAACTTACGCCGGTGCATCCGTGACTTTGGATGCCGCAGCTTCGTCGGCTATCATCTGGTCCAGCCGGCGGCGCACTTTTACCCCAGCGGCGTCGATCTTCAGCAAGACCGGATTGAGAGACCAGAAATCTGCATCGCCCATACGATTCTGCTGAGCCTCGATCATCGGCTTGTCTTCGTGCAAAAAGGCCTGTTCGTAGATTGCCTTCATGGCCTTGTTGTCAGCGGGGAAGTGTTCGGGCCGCGAGGCGCACATGAAATAGTGCGTGCTGGCCGCGGATTCGGGCACCATATTGTGCAACGAGGGGTAATGGTCGGCCGCAGTAACTTGGCCGCCGGCCGGAACGACCGTGTTGATTAGTGTCATGACCGCCGGAGCCCGCCATTCGACATCTATCCAATAGTCGATTGTCGCAGGCGGCGGAAACCGACCTTGCCACACGCCGGGTGCAAGGCAGTTCATGTTGACCCATTGTGCGACGATGCCGTTGCCATGGTCGTATTGACGCGTTGTCGCATCGGCGATGACCCCGCCAAGCGATGCGGGATGAAGATAATCGGCATGACTGAGGTCCATGATGTTGTCGGTGAGCAAGCGGTAACTTGCAGCCGTGGGCATATACATCAGGATGCGCACGTTTTCGGGCATCTCGTCGATGAACGACAGATCGGGTAACGACGCCACGTCTGCAGCCTGTGCATCACCCAGCCATATCCATATCGCTTGATGGCGCTCGACGATTGGGTAGGCAGGCGTCTTTATAGCGCTTGTGATTGGTCCGTGCGGATTGCGCACGCATCTGCCCGTGCCGTCGAATGCCAGGCCATGATAGGCACATTCGACAATCCCGTCCTTGATTTTTCCAGCCGACAGCGGCGCAAAACGGTGAGGACAACGATCAAGAACGGCCGCGAGCGTCCCTGCAGACCGGAACACCAATATCGGGATGTCCAGAATGGTGCGGGCCAGCGGTTTGTCCTCGACTTCGTGCGACCAGGCGATCTGGTACCACGCATTGCGCAAGTATGTTTGCGTTGCTGGCATGGCCAACCGTTGATCGCTCGCCGTCATCTGTCGTCTGTCCTTCGATTTTTTTAGCCGAAAAAACACGCGTGTTCGGATTGAGGATTTATTGCCGGTTGCGGGATGCGACGTCGAGGTGACGAAACGGGGTCCCGCCGACCGACCCTCCGCATCTTAGAACTTTACATCGACGCCGCCGCCGAACGTGCGCGGCTCGGTAAGAGACCGTACGTCGCCGTTGGCGAGCTCACCAAATTGAGCGGTCACCTGCGAATTGGTGATATTGTGTCCGAACACCCTGAAACGCACCCGGCCCGACGGTTCGGTCCAGCCGATTTCGCCCGCCACAAGCGAATAGGCGGGCTGGAACAGCCGGAGGTCCGGATCGGAATACCATTTGGCGCTCCTGAACCAACTGGCGTTGAACCCGAGCTTGCCGTGCGCAAAGGCGGTTTCATAATTGGCCGAAAGTGTCAAAGTCTTGTCAGGTGCACGAGGGGTTTGGCTCCCCGAAGCGTCGCCATCCGGGTTTATATTGTTGCCACCACCAATTAGTGGCGTGGTCAACGGCGCGTTTCCGTTGAAGTCGTCGAATCTGGAATGCAGATAGCTGCCGGACGCAGTCAGCGTGAGTCCCCGCACGGGCGCGACGGTCAGCTCTACTTCGCTGCCATAAGCATGCGCCGAGGCGGCGTTACGAATGTTGCTCACGCCGTTGAAGTACACGACCAGCTGCAGATTCTTGACTTTCTGGTAAAACACCGTGGCATTGAAGCGTATCTTGCGGTCGAGCGCGTCGATCTTGGTGCCGATTTCAAAGGCATCGACCACTTCAGGCTTAAGTTCCGGCCCCGTTTCGACCTGAACGTCGAACCCTCCGCTCTTAAATCCGCGGTTATAGGCCGCATAAACGAGCGCATGCGAATTCAGGCTGTAGTCTGTAGCAAGCCGCCAACTCGGTTTCGAAACCGACCCACGGCGATCGGGATAAACCGTCGTCGTCAGGCCCCCATATTGAGCGGGTACAAACGTCAAATTTTCGGTCGTCGTATTGTGGTACACATAGTCATCATGCGTGAAGCGGATGCCGCCGGTCAAATTTAACTGGTCAATGACCGGATAAGTAACCTGAGCATATCCGGCATAGGAGTTGGTGGCGTTGCTACCATCTTGAAAATTGTCAATTTCGCCCGGTGCAAACGTCAGGGCCGGATAGAGGAAGACATGGTTATAACTACCACCTGAATTAGCGTGAAAATAATAAAGACCGACAATCCACTTCAACTTACTTGAGTTTAACGAAAGAAGCTGAAGTTCCTCTGAAAACTGCCGCTGCTTGATAAGCGAGTTGATTGTCACCGTGGGTTCGATCATCGCGCCGGGGTCGAATGCGGCAGTAAACTTGTTATCGCGATACGCGGTGATCGAGTGGAGCGAGCCGAATCCGAACTTGTCGGTAAAATCCGCGCTTATCCCCCCGCCTTGGGAAGCCCGAAACGGATCGCGCAGACTGGACACACTGTCCCACGGGTTACCCGTGAACAAGTAGTTGCCGGTGCCAGGATGCCCAGGTACCGGAGAGAACGTGACAAATGTGCTACCGCGCATATCGCTGTAATCGCCCGCAATCTTGAGCGTGCTCTCAGGGCTCAGATTGAATAGCAATTTGGACCGGATGGCAAAGTCATGATTGACCTTATTGACATCTTGACCGGTCGTCAGATCCCTCCCCCAGCCCTTGCCCTGGGCGCTATCGCGCACTGCAATATCAGCGGCGATATTATCGGTGAGAGCGCCGGTCGCATAGCCCGTGGCGGTGACGGTCTGCCACTGGTCATACGTCACCGACGCCTGCGCCTCTGGCGTAAATTTTGGATCCTTCGTGATGATCTGCACCAGACCGCCGCTTGCGTTGCGACCGAACAGCGTTCCTTGCGGACCTTTCAGTACTTCGACGCGCTCGATGTTGTTGAGCGTGGTCAGTGCGCTGGCTCCGCCCGCCAGATATACGCCGTCGACATACGTTGCCACGCTCGATTCATATCCAGCCTCTTGCCCCGCCGAACCGATACCGCGAATGTACGGCGCAGCCAGGCCTATCGCCTGCTGAAACTGAAACCCGGGGGTAACCCGACCGATGTCCGCGGTTGTCGTAATACCAGCCGCTTGCAAGGCCGGCGCTGTTAGAGCTGTAATTGAAATGGGAACCTTTTGAAGATTTTCGCCGCGCCGCTGAGCCGTAACGATGATCTCCTGAATCCCTGTGCCACCGGCGCTCTGGCCGGTCGCTGGGTTGCCATTATTTGCGGCGGCTGGCGCTGGCACCGCTTGTGCGAGCGCCGACCCCGATCCGAAGCCTGCGAGCACAGCGACGGTCAATCCTGCAAGTTTTCTCATCCAACTCTCCCAACGCAGATTTTTTCTTGCAGAGCCTCATCGACACACCTGAGGAAGCGAGCCGGCTCAGCGCCTGTGATTGGGATAATACCAAAGCGCCTTCGTTTAGGCAATATTTCTATTATATCAAAATTCAGCGCAAAATTGAATTGCGCATGAGTCGAGGTTTTTGGCTAATTTCCAGCAAACACGGCTGTGCACAGCAGCATCGGGCGTGCGGCGAAAATCCGTCAATGTTCTAAAACTGTCGCAGCGGAGTGTGATCAGCCAGCCGGTGATTCGGTGAAGCCGAGGCGCATACTGAGCGAGCGGCCAGCCTGGCGAATCCGGTTGGAAAGCTCGTTAGCAATCGCCGGGGACTGATCGTGGATCCTCGCTTCAGTCACAAAACTGATACTGCCCATGATCTCACCACCAGCGGTGAAAACGGGTGCCGAAACGCCCACCAATCCCTCGTCGAGTTCGCCACGCGTTATCAGCACGCCTTGCTGGCGGATTGTCCGCAGGCAGTTGCGAAACTCGTCCCATGTCTGGCCAAGCATGTTCTGTGAAATAGCCTCGGCATTCTCGTCGTAGTAACGACGCAATCGTCGGCGTTCGACATTCGCAAGGATGATCTTAGAGGCTGCACCGCGCAGCAATGGCATCAGGCGCCCGCGTTCATAGCTGATCGAGTGCCCAGGGATGCCTTGTCCCCGCTGGCCGACGCACATGACTTTCATCTGGTAAAGGCGGCATAACAACGTGACGACGTTGGCTGGTGCCAGATATGCGAGTTCCTCAAGCATCGACTCGCCATAGACGAGCAGGGGATCGGTTTGCCGCACCATCCTGTCGAGTTCGACAACTGCCGGTCCGAGCCCGTATTTGCCTTGGCCCGTCGAGGTAATCAATTCCGCCTTAACGAGGCTGCGGAAATGGTCGTAGGCCGTGGTCTGGGTCAGATTCAGTTCGGATGAAGCGGCCTCTACTGTCCATTCCGGCCGCTCCGCCGAAAACAGTGTGAGGATCGACAATACCTTATCTGACGTTCGCACCCTACCTCCAGCCCACCCAAACCCTGTGAAACACGATTGTCAATTATGCGATATCGGGGCGACAGTCGAGTCAAACCCGGCTAAGGACTATTTGGGCCGAAATACCCGAACTCGATAAGCTAGAATGCTGATTTGTCGGCCCGACACGACCAGACGAGGTGATGAGAATTCACGGTGATTTTCAAACTCATTTTCGGAATTGCCGGAAAATGGTCTTACAATTAACGTTCCGATCGGTTATGGAGTCCGTATCCCGGACCCGCCTGCGTCGCGGAGAATCTGTGAAAGGAATCCAGAATGACAGAGATAACCACTGTTTCTGAAACCGGTGCGGCAGTGTCTGCAGCATTCGGCCTGTCACCAGATGGGGAAGCAGTTGCCGCGCAAGATGCGCCAAAGCCAACCGCGTCCGCTCCGCCGAGCATGCGCACCTGGACTCGCGATGGCTTTGTTGGGGATGCTTCCGCCGACTTGCCGACAGCTTATGCCCCCGATTATATTTCTGTCCAAGGTCCCCACGCGCCACACCGGTGGACTCTGTCGGACATTGTTCCGGCCGATGAATCCGATCCGACCGCGTTGCCGATGTTGATGGCCCATTCCAGCCGCTTGCGGCTTCGCCTTTCGGGCCGGCGCGTGCCCGGCGAAGTTGTCATTCGAAATGTCGAGGCGGACGAACTTCACTTTATCCAGGATGGGTCGGTGAGGTTCGAAACCGATTTCGGCAGTCTTGCAGCTGGCCCCGGGGACTTCGTGTTCCTGCCCCGTTCGACTGCATACCGCTATTATGCGACGTCCGGGTCGATGCGGGATTTCATCATGGAATCGACGCAGCCGTTGAAATTCGACACACCTTATCAAGTCGGCGTGATCAATTTCGGGCGCGATCTCGAACGTGCGTCGCCCGAAACGATTCCGGATAGTGGCATCACGAAATTGCTGCTGCGCGCGTGGGAGGGCGACAGCACGCTGTTTACGTTGCCGTCCAATCCACTCGCGATGGCTAGCCACATCGGCGGCGCCGTTCCCGTGTGGAAAATCAACATCGACAAGATTCAAAAGCTTGTGTCTTTACCGCTCGGAGGTCCCCCTTATCCGTTCATGTCCACCGACAATAACGATCTGCTGATTTTCAATATCGGCGATCGCCCGACGGGCGGATATCGCCCGCCGATTCACGTGAATGCCGATTACGACGAAGTCATGATCTATGTTGGCGGCGAGTCTGCGTGGGGTGGCATGGATCGGCCCGGCACTGTCGGATGGGTGCCCAAGGGCGTCGTTCATCATGGCGTGTCGCCATCAACGCCAAAGCCGCACACATCCTGGATGTTCGAAACGCGGGGCACGCTACGCTGGACCGAGGAGGCCGTCCGCGCAGGCGCGCTGATGGAAACCGGCACTTACGGACTGCACTCGCAGTCGTCGTAGCCCCTGCAGACAGGCCCTACGGATGCGATGTCTGTCCGCAGGGCCCATTTGCTTTTTGGAAAGGTCATTCATGTCCGCGATCGTCCTCCCGCGCGCCATACGAATTGGTGCTGGCGCATTGCTTGAATTGCCGGCTGCACTCGCCCAGCAGGGGCTAAGCGCCCCCGCGATCCTGACCGACGCATTTCTCGCAGGGAATGGCGCACTCGACCGTTTGCTCGCGATCCTCGCCGAGGCAGGCATGGCAGCACGAGCTTATAACGAGGTGGTCCCCGACCCCACGGTCGCGTCGGTCGATGCCGCAGTTAGGTTCGTGGCGGAGGGCAAGCACGATTGCATTATCGGCTTTGGAGGCGGTAGCCCGATCGATACCGCCAAGGCCGTCGCTGTCCTGTCGCTTCACGGCGGCACAATGCGCGAGCGTAAGGCGCCGTATCAGGAGAACAGACCCGGGTTGCCGATCGTCGCCATTCCAACCACGGCCGGTACCGGATCTGAGGCGACGCGATTCACCATCATCACCGACGACGCCAACGAAGAAAAAATGCTCTGCGCAGGACTGGCCTATATGCCATTGCTCGCGATTGTGGACTACGAGTTGACGCTTTCAAAGCCCGTGCGGCTCACCGCGGACACCGGCATCGACGCGCTAACGCACGCCATCGAAGCCTATGTCTCGAAGCATGCCAATCCTTTCACAGACGGCATGGCGCTGTCGGCGTTGCGGCTGATCTGGCCCAATTTGCGCCGTGTTTGCGAAGAGCCGGGCGACCGCGCCGCGCGCGAGGCCATGATGGTTGGATCACTTCAGGCTGGAATTGCCTTCTCCAACGCATCGGTCGCGTTGGTCCACGGCATGAGCCGACCGATCGGAGCGCATTTCCATGTCGCGCATGGCCTCTCCAACGCAATGTTGTTGCCTGCAGTAACGGCTTGGTCAGCGTCTGGTGCGCTCCACCGATATGCGGATTGCGCGCGTGCAATGGGGATCGACCACGCAGGCGAAGGCGAACAGGCCGCGGTTGCGCGTTTGGTGAACGCGCTGCGCGAAGTGAACCGTGACCTTACTGTTCCGTCACCTAAAAGTTACGGCATCGATGAGGCGCGCTGGACCGAACTGTTGCCGCTGATGGCCGAGCAGGCTCTTGAATCAGGCTCACCGGGCAACAACCCGCGCATTCCCGATGCCCAGGATATCCAAGCACTCTATCGCGAAGCCTGGGCATGAAGAAGCTACAGCGCAGTCTGGAATCAACAGCATGACCGCATTGGCTACTCGCCCAGCCATCCTGATAGTCGGCGCATCGCGTGGCCTCGGCCATGCCATGGCAACAGAATTCGTCAAAAAGGATTGGGACGTCGTAGGTACGGTACGCGAAGAGGGAACCCTGCTCCACGACCTCGCGATGCAATATCATGGCCAAGTCAGGATTGAAACGCTCGACATCGATTCGACAGAGCAGCTCGCCGCTATGCGGCAGCGGCTTTACGGCCGAACATTCGATATGCTGTTTGTCAATGCCGGAACCACCAACAGCGATCCATCACAGACGATCGGAGAAGTTTCGACCGACGATTTCGTTCGGACGATGATTACCAATGCGCTCAGCCCGATGCGTGTCGTCGAAGGCCTTGCGTCGCACGTGACCTCGACGGGCCTGATCGGCGTAATGTCGTCCGGACAGGGCAGCATTGCTAACAACATGTCCGGCATGCGTGAAGTCTATCGCGGCACCAAGGCCGCACTCAACATGTATATGCGCAGCTTTGCCGTCCGACAGGCTGCGCAAACCGGCCTGTCGCGTGCTTTCGTGGCCATGGCACCGGGTTGGGTGCGGACCGAACTTGGCGGAGCGGACGCGCATTTGTCGATTGCGGACAGTATTCCCCATCTCGTAAACACTCTGCTGGCAAAGCGCGCGAGGCCGGGACTGGAATTTCTCGATTATATGGGGCGGACAGTGCCGTGGTGAGAAGGCTCTGTCCGCCTCTGATGGGTCAGGTCTTGTCCTCGTACCAGAAGCGATGGACGAATTCGAGGCGACCGTCGGGCAGCTTGCGGGTCAACTCTTCGACAAACCGTAAGTCCGGGTCCGCGTCCTGATAACCGTCGATGAACCCATCGAAAAACGCCTTCATCGCTTCCGGCTCTTTGCCGGTATGTGCACCAAACGAATCTTCGGTGCGCGATATCTCGACGACTTTGTCGTTGTAGATGGCAAACAGGGCCGACATATGTTTGGTCCCGGCCGAAGAATGGCCGGTATCTTGCCACATGGCCATGGTTTTGGAACCGGGTGGCAGTCCTTGCCCCTGGCGAAAGGTGGTCAAGCGGCGTTTGCCATGTGTGCGACCAACTGTGTAGGCAACCTTGCACGCTGTCGCTTCATCAAGCACTTCGCCGATCGCGCTCATCCATGCTTTGAACATGTGCGCGCCTTCGCTCTCGAGCGCCTTGATCCTCAAGTGCGGATTTTCAAAAAATTCGGTCGGCGAAACCTGATAAGCCTCAACCCTGGCTAGGTCCTCGGCGCTGGGCTGTTGTTCGAGATAGCTGGCAAAGCGTTCTGCGATCGCATCTTTCCACTCAACATACACGAGGTCGTCGTAACCCGTGCTCGACTGTGTACCACTTACCAGTCCGAGTCGATTTAACGGCATGATTGTTAATCCTTATTCGGTGTCATCCCCGGCTAACGCAAGCCGTTGCCGCTGTCGGCAGCGAGGAACTCCCGGCAATCTAAAACTGTAATCCAACGCTGGCAAGTTTTTTGGGCGATATTTCCGCAATGTTGAAATCTTGCGCAATTCTCTCCCGTCCGTTATTGAATTGGTCAGAAGAGAAAACTGCCCGTCATAGTCTTGGGCAGATGGCAGATGGAGCGTGGTATGCTTGACCTTGAGAATGAAGTCGTTTTCTCGAAGACCGGACCGCTCAAGGATGGTCGTTATCCCGGGTTCCGACCGGGTCGTACGGAATATGCCAGCTTTGTGCGCAACACCGATGTCGAAGTTCAACTTCGCGACGGAACAAAAATCTTTGTCGACATATTCCAGCCCCTTGGCGAGGTGACCCAGTCGCCAACGCTCATTGCGTGGAGCCCCTATGGCAAGCACGGCCTGAAAAATCTTGGAATGATGCCTGGCGCCGATGTCGACCCGTCCTGGGTATCCGAACATGTCATTTGGGAGGGACCCGACCCTACCTTCTGGTGTCCGAAGGGCTATACGATCGTGTCCCCGGACCCGCGCGGCGCGTGGATGTCGCAGGGAAACCTGACCTTCTTTTCCAGCCAGGAGGCCGCAGACGGCTATGATCTGATTGAATGGATTGCGGCGCAGCGGTGGAGCAACGGCAAAGTCGGCATGCTCGGCGTATCCTATCTCGCCATCTCGCAGTGGTTCATCGCCGCGACCCAGCCACCGTCGCTCGCCGCGATCTGCCCGTGGGAAGGCGTCAGCGACATCTATCGGGAACTCTATTTTCACGGCGGTATTCCTGAGCAGCGTTTTCTCAACTGGTGGCAGGAAAAATCCCGCTGGTCGACCAATCCCGCCGAGGACATCGTCGAAATGGCGAGTCGTCATCCGATGCTCGACAGCTATTGGGCGGGCAAGGAAATCGAGCTGGAGAAAATCGATGTGCCAGCGTTCGTGGTCGCGAGTTGGGGCGACCAGGGTATGCACACGCGCGGAACACTGGAGGGCTTCAAGCGAATTTCGTCGAACGACAAATGGCTGATGGTCCATGGCCAGAAGAAATGGAAAAGTTTCTACGAGCCGAGCTCGGTCGCCCGCCAACTGGCATTTTTCGATCACTATCTGAAAGGTTTGGATACAGGCCTGGAAAACTGGCCAGCAGTCGAGATCGAAGTACGCGAAACCAACGATGCCATTCACACCCGGATGGAATCCGCCTGGCCGCTAGAACGGACCGAGCCGTGGACACTCTATCTTGATTCCGCGTCGCGAACGCTGACCTCATCGTTTCCCGACGAAAACGGCCAAATCGCGTATGATTCGACGGGACCTGAAAACCGCGTCATCTTCGACCATGTTTTCGAACAGGATACGGAACTGACCGGCAGCGCGAAACTGCATCTCTTGGTGAGCGCGGACGAGGCCCGGGAGATCGACATATTCGTCGCCTTGCGTAAACTGGACGCGACAGGCGCCGAAGTCGGCTTTCGCTATTATTCGACTTTCAGTAACGGTCCCGCCGCGCTCGGGTGGCTGCGAGGAACCCATCGAGGGCAGTTGCCAGGAGGCACACAGCTCCAGCCCGTCCACGATCATGGCACCTCTGTGCCGATCGTGCCGGGCGCGCCTGTCGAAATGGATATCGAAATCTGGCCATCGAGTGTGCTTTATCGCGCTGGCGAACGTCTCCAGCTAGTTGTCGCCGGCTCGGATATATACAATTTCGAAAGCGGCGCGCCGGAACTGAGGCACGCAGCCGGCAATTCGGGCATCAACCGGATTCACAGCAGCCCAGCGCACCCATCGTACCTCCTTTTGCCAAGGATTCCCTAAAGGCCGCTGCACGATTCTTCGCAACGTCCTCAGTCCGTCGACCGTGAGCGTTGCGGAGGATCGGCATCATCGGACATGAGATCCTCCTGCTTGACCTATGAGCGTAGTTCCGGCATATCCGGAAATATGATCAATAAAGAAAAGACGGGATTGGCATGACCGACCAGGCCGATATGGAGAAGTTCAGGGTTGCTCTCGCTTCGAACAACCTCGCTCCGCTATGGGACATGATGAGACGCCTTGCGCCTCGGGCCCCAGAGGCTGGCGGGGGTGTTCCTGCAATCTGGAAGTGGCCTGCGCTGCGCGAGCAAGTCTTGCGCGCAGGCGAACTTATTTCGGCCCAAGAGGCAGAACGCCGCGTGCTTGTATTGCAGAATCCGGGGTTTCCCGGAGAAGGGCGCGCGACCACGTCGCTCTATGCGGGCATCCAGCTTTTGCTGCCCGGAGAGACGGCGCCCAGCCATCGCCATACGGCTTCGGCCATCCGGCTGATCATGGAAGGCTATTGCGCTTTTACTGCGGTGGATGGCGAGCGGGTGACAATGGCTCCGGGTGACTTCATCGTCACACCGTCCGGGACTTTTCACGATCATGGCAATGACGGCAGCGAACCTGTGTTGTGGCTGGATGGACTCGACGTTTTCCTTGTCAATCTCCTGAACGCATCTTTTGGCGAAGATCACCCTTCGCGGCGCCAACCCGTCGAGCGCCGCGAAGGCACATCGGGCGCACGCTATGCGGCAGGCCTCAAGCCTGCCGACCACCCGTTCGATGCAGTCAGGTCACCGTTCTTCTGCTGGCCTTACGCGCAAACAATCGCGGCGCTTCGTGCCTCGGCCGAGGCTGGGCATATTGATCCGGCGCTCGGGGCAGGAACCTGGTTCGTCGACCCGGCGACAGGCCAATCGCCGGTGCGCTCAATGACCGCCGGCATGGCGCTGTTTCCCAAAGGGTTCGAGGGACAACGCTATCGCGCGATATCGGGCGCGGTCATGTCAGTCGTTGAGGGAAGCGGCAAAGTCTCGGTCGGCGACCGGACGTGGGCAGTCGGCCCGCGCGACGTGTTTGTCGTCCCGAGTTGGCAATGGCACGCCTTCAATGCGCACGAGGATATGGTCGTCTTCAGCTTCTCGGATCAGGAGCTTCAACGGCACCTCGGATTTTGGCGAGATGAGCGCGCACAATTGGAGGAGTTTTCGTGAGGCTGTGTTTTTTCAACGACAATCGACTGGGTCTGGTTGAGGGTGACAGCGTTCGCGATGTGACGGCGGCCATCACGGCTCCTCGATCCGCGCACTACCCGTTTCCCGTTCACGACGTCTTCGTGGCAGAATTGCCTGGCATCTGCAAAAGGATCGCGAATCTAGCAGACGATGGCAGGCGCATTGGCGTGGCGGAACTCGCTTTGCTACCACCTGTGCTCAACCCAGGAAAACTTGTAGCCGCACCGGTCAATTATCAGGCGCATCTCGACGAAGCGATCGAGGATCACGCGACGTTCAGCCGGGCAAATGTCCGAAAGATCCAGGAAACCGGACTTTTTCTTAAAGCAACCAGTTCGCTGATCGGCGTCAGCGCGCCAATCCTGATCGCTCACCCGGATCGTCGCACTGATCACGAAATAGAACTGGCCGCAATCATCGGGAGAAAATGCTATCGCGTGCAGCGCAGTGACGCATTGTCGTATGTCGCCGGATACACCATCGGGCTCGACATCACGATCCGTGGTCCCGAAGAGCGCTCGCTACGCAAATCGCTGGACAGCTACTCGGTTCTGGGCCCGTGGTTGGTCACGGCAGATGAATTCGGCGACCCGTCAGACCACGAAATGACGCTCCACGTGGATGGTGAATTGCGACAACATGCCAACACCCGCGATCTGATCATGGATGTCGCAGAGCTGATCGCATTTGCCTCGTCCTACTACACGCTGATGCCCGGCGACGTGATCTTCACCGGTACGCCCGAAGGCGTCGGCCCGATCCGGCCGGGCAACCGGATCGATGCCCAAATCCGCGGCATTGGCTCGCTAACAATGGAGGTTCGCGAAAATGGCTGACTCGGGAAAAATCGTCATTGCCGGGGGCGGGATCGGGGGTCTTGCAACCGCGCGCGCACTTTCGCTGGCGGGTCGCCGTAGCGTCGTCCTGGAACAGGCGCCCGAATTTGCAGAGATCGGTGCGGGCATACAGATGGGGCCCAATGGATTTCGCATGCTGGAAAGGCTGGGAATGCGCGACGCATTCGACGACCTGGCGGTTTTTCCGGACGATTTGATCGTCATGGACGGAATTTCGGCCGAGGAAATCACCCGGATTCCAGTCAAGGGTGACTTCACAGAACGCTTCGGACAGCCTTATGCACTCGTACACCGGGCAGATATCCACCGGGCCTTGCTCGGCGTCTGTGTTGCAGATCCGAATATCGAATTGCGCCCAGGGTGTACGGTCGCAGATTTCACCAGCTCGGCTCACGGTGTGAGCGTCACGATGCAGGGAGGCCAGGTCATCGCAGCCGATGCTCTGATCGGTGCCGATGGTCTCTGGTCTCGTGTCAGGGAACGGATTGTGGGTGACGGCCCACCGCGCGTGTCGGGACACATTGCGTATCGCGCGGTGCTGCCGATCGAAGACGTCGAGGAAGAGTACCGCAAGAATGCGATGATGTTGTGGGCTGGCCCGCGCAACCACCTGGTGCAATACCCGCTGCGTGGCGGCAAGCTGTTCAATCTGGTGGCGGTGTTCCACTCCGACCGCTATGTCGAAGGCTGGGATCGAGACGGCGATCCCCACGAGTTGCACCGACGCTTCGCGGATAACTGTCCGACCGTGCGGGCCCTGCTTGCAAAAGTGGAGACCTGGCGCATGTGGGTCCTGTGCGACCGTGAACCGGTGGCGAACTGGTCATCGGGGAGCGCGACGCTGGTCGGCGACGCCGCGCACCCCATGCTGCAATATCTGGCGCAAGGCGCGTGCATGGCCCTTGAGGATGCGGTCGTACTGGCGCAGAAGGTTGTTGCGCATGGTGCTGACCTGCCAACTGCATTTGCCGAATATCAGCAAGCGCGTTATTTGAGAACTGCGCGGTGCCAGATCATGGCGCGGATATACGGCAGTTTCTATCACGCCGAAGGCGTGACGCACGAGCTTGCGACCAATTTCCTGCAAGCTCGTTCTCCCAAGGAAAGCTTTGAAAGTCTGGCATGGCTCTATGATTTCGATCCCGGCAAAATCGAGGTGCCTGCCGTCGTTGGCTAGGCCGCGAACAAGACCCGACCGAATTGAACGCACCGCGTTCGCGTCAGACATGTGTGGGGGTGCCAAGTCTGAATTCGGAGTAAAGCCAATATTCGCTCGAATTGAATAGGGATATTATGCCGAAATTACTCGTGGTCGCGGCCAGTCCGCGGCGCAACAATTCAATCTCACGAGAGCTGACTGGATCTTTCGTGACCAAGTGGCTCGAGACTTACCCCGATGGCGAGGTCGTTATGCGCGATCTGGTCGCTGACCCGCTTCCGTTTGTCGATGAGGCTTGGATCGCCGGGGCTTTCACTGCTCCTGAAACCCACTCGCCGGACAGCGCGGCTGCCATGCGCTTGTCGAACCTGCTCATTGCCGAACTGCAGTCGGCCGATCACATCCTTATTGGCACGCCGATGCATAACCTAATGATACCAGCGCAGTTGAAGGTCTATATTGATCAGATCGTGCGTGTAGGCTCTACCGTCTCCATCGAAAACGAGGGACTGGTCAAAGACAAGAAGGCGGCAATCATCGTCGCCTCGGGAGGTGATTTTTCAGTTGGAGCACCTGCCGAGAAGTTCAACCATCTGACCCCCTACCTGCGCACAGTCCTTGGATTTATCGGTATTACCGACGTGCAGATCGTGATGGCCGGTCCGACCCGCCAGTTGGCTTCGGGACAGCAGGAAATAGACAAATTCGTCGGCGACTTTGAAGGGCATGTCGATGGCGTACTGAATTCGTGGGTAGAGCCACGGGCATAAGCAAATTGGCTCACAAAGTTCGGGGATTTACCCGAAGCGCGGCTCGCACGGCTTTTGCGTCGCGCTTCGGGGGTACGCCGAACTTGCGGGTATATTCTCGACTGAACTGCGATGGACTTTGGTAACCGACCTGAAAGGCGGCCGCGTCTACGTTGATGGCTGTCAACGCAATGAGGCGGCGCGCTTCCAGCAGGCGAAGTTGTTTTTGATACTGAAGGGGTGTCATCGCGGTGAGATCCTTAAACTTGCGATGAAAAGCGGAGGGGCACAGCCCTGCAACCGTCGCCAGTTCGTCGATCCGCACAGGCTCGCGGAAGCGGCTCCGCAGACTGTGCAGCGCATTTATCAACGGCAGTGACGGGCTGGTCGCCAGGGCCATACGTGCAATCTGACCACCATGCGGCCCGGTTAGCAACCAATAGCAAATCTCGCGCATGATGACGGAGTAGAGGGCCGAGAGCGCCCGAGGTTTGTCGAGAAGGCGCACTAGGCGCAGCGCGCAATCCGCCAACGGGCCCTCAAAATCGGTGACCAGAACTCCACGGCCGGGCTCGCCGCTTAATTTTGGCATCGGGTCTAGTTCGTCTGCGACGCTGCGCATGACCTCAAGGTTTAGATCAAAGGCGAGCACAAGGCAGGGCTCGCCGGGGCTGGCTTCTACTACCCTTCCTATCGACGGAGTCTCAACACCGATCACGAGCGCCTGGCCAGCGTGATATTCAAGCTGAACGCCACCGAACGTGGCCCATTTTGCGCCTTGTGCAACAATGCACATAGAGGGGGTGAAGACCATGTGGTTCGGTGGCTTAGGATGATCCGCCCGCATGATTGCGATGCGGCCAAGGGCGGCAACGATCGGGCTTTCACCGGGATGCCGCGCGGCGAAGCGCATCATTGCTTCCGCAAGTAGTTGCACCTTTGATCGCTATTCTCGTTGTTGATCAGTGCTCAGTCTAGCCAGAGGAGTAGGATTAGGCAAGAAAATGCTTTGTTCAAGCATTTACTACTATCGCGAGTAACGGCAAATATTAGACATGACAAATGTAGGTCAATCGGGTTTCTGAACAAGAAAGTTTTTTATGCCAGAACGTAAGATCGCAGTCATCACCGGCGGAAGCCGCGGCATCGGCCGCAATACGGCCCTTTGCCTCGCCAAGAGAGGCATCCGCTCGATCCTCACTTACAACACCAATCATGCAGAAGCCGAGAATGTCGTGGCGCTCACTTCAGAAGTAGGCGCGCCTGCTATCGCGCTGCAGCTCGATATCTGCAATATCGGCAATTTCGATAGCTTCGTCCATGCGGTGCACGCAGCGCTCGCCCGCCTTGGGGCCGACGGTTTCGACTATCTTGCCAACAATGCCGGCACGTCATCGGCCGCGAGCTTGGAAACGATCACTGAAGAACACATGGACGCTCTCTACGCCGTCCACTTCAAGGGGCCACTTTTCTTGACGCAAAAACTGTTGCCGCTCATGAACGACGGCGGCCGCATCGTGAATATATCCTCCGGCCTCGCCCGCTTCGCGATGGCCAACCGCATTGGCTACGGCCCGATTAAAGCAGCCGTCGAGGCACTGACACGCAACATGGCTTGCGAGCTGGGGCCGCGAAAGATCGCAGTCAACACCGTAGCGCCCGGTCCCATCGCCACCGATTTTAGCAGCGGCATCGTCCGGGACAATCCCGCGGTCAACAAGGCGGTCGCCGCACATACAGCGCTGGGCCGAGCCGGTCTGCCGGACGACGTAGGTCCAGTCATCGCCGCACTGCTTTCGGACGAGTTCGGCTGGGTCAACGCTCAACGGATCGAAGTCGCCGGCGGAATGCACATTTGAAAGATAGCTATATTTCAAACGCGTATGCGCGCCATTCACTACTGCGTGGCCGGCAGCTGTCGGACGCCAAAGTGGAGCGCAGTAATGTGTAATCCCTCGCCGCCATTGCGCCAAAATAGACCGCAGAGAAGGTCCGCGCGGAGAGGGTGCGTCTCTGCGGCCCCCCTCATCGCTGAACCGCTTGGCCAACCGCGCAATGGGAGCCACCCTTGGTCGCAAGCCTCGCCCGATAGCGGATGCCCGTGCGCGCATCGCGCCAGCCGAGGGCCTGCATTAAAGCCGGCAAGCCCTCGCCCGCGGCAAAGTTGTTTTGCGCGACCCCGACCCGGATCGCCATAGGCGCCATCTGCTTGCACACTCTCCCCGAGCGCAGCACGGATCAACGCCTTGCGCGTCCTGCCTCAGCTTGCCCAGAATCCGCGCTCCGGCATTGCTGCTACAATAAGCTCGCGCGCATAAAGGCGGTCGTTGGGAGGACCAGCATAGCGCCAGGGTAATACTGGCGCCACCCTTGCCGGCGGCGAAAAGATCCTGCGTCAACCCAACCCGGAACTAGTTGTCTGGTTGTGAGACCTCATTGGCATAATAAAGGACTCTGTCTACTTTATTGATTAGATCATTCTGATCTGCAGGTCGCTTGTAAAGTTTGTTCTCCTGGCCACCGTTGAGCTTGAGGCGCTCGGCGACTTTGTCGATCGGCGCGAGGCCATGAAGGGCCCTCTGCCTCCGCCGATTATAAGCTTGGTTAAAGCTAGTCAGCAGGATCTCGAGGTCGGCATGTCCGGCGGTTTGTGGCGTGTAGGCCTTTGTTTGCCCGTGAGGCACCTTGAGTTCCGTGCACGCCGTTTCGAACGCGTCTGCGGTGAAACATGATCCCCGGTCGGTCAGGATGTGGGTGATACGGAACGGAAAGGCTCGTTTGGCCTTGCGTAGGAAGTCGACGGCGTTGGCAGCATTCTCGGCGTCGTAGACGGCAAGAAAGACGAAGCGGGAGCAGCGATCGATGGCCACGTAAAGGAAGCGCTTGCGCGTCTGTCCATCCGCGGTGCGCAGCTTTGGCAGGTGTTAACGTCGATGTGGATGAAGCCGAGGTCGTAATCCTTGAAGCGTCCCTGGCCCTTCGCCGGAACAGTTGTTGGCTTTGGCGGCCGTCGGTTGAGACCCTCAGACTTGAGTCCGCGGTAGACACTGTCACGATTGAGGTGCGGCAAGAAATGGCGCAGCACGAAAGTCAGGTCATCTAGTGGATTGATCGGAACAGATGATTCCGTTTTCAGGATTCCCATGATCTGCGGGGCATGCGAGGGTGACGCATGCGAACCGGTATACAGATTGAGGTCACGGAGGCTGACGCGAAGCGGCTCGAAGCAATTGTTTCAGCGCGCATTTCTCCTCAAAAACATGTTTGGCGTGCGCGGATCATTCTGCTGACGGTACAAGGCTTTGGCACGCAGGCGATCATGGCGGCGACGGGCAAATCCAAGCCCTGCGTATGGCGCTGGCAGGAACGCTTCATGGCCGAAGGCGTGGATGGGTTGCTGAGAGATAAAAGCCGGCCTCCGGGCATTGCGCCTCTCGATGCGACGGTGGTCGACAAGGTCGTGAAGCTGACGCTGGAGCCGCCTGACCACGAGGCTACGCATTGGACTGTACGTGCCATGGCCAAGGCGGTTGGCATCGCTGCGTCATCGGTTGTAAAGATTTGGCACGATCACGGCCTTGCGCCGCATCGGTGGCGCAGTTTCAAATTATCCAACGACAAGGCTTTTGCCGAGAAGCTTCACGATGTCGTCGGGCTCTATGTCTCTCCACCCTGCCCATGCCATCGTACTGTCGGTCGATGAAAAGAGCCAAATTCAGGCGCTTGATCGCACACAACCAGGTCTACCGCTTAAGCGTGGTCGCGGGGCAACGATGACCCACGATTACAAGCGCAACGGGACAACAACCCTGTTCGCTGCGCTCAATATCCTGGATGGCTCTGTGATTGGCCGCAATATGCAGCGGCACCGGCATCAGGAATTCATCCGCTTCCTGAACGCCATCGAAGCCGAAATGCCCGCAGACAAGGCCATTCACGTCATCCTGGACAATTACGCTACCCATAAACAGCCCAAGGTTCGTGCCTGGTTGGCGAGGCATCCACGTTGGACATTCCACTTCGTCCCTACGTCTTGCTCGTGGCTCAATGCTGTCGAGGGCTTCTTTGCCAAACTCACCCGGCGACGGCTCAAATACGGCGTGTTCCATTCCGTTGTGGACCTGCAAGCAGCCATCAACCGCTTCATCAAGGAGCATAACGAGGAGCCCCGCCCCTTCGTCTGGAAAGCCGATCCCGAAGAAATCATAGCCGCTGTCCGGCGAGGGCACCAAATGTTGGAATCAATCCACTAGTACTACAGTTGCATATTAAGACGTGATTTCCGATGGAAGTGCGCTGCTAGTGCTTGGTGCGCTTGTCGCCATCGCGACCAGAGCCAGATGAATGCGGGTGTGACCGGCACGGCGAGGACGAGTTTAGCGATGAGGCGGCAGATTTCCGGTGTCGTGAGCGGACGCTCGAACATTGGTGTCACGCTGCTTGGCGGTTCGGACTCCTTTTGTTTCGTTTTTCTTGAGATTCTTGAGCATTTTGAGTGTTGGTCCAGGCGGCTCGGCGCTGATCGGCAGCAATCTTGGCCAGGAATGCGGCAGCAGCGATGACCAGCGTCATGTGGGGGTGCCAGCCATGCCAGGATCGCGCCTCGCAGTGATCGAGGCCGAGATCGTCCTTTGCACGCAGGAAGCATTCCTCGATAGTCCAGCGCAAGCCTGCGGCTCCGGCCATGTCGGTAAGGGAGGTGCCTTGCCGGGAGCGGACAAAATAATAAGCGATTTCATCGCTGTTTCGGATGCTGCGGCGGAACAGCAACCAGCGCTCAAAGCTGTCATGGGTTGTCCAGCTAAGCGGCAGGCGCGCCCAATGATACAATCGAGGCCCTTTCGCTCCTTCGCAAGCCGACAGGGCTTGCCAGTCCTCGCCAGCCAATTCGCTGGCGAGAAACGCCGGGTCGGTCTGGACAAGACCTTCCTCGGCCAGGAAGCGTAGATGCTGATTAGAGCGCACTGCCAACACATAGGGCTGAGCGCGCGCTTCGAGCATTCGCCGCAAGGCATGATCCGATCCATAAAGCGAATCCGCCAGAACCCAGGCACAAGACAGGCCTGCATCGAGTGCAGCCGCAATCATCTCGCGCGCCATGGCCGGCTTGGTGGCAAAGGCCACCTCGTCTGGCACACTGGCTTTACGACAACGCTCGCGGTCGTCGGTCCAAGCCTTGGGCAGATAGAGCCCTCGGTCGATCAGCGCATGACCATAGCGACTGGCATAGCCCGGCACCGGCCTCCACCGGATGCCTACACATCGCGCCCGACATGGGCAGAATGTCTGCGAGATGGCCCGCGGAAGAAAAGCCTGGCTATTTGTTGGCTCGGATCGGGGAGGTGAGCGTGCAGCGATGATGTTCAGCTTCTTCGGTACGGCTCGACTGAACGGGGTCGATCCGCTGGCCTGGTTTACCGACGTTCTCGCCCGGATCGCCGACATCCCGCAAAACCAGCTCCACGAACTCTTGCCATGGAACTGGAAAGCAGCACAGCAAGCCAAAGCCGAAAAGCTCGCCGCCTGATGCAACGCAACAAGATATCCTTCGTCAAGACCATCACCATCGTCGCCCAAGAGCTTGGCGAGGATGAGGACTGGCTCCACGAAATCTCCGGCGAAATGGAGCCGGAGGACGGCTTGATCTGGGTCTATGGCGTAGGCGAAGAGGGCGTCCCGGCCTTCTCAGAGGATGGCATCGACAGCCTGCGGGACCTCATCGAGATCCACCGCGAAAATGAAAAACTGCTTGGGACGCGCTCGCTACCGTAGGCTTACGGTATACCACACTACGATAAATATTATACCCGCTGTGCGGAAACGCACTGGTACGAATGCCCATCTAATTCAACGAATAATAACTAAGAAATATTGTGCTTATATTATATGTCGCAATTTTTTAATCGTCAGAGGTATCGACATGATTATTGGTAAACTCAAGATACTGGTTACCGGCGCAAGTGGAACTCTTGGCAAAAGAGTCGTCGAGTATTTGCTTGCTGATGGACGTCATCACGTCGTCGCGGGGTCTCGCACTCCTGAAAAACTTGGAGATCTCGTCGCGGCGGGCGCCACGGCATGCAAACTGGATCTGGACGATGCCGAGACGGTTGCGGCCGCCTTTACGGGCATCGATCGCCTGTTGCTCGTTGCCACGGACTCGATCTCGCTGCCGGGTCAACGTCTTTGGCAGCATAAAAATGCCATTTCGGCCGCCGTCAAAGCCGGCATCGCGCACATTGCCTATACGTCGATGCTAAGTCCAGAGCCGCCGCAAGTGTTCTTTTACGCGGGAGATCATTATGGAACCGAACTGGCATTGAAAAGCAGTGGATTGACATGGACAATCTTACGCAATGGTTTATTTTCCGAAATCACTTATCCGATGCTCCAAAAGGCGGTTGAAACGGGGCGCTGGGTCACCGCTGCGGGCGATGGCCGCGTTCCTTACGTGGCTCGCGACGATTGCGCCGCGGCGGCGGCTGCTGTGCTGACGAACGGCTCCGGTGTCAACACGACCTTCAATCTGACCGGTCCAGATGCGCTTAGCGTGTATGACTTGGCAAGTACGACGAGCAAGGTTTTCGCGACGCCTATTACGGTATGGCAAGTATCCACGAAAGAGAAGGTCGACTTTCTCACTACGTGTGGATTTTCTGCTGCTTTTGCGCCGATCGTGGCTATTTCAGATTTGAATACGGCGTTGGGTCGCAGCGGTGAAGTTACCACCGACGTTGAATTTCTGACGGGCCGCCAACCCTCGACTTTCGAGGCAGTACTGGCCGCTAGCAAGGCTGCCAACGAAAAGGCCCGCCTCATGGACCACGCAACCCTCATAAGCGGCGCAGTGCCCCCACGGTAGCTGCCCGACCTTATGTCGGGCTGAGCCATTTTGGAAATTTACCATCCGCTTTGATACGGAGTGCCGCTCTATGCATGTGCTAGCGAAAAATTCGGCTCGAGAGGCATTTCGGTCTTCACGCTGGGTAATGCTGACGGTTCTCATTTTGGCCTATGTTTGTTCGAACGTGGATCGCATGGCGATTACATTGTTAATCGAACCGATAAAGGCGCATTTCGGTGCAAGCGATGGCCAGATAGGTTTGCTGCAGGGCGTCGCGTTCACGCTGGTGTACTCGGTGGTAGGCCTACCCGCAGGTCGCCTGATAGATCGATCCCGGCGCGTGACCATTATTGCCATCGCGATTGTCGGGTGGAGCGTGATGACGAGCTTTTGCGGGCTTGCTCCAACCTTTTTGCTGCTATTCATTGGTCGAGGCGGCGTCGCTATCGGCGAAGCGGCTCTTATGCCGGGAGCCTATTCTTTGATCGCGGATGGATTTAATGTCAAACGACAGGGTGTCGTGGTTAGTCTCTATCAAGCTGCGGGTGGCCTTGGTGCTGGCCTGGCACTTGCTGTCGGAGGCGGCCTGCTGCAAAGGCTTGGGCGGGATGGCGCCATCGAGGTTCCCCTGATCGGATCGCTGGCGCCGTGGCAGATCGCCTTCCTGGGGCTCGGTTTGCCAGGGCTCTTGGTGGCTGCCCTGCTGGCAAGTCTAGCAGAGCCGGAGCGAAAGATGTACGCCTCCGGTGGAGGCCGCCTTGCATGGTTTGGGTGAGTTTTTGAGATAGCACCGGTGCAAGCGCTGGTGTTTGCACCGGTGTTAGAGACGGTGCCATGAGTCAGGTGACGGTAATTTCGGGTGTTGAGCGTCGGCGTTTCTGGTCTGATGAGCAGAAACGGGCGCTGGTGATGGCGGTATCAGCGCCTGGCGCGAACGTGGCGGAGATTGCGCGACAGGCCGATCTTCGTCCCGGCCAGATCTACCGGTGGCGACGTCAGATGTGCGGGACCAACCAAGGCTTTGCTGCGGTGACTGTACAGGAGGTCCCGGTAGTGTCGGCTCCTTGCTCTGCGATCGCGGTTGAAGTGGGCGGTTCTATAGTGCGGATATCGGCGGCAGCTTCGCCAGCATTGGTGTCAGCGGTGTTGATGGCATTGAAGGCGTGATCCCGGTTCCATCGGGCGTTCGGATATGGATAGCGATGGGCCATACCGATATGCGGCGCGGCATGCGCAGCCTGGCTCTGCAGGTGCAGCAAAATTTCGGACGTGATCCGTTCGTCGGCGATCTCTACATATTCAGGGGTCGTCGCGGCAACCTTTGCAAAATCATCTGGCATGACGGGGTCGGCATGTCACTTTATGCAAAACGTTTGGAGCGCGGAAAGTACATTTGGCCATCTGCCGTGGACGGCGTGATTGCGATTTCGTCCTCGCAGATGGCCTGCATGCTCGAAGCGATCGACTGGCGTAATCCGCAGGCGACATGGCGCCCGACATTGGCCGGATAATGGCTTGTGATGGCCTAAAAGGCTAGGATTTTCGCCGCTTTTCTGCTATGCATTCGTGCATGGCGGATCCGGCGCAAGCAGAGATCGAGAACCTTCGCGAGCAGCTTGCCGCAGCCCAGGCGATTGTCGCCGAGGTCGCCCGGATCAAGGCCATCAACGCTGATCTGGAAGCCCGTAACGCGCTTCTGGAGCTGCAGAACGAGAAGATGCGCCGCGTTCTTTATGGCCAGCGGTCCGAACGCACACGTCATCTGCTCGATCAGATGGAATTGGTCTTCGAGGAATGCGAGGCGAGCGCCAGCGAAGATGAGGCGCTGGGCATTCTTGCTGCGGCCAAGGTCAATGTCGCGCCGTTCGAACGCAAGCGGCCGGCGCGCAAGCCGTTGCCCGAGCATCTGCCGCGCGAGCGGGTCGTCGTCGCCGCACCCAGCGCCTGTCCCTGTTGCGGGTCGGATCGGCTGAGCAAGCTGGGCGAGGATATCACCGAGACGCTCGAGGTCGTGCCGCGCCAATGGAAGGTGATCCAGACTGTCCGGGAGAAGTTCTCCTGCAGGAATTGTGAGACGATCACGCAGCCACCCGCGCCATTCCATGTGACGCCCCGGGGGCTGTTTGGTCCCAGCTTCCTGGCGATGGTGCTGTTCGAGAAGTTTGGCGCACATCAGCCGCTCAACCGCCAGCGCGACCGCTATGCCCGCGAGGGTGTGGATCTCAGCCTCTCGACCCTGGCCGACCAGGTTGGCGCCTGTGCTGCTGCACTGATGCCGCTTTACTTGTTGATCGAGGCGCATGTCCTTGCCGCCGAGCGACTGCACGGCGACGATACGACGGTGCCGGTTCTGGCCAAGACCAAGACCGATACGGGGCGGATCTGGACTTATGTGCGCGACGACCAACCTTTCGGCGGGCCGGCGCCGCCAGCGGCGATCTTCCATTATTCCCGCAATCGGCGGGGCGAGCATCCCGTCGGCCATTTGCGCAACTGGGCCGGCATCCTTCAGGCAGATGCCTATGCAGGGTATAATGCGCTGTTTCATGCCGATCGCGCACCATCGCCGCTGACCCGCGCGCTCTGCTGGAGCCATTCACGCCGCTATTTCTTCGAGCTTGCCGACGTCGCCACGCAGCTCAAGAAACGCCGCAAACAGGCGCCGGTCATTTCTCCGCTGGCGGTGGAAGCGGTCCGCCGCATCGATGCGATCTTCGACGTCGAACGCGCCATCAATGGTCGATCAGTTCAGGATCGTCTTGCTCTCCGGCAACAGCACAGCGCGCCGCTTATCGCCGATCTGGAAGCATGGATGCGGGAGAACCGGTCGAAGCTGTCCAGAAACAGCGCCGTGGCAGAGGCAATGGATTACATGCTCAAGGCATGGCCCGCGTTCACCGCGTTCCTTGACGACGGACGCATCTGTCTCACGAACAACGCCGCAGAACGGGCGCTTAGAGGTATCGCCCTTGGAAGGAAGTCGTGGCTCTTCGCCGGTTCAGACCGCGGTGGTCAGCGCACCGCCTTCATGCTGAGCTTGATCACCACGGCAAAACTCAACGATATCGATCCGCAGGCCTGGCTCGCCGACGTCCTCGCTCGCATCGCCGACATCCCGCAGAACCGTCTCTGCGATCTGCTGCCCTGGAACTGGAAAGCTGATCGGCAGGTCACGTTGAAACAGGATATGGCGGCCTGATGCAGCGGAATAAAGTCCACGCGGTGACAACCCTCACCAAGGTCGCCCAAGACCTGGAAGTGAGCGAAGACATGCTCCACGATCTTACCCAGCAGATGGACACCGAGGATGGCGTCATCTGGGTCTACGGGCTCGAAGAGGAAGGCGTGCTGGCTTTAACCGAAGACGGCATCGAATGCCTGCGCGACATCCTTGCCGATCATCGACGGGGTCAAGCCTAGCCCGGCAGCGGCCTCCACCGGATGCCTACCGAAAGATCGCAGACCACAATCTTGCAGACGCAACTTCCCCCACCGTCGGCAGATTCTATGCGTTACATTGGCGCTATCTCGCCAGCCACCATCTCGCCACAGGCATGACAGGACTTGCCTTTAGCGGCACGATAACCTGGATCGCACCGCTCGTCACACGACGCTACGCCATGGCTCCGGGTCAAGCCAGCCTGACTGCGGGGTTGGCGGTAATGGCGGAACGTGTCAACGCAGATGAGACAGCCGGATTGGGAGATTACGCTACCGCGAGGAGCTCGCTGCTTGGCGGGTTGATCCAGACAGCGGTTGGCTTGAGTGGCGGCTGAGGCGGCTGGTTGACGAAGCGTTCCGGGTTGCTCTGGAAAGCACGATCAAGGATGATCTGGCGTGCGGCGTAGATTTGGTCTGCCTGGCCGTAATGGACCTGATCTGGCGTCATCAGGCCGATGCCGAGATGGTGATGGTCCTGATTGTACCAGTTGAAGAAGTGGCGGCAGAAGGTTTTGGCGTCCTGGATGCAGCCGAAGCGTTTTGGGAACTGCGGTTGATATTTCAATGTTTTGAAGTGGCTCTCCGAGAAGGGATTGTCGTTCGAGGTGTAGGGTCGGCTGTGCGATTTGGTGACGCCAAGGTCCGCCAGCAGGAAGGCAGTGGCCTTGGCCGTCATCGATGCGCCGCGATCGGCATGGAGCGTCAGTTCGCCGGGGGCTACGCCGTGTTTGCCGATGCTTTCCTGGAACAGTGGTTTGAACAGCGCGGCGCTTTCGGTGTCGGCAACGTGCCATCCGACCACGCACCGACTGAATATGTCAATGATGACATAGAGATAGTAGTAGGTCCATTTTTGCGGCCCCATCAGTTTGGTGATGTCCCACGACCAAACCTGATTCGGGCCTTGCGCCAGCAACTCGGGCTTTTGATAGACGATGTGGCGGCGTTGCTGGCGCCGTTCGCGGACTTCGGCATATTCGTGGAGGATGCGGTACATGGTGCGGATCGAGCAATGGTAGATGCCCTGGTCGAGCAGGGTCGCGTAGATCTCGGCGGGCGCGAGATCGACATATTGGGGTTCACGCAGCAGATTGATCACGCGATTGCGTTCTGGTGGGGGCAATTTGCGCGCAGGGGCCGGACGTGGCAGCCGGGCCGCCACCGGACGCACCGCTGCACAACGGCGATAAAGCGTCGCGCGCGATACGCCCAGCGCGTCGCACGCCGCCGCCACGATGCCAAGTGTGGGCTTGGCGCCAACCAATTGTGCCATCACGATTTCTCGTCGTTCACGATCGGCAGGCCCAGCAGAGTTGCAAGTTTTTTTTGGATATCGATCACGGCCTCAGCCCGCTCCAGCCTTGTCTCCAGTCGCTTGTAGTCGCGTTGCAACTGGGCGTGTTCGGCCAGCAACGGATGCGCCACGGCGGCCTTGGGTCCGCGCTTGACCGGGCTCAGCGCGTCATAGGCACCCGCCGCCCGCTGCCGCCGCCAATCGGTGATGGCCGACGAATACAGCCCTTCGCGCCGCATGATAGCGCCGATTGCGCCAGGAACGCCCGTGGCACGATCGATCTCCTCAAGCACGCGCAGCTTTTCCTTGGCACTGAAGGTCCGCCGTCGGGGAAGGACAGAAAGTTCGGGGGATGCAGCCGCTGGCGCGCCAACCAGCGTCGGCCTACGGCCTTCCTCGGTTGGCGCGCCAGCGGCTGCGGGGTAATCGTCATCTGTAATGCGCGGCATAACCATCGTTGTATCCCATCCGCGCCCTCAAGGGTAAACTTCCGGCGGGGATTGTCTCAACGGCATTGGCACGGAGGGACCCCCTTGGGAAGGCGCGCCGCCAGCCGGCGCGATTTTAGACGTGATCAGCAAAAAGTCCGACTTGGCCTGCTGCTTCTCCAACGGTTCTTTCAGCACTTTTGCGATCGCCAGACGGTCGCCAAGGTTAAGGTTTTCTTCGCCGCCATAGGCGTTGGCCAACGCCGTAGCTTTCTCAACGCCGCCGTCTGGCGCATCGATCATCTTCTGAACAACGCCGGTCAAAAGCTTTCCGTTGCTGTCGCGCACGTAGGAGTCTAGCCCAGGCCCATTCAGGCCTTTGAGCGCTCCAAGGTTGCGCGCGGCGTCTTGCGCTTTGGACCACGCGGACGGGAACTTGGCTGGATCGCCCGCAGCCGAATAAGCATCGTTCTGGTTTGATTCGAGAATGCCCGACCCGTTGGAAACATCCTGCACGTGGATTTGCCCGACCGCGTGGCTATAGACCTCGTCCGCTGCATTGGTGAAAATTTCGCCGGAGTGCATCAAATAGAGCTTTTGCATCAACGGCGTGGGCATCGCCTTCAGCCCTTCGGTTTTGATGTCATCCAGCTGCTTCAAAGCAGCGCTTTGGCCATCCGAAGCAGCACCCCCCAGCAAGGTCTTATATTGGCTCGTGACGGCCATCGCCTTGCTCTTGCTGTCGAGCATTTGCGTCGTCGCCTGCGCATTGGACGAATTTACCAAAACTTGTGCTTTAACGTCGGCGAACTGATCGAGCGCAGTGCCGAGCCGATGACCGCTCTGCGCAATGTCCTCCAATCCGGCCGAAACGTCGGGCGCACGCAATTGCGCTTCGTTGGGGCTGACCCAACCATCGCTTGCTTGGTATGTCGGAACGCGGGGCACGGGTCAGAAACCTCCGCCGCCAGGGTTAAGTCCTCCGCCGCTGCCGAAAGATCCAGCGAGCATAGCTTTCAGCTTGGGGAATTGGGTCACGCCACCCAACACGCTAGTGTTGGTGCCGCCGCTCATCTCATATGCGGTTTTCTCAGCGCTGGAGACTCCGCCAGTCAAGCCGCCAGCGAACGAAAGCGCACCACTGATGCCCGACATGACCGCATTTGATCGCGCGGCACTCGCTGTCGCCTGATCGTTGGCAATCGCGACGTCATGTGCGCGCTGCTGCTGGTAGCCCTGCTGGTAGGCCTTGCTCACGTCCATATCGCCCTCGACCGCCGTGCTCTGCACCTGCGCGCCTGAACTGCCATAATCGACCGTTACGCCATTTGCCGCTTGTGCGGCGCGCTGATTGCCTTCGGTCTGCCCAACCTGCATGTACCGTGTCAGTGCGGCTTGATTCATGCTGGTCTGATCTTGCTGCGCCGCCTGCTTTTCGGCATTGGCGTTCGCATCGGCAACCTGTGCCTGCGCATTGTCCTGCTGGATTTTGCCGATCGTGCCCACCGCACCGCTGACTGCACTAATTCCGCCAGCGGCCAGGGCCAGGGCAGCAACAGGAAGGCACATTATCTGGTCTCCAACACCAACATGGGCAGAAGCCCAGTCACCATGCGAAAACACTAAGAGCGGCGGGCGTAGCCTTGAATCGCTGGCGCGTGACAAATACCTGCTCCGCCCCTTGTCATCCCGCCCAATATAGCTGCCCCCAAATCTGGGGAGTCCTCCTTCGCCCCGTCCAGTCCGACCAACACATCGCGCGTGCGTGCGTGCGTGCGTACTACTCACCCCATTGCATCAGCGACACAAGGCGGCAGAAGGTATGGCCATGATGGCCACACCTTTTGGTCCTTAAGCGTCGGCCTCAGTCATGGCCCGCACCCGCTCATTGCCACGCCTTATCGCCTCGACAAGAGCGCTCTCGTTTTTGACGTCTACGTCCAATTCTTGCTTTGGCCTGCCCCATCCGCGATCAAGGATGGCATTTGCAGCAGACACGCGCGCAGCGCCGGGCTGTTCATCATCTCGCATGATCTTAGCCAGCGTTTCGATCGCGTCGGCGGTATGCTCACGCGCCACATCTGCAATCGTGCGCCCATCAGGCAGCACCGCAGGAGGGCGCCCACCGGGGTTGCCACTTTGCCCTTTTTGGAATGTCATGCACCATACCCTCAGATCGTGAAACAACGTTGAGAACAAAGGATTGCGGCAAACAAGACTTAAATGAATCGCCTAGTGTGACCGGACCGGACGTGGCCCCACAGGGCCATGACGTGGCCCCAAGGAATGGCGGAAAACTGCGGTTCTTGCGCCTTGGGGCCACGTGGGGCCACCAAAAGGCCTTTATCAGCCTCACGCGCGCGGGTGAGGTGTAATAGGTTTTTCGTGGCCCCACGTGGCCCCAACCATGCAAATTGGCGGAAAACAGCCATTTTCCAGGGCCGCGTAATGGTCCTCGTGGCCCCAATCAATCATTGGACGCACGGCGAAGGGCGATCCCGCGATAAACTTTCAAGCCCCCGGTCTTACCGCGAAGTATGCCGCGCCGCTCCAGCGTTGCCTTGAAGTCCTTGGCGTTCCCGGGGTGCTCGCCGTTATCGCGGGCATAATCGCACCATGCTTGAAAGAGCGGCGTAGGCTGCTCCCACCGGCTCGCATCACGTTCGCAACGCTCGTCCATCCACTGGCCGAACAGGTCCTGATCACTGAAATAGCTGTCAGTTGCGTTCGCGACGGCATCGGGCCGCTGCAACCCGTTGGCCTGCCATTCGACGCAGCCAGCAATCATCCATGCCAATATCTGCGGCCATTCCGCACGCAACTTCGTTTCAAGTTCGCGGTCCGGGTTGGCGGGCTTCACGACAAAGGGCAGAAAGTTCAGCCGCCGTCGCATCGCATCATCGACATTGCGCAGGCTGGGCGCGTGGTTGCCTGCGATCATTAGCTTGAAGTGCGGCATGTAGGTGAAATTGTCCTGGCGCATAAAACGCGCGGTGATCGGGTCGCCGCCGGTGATTGCCTTGACCTTGGCTTCGGCCCATCCACGCCCCGCCTCGGTTTCGCTTGCTGTCACCAGCCGAGCGCCCTTGAGCATGGCGAGTTCTGTTGAATGGCGATCGTTTCGTGAATCCGCGAAAGTCTCCATTGCTGCCGCCGCAGCATATTCGCCCAGGATGCCCGACACGGCATTAAGGAAAACCGATTTGCCGTTTCCGCCCGGCCCATGAATGAAGGCGAAGGCGTGCTCTTGCGTCGAACCGGTGAGGCAATAGCCGCACCAACGCCGCAGGAAGCCGATCATGTCATTATCGCCGCTTGTCGCCTCGTGCAGGAAGGTGAGCCAGCGAACAGGCGGGCCATCACCCGGCGAAACCGAAGTCAGTTTCGTGATATGCTGGGACGGCTCTGCGGGGGACATTTTGCCGGTGCGCAGATCCACCGTGCCCGATGGCGTGCCGAGCAGCCAAACGTCTGCATCCCACTTGTCTGCGGTCGTAGCGATAAGTGGGTTTGCGCTCGCAAAGGTTTCAACGCCTCGCGCTGTTTTCGTGCTGGCGATGCCAGGCGTTTTGGTCGCAGCTCCGGCCGTGCGCAGATGCCCGGCAATCAGGAAGCCAACGAGGCGGCAGTCATCCCGCGCCCAACGCTGTCCATCCCAATGCAGCCATTTGTGGGCGGTATGGTCGAAGCGCCAATGCTCACCGTTGATAGCGACAAACTCCCGGGATAATGATTCCTCAGTCGGCCCGCGTTCGGGGCTGAGATCGCCGGGAGCGATCAAGCGGATGGCTTTGGCCGCGCTCATGCCCGTGCCCCGCACGCTGCATCAGCAAGGCCCGTTGTGCTTCCCTGGTCAGCACGCTCACGATGCAGTTGGCGCAGCGCGGCCCGGTGATCGCCACCATGCTCGAAATGCACATACAGGTCGTATCCATCGCCAAAGCATCCGCTGGCGCAGGGCGCCCCGACGCGGGCAGATACATCGCTGGCGGACAGCGACACCCACTTGCCGCCCATGATGCGCGTCGCGAACGTCTGACCTTGCTGGTAGGGGCTGCGCCAGTCCTCGGCACTGCGCGGCGATTGATCGTATCCGTAAAGTGCCAGCAGATCGGCAATGGTCGTTGCACGGTTAAAGGCATCGATCACGTTGCCACAATCGTCAGACTGACGGCCTGCACGCTTGCGCTCTGCCTCGGCCTTCATGCGCTGACGCGCCTGCTCATCGGCATCACGGCGCGCCTGGATAGTGACAAGTGCATAAGCAAGCGGCGCATGGTCCAAGCGAACGCCAGGCGCGGCTGCGCCGGAAGTCGCGCGCTCGAAATAGAGTGGTTGGCCCTTGCGGTCTCGCAGCGCCTCGCCGGTGCTGACGTGGCATGCAGGAACGTTCGGGAGGTAGACAGGTTGGCCGACCCTTGCCAGCGCATGATCCATAGCAATGCCGCGCGCCTCCATGAAGCCGTAGAACGCTTCCTGGGCGTCAATCCAGAGTTTGGCTGCCATGGGCGCGTGAAGTGGCAGCATAATACGCCACCGGCGGTCCCCAGGGCGAGAGTGCGGGCTGGAATAGATCAGCCACGCCGCATCACCCACAAAGAGCCGCACCAGCCGGGCAATTCGTTCAAGCGGATGGTCTCCGGTATCGACGTCGCCGGTCAACGCAATGAAGGAGCCGTGCTCCCGCTGAACGGCATGAGTGCGCGCGTCGTGGTCGGCGTATGTCGAAGGGATAAAAGCGAGGCCATTGCGCTTTTGCTCGCCGCCCGGCTCCATGCTGAACAGTTCGCCCAGGCTGCGGGTCAGATAATCCTCGCCGGTGTCGATATGCGTGTCGTGCTGCCCGGCAAACACCGGGACGCGCCGACTTGCCCAATCGGTGGTTATCATTACGCACCCCCGATCGTGCGATCTGGGAAAGCAATGATCGCTGCGCCGCCTGGCGGGATCGGTGCAAATGTGCGCTGGCGCCGCACAGGCATGGGATCGCCGTGGCGCTGCAACTGGTCCATCCAGGCTTCATACCGGGGAAGCCGGGCACAACCGGTGCTGGCGACAAGTCGCACGATCGGCGGTTTGTTGCTTGCCTGAGTCATGCCGCACCGCCTGCCAGCGGCGCACGGGCCTTTTCAGTCAGGCGCAGCACGGCAGCGCTTTTGCCGGATGGATTGCGCCTGCGCTCGCCAGTCGGTTCAACCATGCCGAGCCGGATCAATTCCGAGTAGCGCGGTTGGAGGGATTCGCGCGGGTACTCCGTGACCGCAACGCATTGGAGGACCGTGGCAGTGCCCAGCCGCGCCAGGGCGTCCATTGCAATGCTCTGCAAATGCTTGATGCTGTGCGCAATTGAAGCGCCAGCGCCAGCACTCGTTGCCAAAGTCGCAGGCGTTAGGCCTTTCGAGCCGGGCTCATTAGGATACATATCAATCACGAGGATGGCCCTCCACATCGAAGGCGACGCCGGCACGTTCAGCCAGGGTCGTGAACCATTCGGCCTGCGCGTGGGTCATGGGGGTCGGATCAACCGTAATCTGGCCCAGGAACGAACCAGCCTTGCGGGTCAGGTTTTCGCTATGCTGGAGAAGTTCGAGCGCGACCCGCTTGCGGGCTTCGAAGGGGATTGCGTCAGCCATGGGCCGTTCCCCCGAATGCGAGCGCCGCAATGATGGCGGCGGTTTCCGCAGGGAGAGCGTAGCGATTAGCAACATGTTGCGCGCGGAGGGTGGAAAGGCTAAGGTTCGCGGGCGAGAAGCTGGGGAGCAGACCGCGCGAAACCTCGGCTGTGGCCGGGGTTTTGCTTTTCATGGCTTATGCCGCCTCCGCAATCAGTGCGGCAATCAGCCGGTCAACTTCGGATGACGGCACGAGGGAGCGGCCAGCAAATTTTACGAAGCGGATTTTGCCCGCCTGGCGCAGTTCATAGAGCTTCGATTTGCCGCAGCCCAAGCGGGCACAGGCGTCGGGGATACGATGGAGCGTTTCCATGATGGTCTCCGCGTTGTCCGTCCGGAAAAGCCCGGTCGTTTGTGGAGGCCAATCAATAGGCACAATTCTGTGAGCTTGAATCTCCGATAAATTGAGAAAATCGGAGCCTAAATCGATCTCAATTTTGCTCCGTCTTCCGATAGCTCCTTGCTAGTCGGCTCGCGCGGCTCTCGGCTGTGCCACCTCCTTTGGCCTTGTCCGCGACCATTTTTGCTGCGCCATCTGGGGAGAAAGCCACTTGTTCAGCAATTAGCTGGCGCATTTCGGCCAAAAGCGGCCCATCGGCCTCGGTGTATGAGCCGCTTCCTTTCGTCCTGCCCCGGCCGCGCTTTTGTTTAGTTTGTGGAGCGGCTTCTTGCTTACCTGCCATGTTGGGATCTGGGTCGGTTGGCCACAAAGCCATGACATCAGACCGTTTTACGGTCACACGGTTGTAGGGGTCCGGAAGGCTGATCCATGACACAGAGAGGCGATAGTGTTCTTGCGCCCAGTCAGGGGGATCGATCTTCTCTGACTTCTCATGACCATTCTGGCCCCAGGCAATCAATTGACCATCTTCGAGGGCAGCGTGCACTTTTGCCGCTGCGTTCTGCAGGTTTTCCAGGTCGCCAGAGTACACCAAATAACCGCTGCCATCGTCAGCCCGCACCCAATCTGAAAGGTCGCCGCGGCCTACCCAAACCGTGTGCGTTGTCCAATCGTTGTAACCAGGTGTGGAGCCCTCGGGGTCAATGTCCTTGATGACGGTAAGGACTTCGCTTCCATACTTCGGTTTTGGTCCGTATCCATAAGCGACCCACTGTACAGCCTCTGCCAATGTCATCCACCGACTGACAGCGGGTTCAACTCCAATGGGGTAAAAAGGCACACGAGGCATATTTCCGCCTCCCCAGCGGTTCCCAAAGGTTGACGGGGAAGCGCGTGGGATGCGCGTTTGTCGGCTGGCCGGCCTATCCCCATCAGTTACAATATGCCTTCAAGGACGGTTAGTTGCCAGCCCCGCAGCACGAATTTACCCCCGCACAAGCATCGCGTCTGCCATAGCGGGCAACAGCGCCTCGATCGGCACCGGCACGCTAGTGGAAACATACCCGACGTTCCGCGCGCGCCGCTGGCCGTAGTCGCTGACCCATCGCCGCCCCTGCAACCGCCATGCGCGCTGTAACGGCACTACCGGGAGCAAATAGCACCTGCGGCTGGGCGCGAATGCATAGGCGATGAAGTCGCACGCCAAGGGCTTCTGCACCCACCCAGGCGAGCGCCGCGCTTCGTCGCTCCACTGCTCAAGCAGAATGTCTGGCCAGTCGTTGGTGCGAACCTTCTCGTCCACGGTATAGGTCCGTCCGCAGGCGAGGGTCAAAACCCGATCGATCCCGCCGCGCTGCGCCCAGCCGTCAGCGCGGACGCTCACTGCCCCCACGAGCGTGGGGAACGCCCGCCGGTATATGTCGATCCACCACGGCGCATCCGCATACTCATTCGACAGTGCGAGGCTGGCAGCAAAATCATGCGTCGCCACCGACACAGGTGAACGCCCCAAGCGCGAACCCGGGGCGTTGTCTGGTGCGTAGGGGATGGCCCTATTCATCAATCAGAATGCAGGCTCCGCACTGGTAGCGAGCCCCTGCCATCATCATTGCTGTAGTCCGGATCGGTGCCATCGTCGCGCGGGCGCAACTTGCCCAATTGTCTGGCATCCGGCTCGCCAGCGTCGGAAATGTCACACCCCGGCCCCGCAGTCAGAAAATGGTGCGCGGTGTTCACGCCATCTTCGTCACACTGGCTAGCCGGGTCGTCATCTTCTGGGTGATCGCCTGCCTCATCATCTTCGTTTCCACACGAATTGATCAGGCAACCGCCTGTCCTTCGCTGGTTTACCCGCAGAGTGTGCCATTCCGCATAAGCCCCAGCCTCCAGATCGGCTGTCTCAGGCTCGGCATCGTCGGGCGCGCCTGGCAAACCATCAGAACTTGGCCGAAAATCCGGCATGTCCTCAGTGTCCGGACCAAGCGTATCGAGCAGGTCGATCGCGATCGCAATGAACGCGGCGGGCTGGGGCCGGTCATAGCGCGACAAAATGCGCGCAACCGCTGGCATGGGCGGACCTGAAACAGGCGCCGTGTAAATGCTCCCCATCATGCGCCTCCCACCAAGCGAGCAAAGTCACTTTCGACAATATCGAAGCAGTCGCCACGCATTTCGCTGTCGTTCCAGCACTCATCGATCTCGATCAGCAAAGACTTGAACACAGCGGCGGCAATCGTTGGTGCAGGCGTTGCTGCCAATTCGCAGGCAGCGCGCCACATTGGCCGATAACGCCTCTCGGACAGTACGTCGGCATCTGCCTCGCTGGCCCGTTGCATGGCCTCAGCCTCGCGCTTCGCATCCGAATTCTTGGCATAGTCCTTGCCGTATTTGGCCTTGAGTTCATACCGCCGGAGCGCCCGCACTTCTTCGGCACGCGCATTCGGACCCCATTCGACATCGGCGCGGGAAAGCGAAGAACACGCAAGGTAGTTCGCGACCTTGGCATCCCATGCGGGATCGACGCCCATTGTCGCCAGGGCCTGCGTTGTGAGCGTGCTGCGTAAGGTGAGGTCAGATGTCTGGGCCATCACGCATCCCCCAGCAGGCGGCGATAATCGGCCACGGTCTGTGCGACGAACTCGGCGGTAAACGAGTCGGTCGACTCTGTTCCGCTGCTATCCAACAAATAGTCGAGTTTATAGAGCAGAGCTTTGCGGTCTGGTGCTGGCGTTTCCATAAGGCCGCCTTGGGCATCGCTTTCGATGTCGATCAGGCGTTCATATTCTTCGTCAACGAAACCATAGGCGGTGGTGTGGGGATTTTGGTCGGACCTGGCTTTCCATTCTGCGGCGGCATTGCCATTGTGATGGCCGCCTGGGAACTCCCCGACATGCTGATCGGCCCACTGCTTGTAGCGCGCATAGACCGGATTATACGTGCCAGTGTGATAGGCTGCGGCGGCTTCACGCGCTTTGACATACTGCGCCATCGCAACGTCCCAAGCAGCGCGGGGGTTTGCAGGCGTAGCCAACGCTGCCGGTGCAACGCCAACCACGGCGATCGAGCCGAGACCGACCCGAACAAAGTTCCTGCGATCCATCACAGCACCTCCCCGGCACTCACCAGATGATGACCGTGGATCGCAGACCGCTTATAGTGATCATGCCTCACCTCGTTCCACAGCGCACGCGCGGTGTCGTTCTGGTCCTCGGTGTAACCCTCGATCATCCAGCCCAAAAACGGGTTGCCATCGGCCCCGACTAGCCACCAGCCGCCAACATCGCGGAAACGGGTAAGCCATGCTTCAGGGTCAAAGGGGATGACGGACGCAGGCGCGCGCCCTATTGCAGTTTCAGCCATGATCGACTCCTTGTAAGTCGGTTGCGGTTAGGCCCGGTGCGTCGGTTCGAAGCTTCGCACCGGGCCGTATTGTCGGGACTACCCCGCCAATTTCGTAGCAGCGCCGATCGGCACCACGTTGTCTTGCGCGCCGGCGCCATCGACGTAGGCCGCCCAGGCCGCCATCAGATCCACGCGCAGTTTGAAGAAGTCGGTGCGGCGATAAGCCCGGCGAACCTTGTTCGCATCAATATGCGCCAAGGCCGCCTCGCTCACGGCATCCGGAAAAGACGTGGTTTCGCTCGCCCAATCCTTGAAGCTGGAGCGGAACCCATGGACCGATGCGGTCTGGCCGGCGTCGCGCATCACTTTCGTCATGGTCATGTCGCTCACTGGACTGCCTCCCCGACCAGGAAAGACGGGCACGCCCTTGCGGTTTTCCGTGCGCAACATTTTAGCACGCTCAAGAATTGCCAGCACCGGGGCCGACAACGGAACGACATGTTCGCGGCCGGCCTTCATGCGCCCGCCGGGAATCGTCCAAACCGCGCCTTCCAAGTCGATCTCTTCCCAAGTGGCCCCGCGCGCCTCGCCAGACCGGCACGCGGTCAGCAGCGTAAACAGCAACGCCAAGCGTCCTATGGTTTCTGGCTCCGCGCGGACCGTTGCGACGAACGCAGGCACATCTGCCCAATCCATCGCCGCGAAATGGCCATCACTTTTTGGTTGCTTGGGCAAGCCGGCATCCATCACGGTCAGGTCGATCGCTGGGCGAAAGCCATTTGAGGCAGCCCAGCCCATAACATTGCGGATGCGTTGGCGCACACGACGGGCGGTTTCCGGCTTCGCGAGCCAAAACGGCAATAGAGCGTCGCGGATCATCGGAGCGTCGATCTGGTCGATTCGAACGTCGCCCAATTTCGGGAACACATAGAGCTGCAGACTGGAAAGCCAGTCGGCCTTGTGCTTCTCGTTCCGCCAGGAGGCCTTTTGCTCGCCGTGCGCTTCTTCCGCGGCCTTCTGGAATGTCGGTATCGTCCGGCGAGCAAGTTTATCCGTGCGGCGCTGTGCAACAGGGTCGATCCCGGCTTTCATGTCAGATCGGATCAGCGCGGCCTTGTCGCGGGCTTCCTCCAAGGTCAGAAGCGAGCGCTGCCGCAGGGGCAAGGCCTTGTCTGTGGGGTTGGCGGCAGGCTTGGCTGCGATAAGCGATACTTTGCCCAAGCCGATGTCGCGGCGCTGACCATCGTATTGTGCCCGTAGGACCCATGTCCGGGTGCCGCTCGGCTTCACATAGAGATAAAGCCCGTCGCCGTCCGCATGGCGACCGGCCTTGGCATTCTTAACTTCCATGAAAGTCAGCTTACCCAATGTCGCTCGCTCCGCATTCCCACACTCGTTCCCACAACCTTAGCCGGAAGTGTGGGAACGTCAATGGAAACATGCGGAGAGTTCTGCGGCGAGTTGGCAGAGATACTGAGGCTATGCGAGGGTTTGCGGAGAAGGGTGGAGGGAAGTTATACGGAGCTAGGCTCCACCAGTTTCCCCGGATAACAGCGGCCTGCGGGCCAGCCATTCCAGAACAACACCCAGCGCCATCACGCCCGCACCGGCAATTGCGCCAGGTCCGAGCTCGGTCAGCGATGACCACAGCATCGCCAGCGCCAGCGCGCCGAACGCGAGCGGGAACAGCGGAAACAGTGGCGTGCGCACGGGGAAGGTTGCCGTATCGTGGCCGCGGCGCAGGCGGATCGCGGCGCCCATGCCGAACACGATGAACACCCAATAGACCGGCGTCATATAGTCGACCATCGCGCCGAAGCCGTTGCCGGCGAGGCCCGCGAAGGCGGTGAGAAGCGCCGAAAATCCGCCGACTGCGATGACCGCAGCCAGCGGTGTGCCGCGTGTGGCGTGCCAGCCGGCCAGGGGGTGCAGCACCGGGATGCTTTGCGCCGCTGCGCTCGTGATCCGGGCGCCGACGATCAGCGTTGAATTCATGCTGGCCAGTGCCGAGATGGCGACGACCGCGACGACGACCCATGCGCCTGCTGAGCCGAATGCGGCGCGTGCGACATCGGCGCCGGGGGCATTGCTGCGCGCCAGTGCCGCCATGCCCAGGCCGTGGGCCATTGCGGCATTGAGCGCGACGTAGAGCACGATCAGCAGGGCGATTGCGCCGAGTGTGACCAAGGCCATGCCGCGCCGCCCGGCGCGCAGTTCGGCGGACAGAGTCGCGATGTCGCTCCAGCCGCCGTATGCGAGGAACACATAGATCAGCGCGACGCCCAGGTGTGGTTGAACTGGCTGGGTTGGGGCAGGCGCTGTTGCTGGCGGTTGGGCGAGAAATCCTGCCGCGATCACGGCGGCGAACCCGGTCGCGACCAGCGCGACGAGCAAGGCCTGGGTCAGGAATCCGAACCGCACGTGGATGCAATTGAGGCCGGTCAGCGCGGCCACGACCGCCAGCGCAAATAGCGTGTGGACGACGGGGCCCATCGGTACGACGGCACTGGCGTAGTCCGCGAGCAGGTGCGCCATCAGCGCGATCCAGCCGGTGTGCATCACAGCAAACCGCGACCAGGCGTACAGCGCGCCGAAGCGTGGGCCCCAGGCACGCGACAGGAAACTGTATTCGCCGCCTGCATCGGGGAATGCGCAGGCCATTTCGACATAGGACAGCGCGCCGACGACCGTTGCCAGGCCGCCCGCAATCCACAGCCAGCCGAATTGGCCTGGCGCGACATTCAGCGCGACTGTCGGCGCTGTTTTCAGGACGTCGGTCGACATGATCATGCCCAGCGCGATCAGCGTTGCGGCGGCCAGGCCGAGATGCGCGCGGGGTCTTGGGGTGGTTGGTTCCATTCCTGTCGGGATAAGGATTGTGCGGGCTGCGTCCAGCGCTGGTCTTGTTGTGCGACGCAGGGGGCGGGCTACCCATTCGCGCTAACATAGCCCTTTCTCGTCAGCCCGGACTTGATCTCATAGGCGCCAAGGTAAACCAAAATCCCCCACACCCGCTCGTGCTGAGCTTGTCGAAGCATGCGCGCGAGGTCAGTTCCGGGTGCCCGGTCCAGGCATTGGGCTGGCGTCAGCGCGCATCCTTCGACGGGCTCAGGATGAGCGGGAATGGGAATGTAAGGCATTGCGACCATAACTTGGCGCCTACGGGATCAAGTCCGGGATTTCGAAAATACGCTATGTCAGCGCGTATGGGGCGGGTACCTGTTGCGCATGATTGCATATGATATCGCCGATGGCATTGCCACGATCACGCTCGATGCGCCCGCCACGCGCAATGCCTTGACCTTGGCCGGATGGCACGCGCTGGCGCAGGCTGTCGCCGCAATCGAGCAGGCGCGCCCGCGTGCGGTGGTGGTTTGCGCAAAGGCGCCTGGCATGTTCTGTTCGGGTTCGGACATCGGCGAAATTGCTGCGCTGGCCGATGATAGGGCCCTTCGTGTGCCGTTTCGCGTGGCGATGCGGGATGCGCTGGAACCGTTGGCGCAATTGGCGATGCCGGTGATTGCCGCGATCGATGGTGATTGTTTCGGGGCGGGGGTCGCACTGGCGCTGGCTGCCGATCTGCGCATTGCCGGGCCGCGCGCGGTGTTTGCGGTTCCTCCGGCGAAGCTTGGGATTACCTATCCGCAGGAAGATGTCGCGCGGCTCCTTGCGCTGACGGGGCCGGGGCAGGCTGCGCGTTTGCTCTACGCGGCGGCGCGGATCGATGCCGCAGAGGCTGCGCGGATCGGTCTGGTCGAAATTCTGGCGGACGACGCGATGGATCACGCCCGCGCCGTGGCGCAGGCGATGGCCGCGCTTTCGCCATCGAGTGTCGCCGCGCTCAAGCAGGCGGTGGCGCGTGCGCCGCTCGGGCATGATCCGGCGCTCGACGCGCTGTTCGACGCGGGCTTTGCCGGGGACGATTTTCGCGAAGGGATCGCGGCGTTTCGTGCGCGGCGTCCGGCCCAATTCGGTGGTATCGGTTAAAGCCAGGTTCAACGGGAAACTGGCATTCCGCCGCGGTCGTGCTATGTCGCGCGGCGACGATGCCCTGCGCCAATCCCTCCCGGCGTGGGCTCCCGACGGAGGTTTGATGCCCAGCAAATGGTTTCGCCGCGCGATGGCGTGTGCGCTTGTGGCCCTGCCGATCGCGCCACTGATGGCCCAAAATCCGGCAAGCGATGCGGCAAAAGACCCCGATGCGCCGACCTATGGCAGCCTGGGGCTCGATACTGCCAACATGAACCGCGACGTGGTGCCGGGCGATGATTTCTATGCCTATATGGAGGGCAATTGGGCCGATCACACCTCGATCCCGCCCGACAAGACGCGCATCGGCTATAACTATGACCTCGACGACAAAGTCGCCGCCGATGTCCAGACGATCGCGCAGAATGCGGTCGCGCATCCCGATGATCCGACCGCGCAGCGTATCGCGGCGGTCTGGTCCGCGTTCATGGACGACAAGGCGATCGAGGCCCACGGCGTCACCGCGCTGCAGGCGTTGATCGGGCGGATCGCGGTGATCAAGACTCGCCGCGAATTGATGGAAATGATGGCCGAGCCCGAAATCGCCAGCGCGATCGGGTTTGCTGTCCTGCCCGATGCCAAGCGACCGGAACGCTATGCGCTCTACGCCCAACAAGGCGATCTCGGCCTGCCGGCGCGCGAATATTACCTGGATGCCGGCGACAAATACGTCGCCGTGCGCAAGGCCTATGCCGATTATATCGCGCAGCAATTCGCGCTGGCGGGCGTGTCCGACGGGGCGACTCGCGCCGCCGGGGTCATCGCGCTGGAAACCGCGCTGGCCAAGGACGACTGGGCGCCCGAACGCCTGCGCGATCCGGTCGCGACGTACAATCCGGTGCTGCGCGCAAAGCTCGCGGCTTATGCGCCGGGTGTCGAATGGGGCGCGATGCTGGCCAAGCTCGGCCTGCCCGATGCCGCCATGGTCGTGATCGGTCAGCCCAGCGCGATCCGCGCGATCGGGCACCATCTCGCCACCGATCCGATCGAATTGTGGCGCGATTACCTGGTCTTCCGCCTGATCAGCGACATGTCGCCATACATGTCTGCGCAATTCGTGCAGTCGCATTTCAATTTCTATGGCGTGGTCCTGCAAGGCGTGACGCAGCAGAAACCCCGCTGGAAACGCGGCGTCGACATGCTGAACAGCGCGCTCGGCCAGGATGTCGGGCAGATCTATCTGAAAACGCATTGGTCCCCCGATGCCGACAAGCAGATGGGCGAACTGATCGACGACCTGAAAGCGTCATACGCCGACCGGATCAACCATGCGACATGGATGGATGCGCCGACCAAAGCCGCCGCGCTGGCCAAACTGGCGCTGTTCGAGGCGCGCGTCGCCGGACCCAAGACGCCGATCGATTACAGCGATTATCACGCCACCGACGACGCCTTTGCCAACGCCATCGAACGGGAGCGGTTCAACTGGGCGCTGCAGGTCAAGCGCTACGCCGGCCCGGTCGACCGCGGCGTGTGGGATATGAACCCGCAGACGGTGAACGCCTATTACAACCCGCAGACCAACCAGATCACGTTCCCCGCGGCCGAATTGCAGCCGCCGTTCTTCGACCCCAATGCCGATCCGGGCATCAATTATGGTGGAGCGGGCGCCGTCATCGGCCATGAAATGGGCCACGGCTTCGACGACGAAGGGCGTCAGTTCGACGGCGAAGGGCGCCTGCGCGCCTGGGGCACCGCAGCGAGCACTGCAAAGTTCAAGTCGCACGCCGAAGCGCTGACCAAGCAATTCGACGCCTACGAACCGATCCCCGGCGTCCACATCAAGGGCGCGCTGACCGTGGGCGAAAACCTGGCCGACCTCGGCGGCCTGGAAGTCGCCTACGCCGCCTGGCACCGCTATCAGGATCGTCACGGCGCCGCGACCGAACTCGACGGCATGACCGGCGATCAGCGCTTCTTCCTGGCTTACGCGCAAAGCTGGCAAGGTGCGACGCGCGACGAGGCCCTGCGCCAGCAGTTGCTGGGCGATCCGCATAGCCCGGACAAATTCCGGGCGAATGGGGTCGTGCGGAATATGGACGAATGGTACGCCGCGTTTGATGTGAAGCCGGAGCAGAAGTTGTATCTGGCGCCTGAGTTGCGGGTGCATGTCTGGTAGTCGTTTAAGGGCCTCCGGCGGGCAAGGGCTATTGCCCTTGCATCCCGTTACCTGTCTTGTTTTGCGTGATATTCTGGCCGCTGCGTCTTGGCGCAGCGGCCTTTGTTGTCTTCCGGCGCAGTGGCGGGATGTGCCGAGGCCATGGCCCATGGGCGCTGCCATCACCTATTCGTCGTCCCGGACTTGATCCGGGACCCCACTTCTTGGCGACGTAGCCTTGATCACGGCCTCCGAACAGAAAGGCAGTGGGGCCCCGGATCAAGTCCGGGGCGACGATGATCTTATATGTTGGCGCCTATTGGACTTATCCCAAAAGGCCAATCTCGCGCAGGCGCTGCTGCAGATATGCATCGGCGGTAATCGGATCGGGATAACGGTCGGGGTTATCCGGCGTCACGCACCCGGGCAGTGTGCGAATGACGAAACCACTGCGCAAATGCAGGAAAAACGGCATCGAATAGCGGCTGAACCCGGCGCGCTGACCGGCCGGGTTGCGCACGCGGTGCGTGGTCGAGGGCAGGACGTGGTTGGTCAGGCGTTGCAGCATGTCGCCGATGTTGACGGCCAGGGCGCCGGGGGGCGGGGATACTTCGACCCAGCGGCCGTCGCGGGCGAGCAGTTCCAGGCCGGCTTCTTCCGCGCCGAGGAGGAGGGTGATCAGGTTGATGTCTTCGTGGGCGCCGGCGCGGATTGCGCCTTCGGGGGCGTCGGCGATCGGGGGGTAGTGCAGCAGGCGCAGGACGGAATTGCCGTCGTCGATTGCGGCGTCGAACCAGTCGGGCGCGAGGCCGAGCGCGGTTGCCAGGTATGACAGGATCTGGGCGCCGACGCGGTCGAATTCGGCGAACAGTGCGCGGAAGGTTTCGGCGAATCCTTCGGGGCGGTCGGGCCAGACATTGGGGGGCACGCTGTGGGTCAGCGGATGGCCGGCGGGCAGGTCGCGGCCGACGTGCCAGAATTCCTTGAGGTCGTGGACGGTGGCACCTTTGGCGATTTCGGTGCCGAATGCAGTATAGCCGCGTGCGCCGCCTTTGCCGGGGACTTGCCCCCGGCGTTTGTCGGCATCGGGTTGTGCGAAAAATGCTTCGGTCAGATGCCAGGCGCGGGCGATCAGTGCGGGGTCGATGCCGTGGTCGGTGACGAGCGCGAATCCGAATTGGCCGAAGCTGTCGCGCAACTCGCCGGGCAAAATCCGGGGATCACCGGCCAGCGAGATACCATGAAGGGTTGGCAGGACGGGCGTTTCGGGCGACATGCGGTTTTCCGTTTTCAGCATCCGATCCCTATTGGAACACCATGACCGTTTTTGCCAATCCCGATGTCACCGGCAAGCAGCTTTGGCTGATGAAATCCGAACCCGACGCCTACAGCTTCGACGATCTGATCGCCGAGGGTGAGGGGACGTGGGATGGCGTGCGCAATCACCTGGCCGCGCGCAATCTGCGCACGATGCGCGAGGGCGACCTGGCGTTTTTCTACCATTCCAACATCGGCAAGGAAATCGTTGCGGTTGCGGTGATTTCGGTCACCGGGCTGACCGATCCCAACGATCCGACGGGCAAATGGGCGGCGGTCAAAGTGCGCCCGGTCGCGCGGCTGGCGCATCCGGTTACGCTGAAGACGATCAAGGAGACGCCGGACCTGGCGGCGATGGATCTGTTGCGGCAGTCGCGGCTGTCGGTCTCGATGGTGCGGCCCGAGGAGTGGGCGATGGTGCTCGATATGGCTCGTGGTCTGGTGGCATTGACCTGATTGTCCCTTTCCTGAACACGGCCAAATCAGGGGCGGGGGCGGGATACAAAAACGGTTAACAATTCGTTAAAGCGGTGGTCATGAACATGATCGCCACCGTGCCGGGCCGCCCCGGACAGCCGAACGCCTTTCGCCGTAATCTTCCAGGACGCGTCCGCGCGCCGCTGCCGCGGCTCGAACCGGAAGTTGAGGCGGCCATTGCGCGCAATGCGCTGCGGTCGCCGCCGGTCAACTTGCGGCGGATTACGCGTCAGGATGTGCGCGAATTTCTGCTGGCTTATTGCGCGTGCTTCATTGCGCTGCAGACGTTTTTTCTGGGCTGATTGCCGGCGTCAGAACGTGTGTTCGATCTCGCCGATATGGGCCTTTTCGACCTGATACAGCTGCCATGACAGCGCGGCCGAGACGACGCACAGGACTGCACCGAACAGCAATTGGTGGATGATCGGGACGCCATTCGCGGTCAGGCTGACCGCGATCAGCGATGCGACCACCATCGCGGCCGAATTGACGATGTTGTTGGCCGCGATCGTGCGCGATGTTTCGGCCTTGTCGACGATCGTCGTCAGGAATGCGTAGAGCGGCACGACGAACATGCCGCCGGTCACCGAAATCCCCAGCAGCGTGCCCAGCAGCGGTATCGCCAGCGGCTGCCGTACGAAGGCCCAGGCATCGAGCATATGGTTGTGATCGCGCGCGGGCCAGGCGCGGCAGACCAGATCGAACGCAACGATGAACAGCGCCATGGTCAGGACCGAGATCGGGGCAAAGCGCGCCGATGCCTTGCCGCGCAACAAGTGGTTGATCGATATCGACCCCAGCGCGACGCCGATTGAAAACACGACGAGAAACAGGCTGGCGACGCTTTTGCTGGCGCCCAGGACGTTTTTGGCGAGCGGCGGAAACTGGATGAACAGGACCGCGCCGACGCCCCAGAACACGCTGATCGCGGCGATCGCCAGGAACACGCGCGGGTGGCGCATGGTCATGCGCACCAGGTTGATCGACGAGCGCACGATGTGCAGGTCGATCTTTTGCGAGGCATACACGGGCGGGGCGCACGGCACGCTTTGTGCGGCAAACCGGCCGATCACGGCAATCACGACAACGACCAGCGCGGCCCATTGCACCGGGACGAATCCGGCCAGAATCGTGCCCGCCAGGATCGCGATATAGGTGCCCGCCTCGACCAGGCCGGTGCCGGCGAGGACTTCGTCGGGATGCAGATGCTGCGGCAGGATCGCGTATTTGATCGGGCCGAAAAACGCCGAATGGACCCCCATCGCCAGCAATGCGGCCAACATCAGCGGGATCGCCAGCGTTTCGACCGAGATCCGGTGCCACGCCAGGATCAGCCCCGCCGCGCCCACCAGCATGATCCCGACTTCGCAGGTCTTGATGATCCGGATCAGCCGCGCCTTGTCGCGCATGTCGGCCAACTGCCCGGCTAGCGCCGACAGCAGCAGGAACGGCAGGATGAACAGGCCCGATGCGATCGCGGAAAACCGTGTTTCCTGCGCTTCGGAATTGTACAGGCCATAGACCACGAACAGCAGCATCGCGTTCTTGTAGAGGTTGTCGTTGAACGCCCCCAGCAACTGGGTGACAAACAACGGAAGAAAGCGTCTCTGGCTAATCAGATTCGAATTGGTGGTCATCGCGCCCCGGATCGCATCCCCAAGTGGCGAAACCCTTAACGCACCCGACGGGGTGGGCAAGGGCTTGTTGTCCGCACTGGCGATGTTTCATTCCTATCAATGTTTGATGCAGGTCTATGTTTCCAATCGCCTCGGGAATGGATATGGGCAAAGTGCGATGCTGACTTTGCCCAACATCCTGACCCTGTCGCGGATTTTCACCGTGCCCGTGCTCGTCGGCCTGTTGTGGTGGCCCGAATGGTCGCTGGGCTATGGGCTCGGCTTTGCGATCTACTGCCTGATGGGGATCACCGACTATTTCGACGGCTATCTTGCGCGCGCGCAGGGCACTGTTTCGAAACTGGGCGTATTTCTCGATCCGATCGCGGACAAGATCATGGTCGCTTCGGTTATTCTCGTGCTGGCGGCGCGCGGTATTTTGACCGGGCCTTATGTTGGTTCGTTGCATGTGATCGCCGGGCTGGTGATTTTGCTGCGCGAAATCGCGGTGTCGGGGCTGCGCGAATTCCTCGGCAGCGCGCAAGTCTCGGTGCCGGTGTCGAAACTGGCGAAATGGAAAACGACTGCGCAGATGGTTGCGCTGGGCGCGCTGATCCTGGGTACTGCGCTGCCGGGGTGGAATATGGTGATCGATGGTGCGGAGGCCAATGTGCCGCATACTGTTGGGTTGACTACCCTGTGGACGGCGGCGGTGCTGACGGTGGTGACCGGGTGGGATTATTTGCGCATCGGTTTGAAGCACATGGAATGAGGCGGCTTAAATAGAGCCTCCGGCGGCAAAGGGCTAATGCCCTTTGATCCCAACTTTTTAAGTGCGAACCTCTCATATTTACGTCGTCCCGGACTTGATCCGGGATCCCGCTTTCTTTTTGCCTTCGCCTTTAATCGAGAGCTTCGAACAGAAAAAAGCTGGATCCCGGATCAAGTCCGGGATGACGATATTGTTGGGTTTGCGCTTATGAGGCCACGCCTTGTCTGGCGGAGGCCAACTTAAGCCTGTCAGCCCGCGCGCAATTCCTCGGCCAGCAGGCGGAATTCCTCGGCGCGGGGGGAGTTTTTGCGCCAGACGAGGGCGATTTCGCGGAAGGCGTGGTCGCTGATCAGGGGGCGGGCGACGATGCGGGTGCCGGCCAGGATGCCTGCGTTGATGGCCATTTCGGGGAGCATTGTCAGGCCCAGGCCGTTGTCGACCATTTGGACGAGCGTGTGCAGCGATGTGCCGATCATTGTTGCGCTGGCGCGCAGTTCCGGGCGGTTGCAGGCGGCCAAGGCGTGTTCGCGCAGGCAGTGGCCGTCTTCTAGTAACAGCAGGCGGTTTTGGTCGATTGAGGCGGGTGCGATCATTTGTGGAGGATCGCCCAAAACGATGTGGGGGTCGTCGTGGGGGAGGGCGATCAGCAGGGGGTCGTTGAACAGGTGGTGGACTTCTACGTCGCCGGTCGGGAACGGGAGGGCGAGGAGGACGCAGTCGGCGCGGCCGTGGTGCAGCGATTCGATTGCGGCTGCGCTTGGTTCTTCGCGGAGGAAAAGGCGCAGTTGCGGGCGCTCGGCGCGCAGGCGGGGCAGGATGCGTGGGAGCAGGAATGGTGCGATTGTCGGGATGACGCTCATGCGCAGTTCGCCGGCCAGCGGGACGGCGTGCGACTGGACGAGTTCGGACAGTTCCTCTGCTTCGCGCAGCAGGCGGTGGGCTTTGGCGACGACCTGGTTGCCCAGTGGGGTGAAGCGGACGACGCGGCGGGTGCGTTCGACCAGGACGACGTCGAGCAGCGATTCGAGTTCGCGCAGGCCCGCGGACAGCGTCGATTGCGAGACGAAGCAGGCCTCTGCGGCGCGGCCGAAATGGCCGTGTTCGTGGAGCGCGACCAGGTATTGCAATTGCTTGAGCGTCGGCAGGTAGATTGCCATCAGGCTTCTTCGGTCTTTTCCGGACTCGCTTCGATATCATCGGCGTCGATCGGCCTGAACGGGGCGTCGTCGTCGTCTTCGATCAGGGGCTCGGGGCCATCGGTGTCGTTGTTGCCGATGGCGTCGATATGCGCCATTTTCAGGCGGTTGCGTACGACTGCGAACGCGACTTTGCCTTCGACCAGTTCGAGCGCGTCGCGGCCGAATTGTTCGAAGCGCCAGCCTTCGAGGATCGCCAGGCCTTTGCGTTGACCCGCGGCGAGCGCTTCGAGGTCGTCGCTGCGCGCGAGCAGGCGCGCGGCGACGTCGATTTCGCGACTGCGGATTTTCAGCAGCAGTTTCAGCAGGTCGGCGACCAGCGCGCCTTCCTTGCCGAGCGGCGCGCCGCGCGGTGCGCGGGGGGGGAGTTCGGCATCGGTCAGCGGCTGCGCGTTGGTGATGCATTGCATCAGGCGGCGGCCGATTTCGTTGTCGCGCCATCCGCTCGACAGGCCGCGCACTTTGGCGAGGTCGGCCTGTTCGCGCGGTGGGTGGCTGGCGATGTCGGCGAGCGTTTCGTCGCGCATGATCCGGCCGCGCGGGATGTTCTTGTCCATCGCTTCGGTCTCGCGCCAGGCGGCGAGCGCTTTCAGGCGGCCGAGCACGGCATGGTTGCGGCTGGGCGGACGAATTTTCAGCCAGACGGTTTCGGGATCGCTGCGATAGTTCGCTGGATCGGCCAGTTTTTCCATCTCGATATCGAGCCATTCGCCGCGGCCGGTGCGGATCAACCGCTTGAGCATGCGGGGAAAAATCTTCGACAGGTGGGTGACGTCGCCGATCGCGTATTCGATCTGGCGCTCGGTCAGCGGGCGGCGTGACCAGTCGGTAAAGCGTGCGCCTTTGTCGACCGAGAAACCCAGCCAGCTTTCGACGAGGTTCGAATAGCCGATCTGTTCGGACTGGCTGATCGCCATCATCGCGATCTGCGTGTCGAAAATCGGATGCGGCGTGCGCCCGGTCAGGTTGTAGATGATTTCGACATCCTGCCCGCCGGCGTGAAAGACTTTCAGCACGTCTTCGTTGTTGGTCAGCAGTTCCAGCATCGGCGTCAGGTCGATGTTCGGCGCCATCGGGTCGATCGCCGCGGCCTCTTTGTCGTCGGCGATCTGGACGAGGCACAGTTCCGGCCAGAACGTGTTTTCGCGCATGAATTCGGTGTCGACGGTGATAAAGTCGGCTTTGGCGAGGCGGCTGCACAGGTCGGCCAGGGCCTCGGAAGTCGTGATCAGCGGATGGATATTCATCGGTCTGTTTTCTTTTCAGGGCGCCACAAGCGCCCGGTTGGGTACCCCCGTCCGGGGGCGCGGCTTGACAAAATCACGGCCATCGCCTCTTGGCCGCTGTTAAAGTACTGCCTGATTAAGGCATGAATGGAAAGACCATACCGATGCAATCTGCCCCGCATCCTTACCGCTCGCACACGTGCGGCGCACTGACGCCCGACGCGGTGGGTGAAACTGTCCGCCTGTCGGGCTGGATCCACCGTAAACGCGACCATGGTGGCGTCTTGTTCGTCGATCTGCGCGATCATTACGGATTGACGCAGATCGTCGCCGATGTCGACAGCCCGGCGCTGGCGATCCTCGATGCTGCGCGCGTCGAAAGCGTCGTGACGATCGATGGCCTGGTCAAGGCGCGCGCCACCGGCACCGTCAATGCCAACCTGGCGACTGGCGCGATCGAAGTCTATGCGCGCGTCGCGACGGTCCTGTCGCCGGCCGAAGAGCTGCCGATGCCGGTCGCGGGCGAGCAGGAATATCCCGAGGACATCCGCCTCAAGTATCGCTTCCTCGATCTGCGCCGCGACACGCTGCACGCCAATATCGTGCGCCGGACCAAGGTCATTTCGTCGATGCGTCGGCGCATGGAGACGGCGGGCTTTACCGAATATTCGACTCCGATCCTGACCGCGTCGAGCCCTGAAGGCGCGCGCGATTTCCTCGTGCCGAGCCGTATCCATCCGGGCAAGTTCTATGCGTTGCCGCAGGCGCCGCAGCAGTACAAGCAGTTGCTGATGGTCGCCGGGTTCGACCGGTACTTCCAGATCGCGCCGTGTTTCCGCGATGAAGATCCGCGCGCCGATCGTCTGCCTGGCGAATTTTACCAGCTCGATCTCGAAATGAGCTTCGTCACCCAGGAAGAAGTTTGGGAGACGATGGAGCCGGTGATCGGCGCGGTGTTCGAAGAATTTGCCGATGGCAAAGCGGTGACGCCGAGCGGTGAATTTCCGCGCATCGCGTGGGACGATGCGATGCTGAAATACGGATCGGACAAGCCCGATCTGCGCAATCCGCTGTTGATCACCGACGTGTCGCACCATTTCACCGCGTCGGGCTTTGGCCTGTTCGAGCGCATCGTCGGCAGCGGCGGTGTCGTGCGCGCGATTCCGGCGCCAAAGACTGCGGACAAGAGCCGCAAGTTTTTTGACGAAATGAACGAATGGGCGCGCGCCGAAGGGCATGCGGGCCTGGGCTATGTCACGCGCAAGCAGGGCGAATTCGGCGGGCCGATCGCCAAGAATCATGGCACCGAAGGCATGGCTGCGCTCTATGCCGAGCTGGGCCTGGGCGATGATGATGGTCTGTTCTTTGCGGCGGGCAAGCCTGAGCAGGCGGCCAAGCTGGCAGGCCTGGCGCGCACGCGCGTTGGCGAAACGCTCGGCCTGATCGAGAAGGACGCGTTCCGGCTGTGCTGGATTGTCGATTTCCCGTTCTACGAATGGGATGAAACCGAGAAACGCGTCGATTTCAGCCATAACCCGTTCTCGATGCCGCAGGGCGGGTTAGACGCGCTGAACAATGCCGATCCGTTGACGATCAAGGCCTATCAGTACGATCTGGTGTGCAACGGTTTTGAAATCGCATCGGGTTCGATCCGCAACCAGAGCCCCGAAACGATGGTCCGCGCGTTCGAAATCGTCGGCCTGACCAAGGCCGATGTCGAGGACCGCTTTGGCGGGCTGTACCGCGCGTTTCAGTATGGCGCTCCGCCGCATGGCGGCATGGCGGCCGGCGTCGATCGCATCGTGATGCTGGTGTGTGGCGCGCAGAACCTGCGCGAGATCACGCTGTTCCCGATGAATCAGCGCGCCGAGGATCTGTTGATGAGCGCGCCGGCACCGGCGGCACTGAAACAACTGCGCGAGCTGTCGATTCGCGTCGTGGAGCCGACCAAAAACGTTTGAACCCGCGCATGATGCGTGTCGCGGGAACTCGCTCTTGCCAGCGGCGCCCGGGCCCATTAGGGCGAAACCTGAACGATCAAACCTAATTCGTCTGAAGGGACTTTTCGAATGAGCGATACCGCCGACCGCGTAAAAAAGATCGTTGTCGAGCACCTCGGGGTCGAGGCCGACAAAGTCACTGAAGATGCAAGCTTCATCGACGATCTTGGCGCCGACTCGCTCGACATTGTTGAGCTCGTGATGGCGTTTGAAGAAGAATTTGGTGTCGAGATCCCCGACGACGCGGCTGAAAAAATCGCCACTGTCGCCGATGCGATCAAATACATCGACGAAAACAAGGGCTGATCACCCCAAACTCCCTATCCCCGCCGGAACTTCGGTTCCGGTGCGGGACCCGCTGGCCCTGGCCGCGGTGTAACGGGGGAGCGTAAAGGCAGGCTCAGCCCAGATCCATGGGCTGGGCCTGTTTCTTTTTTCCGGAGAAAAAAATGCCTGAAAATCCGGGTAATCCTGCAAACGCCGTGCGCCGTGTCGTTGTCACCGGCCTTGGCCTGGTCACCCCGCTGGGAGCAGACGTCGAGACGGTCTGGGCAAACCTGATCGCCGGCAAATCCGGCGCGGGACCGATCACGCGTTTCGATACCACAGGCCAGAAATGCCTGATCGCGTGCGAAATCAAGCCGGCCGATCACCCATACGGGTTCGATCCCAGCCTGCGCGTCGATCACAAGGTGCAGCGCCAGGTTGATCCGTTCATCGTTTATGGCATCGATGCCGCGGGCCAAGCGTTGGAAGACGCGGGCCTGACCAACATGACCCAGGCCGAAAAAGAGCGCGCCGGCTGTTCGATCGGATCGGGCATCGGCGGACTGCCGGGCATCGAAATCGAATCGATCGTGCTGCACGAAAAAGGTCCAGGCCGAGTCTCGCCGCACTTCGTCCATGGCCGATTGATCAACCTGATCTCGGGCCAGGTCAGCATCAAATACGGGTTGATGGGCCCGAATCATGCGGTCGTCACCGCGTGTTCGACCGGCGCGCATTCGATTGGCGATGCCGCGCGGATGATCCGCGACGACGACGCCGACGTGATGCTGGCGGGCGGGTCCGAATCGACGGTCAATCCGCTCGGCGTTGCCGGCTTTGCACAGGCGCGTGCGCTCAACTGTTCGTATAACGACCGGCCCGAACAGGCCAGCCGCCCCTATGACAAGGACCGCGACGGGTTCGTCATGGGCGAAGGCGCGGGTGTCGTGGTGCTCGAGGAATACGAACACGCCAAGGCGCGCGGCGCCAAGATCTATGCCGAAGTCGTGGGCTATGGCCTGTCGGGCGATGCCTATCACGTGACCGCGCCGCATCCCGAAGGCCGCGGCGCCGAACTGTCGATGCGCATGGCTATGCGCAAGGCGGGGATGGAGCCGGGCGACATCGATTATGTCAACGCGCATGGTACCTCGACGATGGCCGACACGATCGAACTGGCCGCGATCAAGCGCGTGCTGGGCAATGACCTGAGCGGCGCTTCGATGAGCAGCACCAAGTCGGCGATCGGGCATCTGCTCGGCGGCGCGGGAGCGGTCGAAACGATTTTCTGCATCCTGGCGATCCGCGACCAGATCGTTCCGCCCACGCTCAATCTGGATAATCCGGATGAAGGCTGCGAAGGCGTCGACCTGGTGCCGCATGTTGCCAGGAAGCGCACCGTGCGCGCGGCGCTCAACAATTCGTTCGGGTTTGGCGGCACCAACGCCAGCCTGATCGTTAAAGCGATCTGACCGTTTCCGGGCAGATCGTCCATAGATTGGCCCATAGATTGGTATAGTGACTGATGGCGCAGGGTCGATTCCGGCGAAAACCGCGGATGAGCAGGTCGCGCTGGGTGGCGATCGCCGTTCTGGTGGCGATCATCGGCTATGGCGTGCATTTCGCCTGGGGCTGGTATGGGCCCGGGCCGCTGACCAAACAGACCTCGTTCATCGTTGGCGATGGCGCGGGCATGGTCAGCGTTTCGCATGACCTCGAAGCATCCGGCGTAGTGGCTTCGGCCACGACGTTCCGCGCGCGGGCGCGGTTGCTGGGTCATGCCGGTGGCCTGAAAGCGGGAGAATTCATCATTCCGCCGCACGCCAGCGGCTCGAACGTGCTGGCTATCCTGCAGGGGCGCGAAGGCGTGATGCAGCGGCTGTTTACCGTGCCGGAGGGCATGCCGTCGGTGCTCGTCCACGAGAAGCTGATGGCGCAGCCGCTGCTGGTCGGGACTGTCGCGATGCCGGCCGAGGGCAGTATCCTGCCGCAGAGCTATGGTTATGAACGCGGGGCACAGCGTGCCGCGATCGTCACGCGGATGCAGCATGCGATGCAGACGACGCTTGCGAATCTGTGGGCGAAGCGCAGCCCGAAGACCTTCGTCAAGACCCCGGCCGAAGCGGTAATCCTGGCCTCGATCGTCGAGAAGGAAACCGGCAAGCCGTCCGAACGGCGCCTCGTCGCCGGGCTGTATTCGAACCGGTTGCGCCAGGGTATGATGCTGCAGGCGGACCCGACGATCATCTATCCGATCACGCAGGGGCGCCCGATTGGCCGGCGGATTCGCGAATCCGAAATTCACGCGGTCAACGGCTACAACACCTATGCGATGGTGGGGCTGCCCAAGGGCCCGATTACCAATCCGGGGCGCGACAGCATCGCTGCGGTGCTCGATCCGGCGGATACCAAGGCGCTGTATATGGTCGCCGATGGCAGCGGCGGGCATGTTTTTGCCGACACGCTGGCCCAGCATAACGCCAATGTCGCCAAGTGGTTTGCGTATCGGCGCGCACACGGCCTGTGAGCGTTAACGATTCCATAGGTATTTCCACGCTAAGGATTATCCCGCAGGGACGATCCATAATCGGGTCAGACCTTACGAGCGGGAACATTACGACCTTCGCCGAATTCTCCATCCACGGCTTTCCGGCCTGGCCGAGTGTTCCCGCCACCTCCCTTACATTTCGCTGATGGCCATCGACCGCACACCCCATCTGGTGCTCGCGGTCCTGCCCGATGCCGTTCAGGCGCGGCTCGATGCCTTGCGCCGTGCGCATTATCCGGCCGAGCGGAACCGCGTGCCGGCACATTGCACGCTGTTTCATGCGGTGCCGGGCATGGTCGCCGGAGAATTGACGTCAGTGCTGGCGCGCATGACTGCAAATACGCCGCCGCCGATGGCGCGTATCGACCGCGTGATCGATCTCGACGGTGGCACGGCGCTGGCGTTGGTCAGTGCGGATCTGGTCGAGATACGCGAATCGCTGGCCGACCATTTTCACGGGCTACTGACCGGTGGTGACGCGGTGGCGCCGCGCTTTCACATTACCGTGCAGAACAAGGTCGAACGTCGCGACGCGCATATCCTGCAGGCGGAGCTGGCGACGTCATGGCGCGCCACGGACACTACGGTTGCGGGGATTGCGGTTCATCGCGTGATCGACGGTGCGTGGCACCCGGTCGGCGTTTGGCGCTTTCGCGGCCAGAAACGTTAAGCGCAACGCTGAAGGTTCATGGTGCCGACAGAGGGATTTGAACCCCCGACCTTCGGTTTACAAAACCGCTGCACTACCACTGTGCTATGTCGGCACGCCTGAACGAGATGCGCATAGCCTTATTGCGCGCCAAAGGTCCAGCCCTCGGTCACAGCAATTTCATCGGTCATTGTGGCGGGATGCCATAATCGTGGATCGTGCGCGGCGCGGCGCAGCCATGCGGCGGTGATGATTGCATCGCTGCGGTGGTCGTCGATGGGGCCGTCATGGCCGAAGGCGCGCGAATCGAGTGCGGTCAATGCCTGGTCGAGTTCGAGGCCGGTGCGGATTTTCGACCGTGCGGCGGTGCGGCCGGCCGCCATTGCGGCGATTGTCGTATAGATTTCGCAGATCACCGATCCGTGCTGGGGCAGGGGGTCGATTGGCCAGACCGGGATCTGGCCGTTCAACTGGTGCAGGACGCGCATGCCGGTCAGGCTGGATTTGCCGACTTGCGATGCGCCGACGAGGTTGAAATTCGAGGTGGGTGTGCAGCCCATTTTTTCCTGCGCGCGTTCGGTTTCGCGCATGCGGCCTCGGCCGGGGGTGAATGCGTGGCCCTGGCGGTTGCCGTGGCGCCGAAAATGGGGGGCGATATCGTCGTGATCGACGAAGCTGGTGACGGCGTGATGGGCGTCGTTGGTGGCGATCTGGTCGACCATGGCCCATAATTTGCGGGCGTCGGCGGGGCTGTCGGCCCAGCCGGGGAAATAGGCGCCGGCGTCGACGAAGGGCAGGGCGATGCCCAGGTCCATGCCGACCAGTGTATCGGGTGGCAGATCATCGCGCAGCCAGGCGAGGGCGTCGGCGCGCGACCAGATATGGCCGGGGCGCATCAGTTTTGGCGCAGCATCGCTGTGGTCGCATAGGGCGATGGCGATGCCCCTTTGACGCTCTCCAACAGCGCCCGACCAATCGATCGCTGCGTAATGGCGGAAACGTGAATCCTCCCCGAATCGGGGAGGATTCATGGTTTTCGCCTTTTGTCCCACCATTCCAGGCGGCGGATCACTTCGCGTTCGAAGCCGCGTTCGACCGGGCGGTAGTATGTCTGGCGGCCCATGCCTTCGGGCCAGTAGTCGGCGCCGGAGAAACCGTCGGGCGCGTCGTGGTCGTAGGCGTAGTCGGCGCCGTAGCCGATGTCCTTCATCAGCTTGGTCGGTGCGTTGAGGATGTTGGCTGGGGGGCTGAGCGATCCGGTTTCGCGCGCGCTGGCGAATGCGGCCTTTTGCGCGACATAAGCCGCGTTCGATTTGGGCGCGGTTGCGCAATAAAGGCACGCCTGGACGATCGCCAGTTCGCCTTCGGGGCTGCCGAGGAAGTCGTAGGCGTCCTTGGCGGCGAGGCACTGGATCAGCGCTTGCGGGTCGGCCAGGCCGATGTCTTCGCTGGCAAAACGGACCAGGCGGCGCAGCACGAACATCGGGTCTTCGCCCGCGACCAGCATCCGCGCGAGGTAATACAGGGCGGCCTGCGGGTCCGATCCGCGCAGGGTTTTGTGCAGCGCGGAGATCAGGTTGTAATGCCCGTCGCGGTCCTTGTCGTAGACCGCCATGCGCCGCATCAGGAATTTCGACAGGCCCGCAGGATCGATTGGTGCCGGCAGCGACACATCGAGCAGCATTTCGGCCTGGTTGATCAGGAACCGCCCATCGCCATCGGCCGACGCGACGAGCGAATCGCGCGCCGGCGGGGTCAGCGGCAGGATCACGCCGGTCTCGTCCTCCACGCGCGCGAGTAGTGCGGTCAGCGCCGCGGCATCGAGCCGGTGCAGGATCAGCACCTGGGCGCGGCTGAGCAGCGCGGCGTTGAGCGCGAAGCTGGGGTTTTCGGTGGTCGCGCCGACCAGAGTCACCACGCCGCGTTCGACGAACGGCAGGAACCCGTCCTGCTGCGCGCGATTGAAGCGGTGAATTTCGTCGACGAACAGCAGCGTGCGGCGGCCGATCGAGGCCATGCTCTCCGCCTCGGCAAACGCCTTGCGCAGATCGGCGACGCCCGAAAATACCGCGCTGATCGAGACATAGCGCATGCCCACCGCGTCAGCGAGCAAGCGCGCGATCGTGGTCTTGCCCGTGCCCGGCGGGCCCCACAGGATCATCGACGACAGCTTGGCCGCCGCAACCATGCGCCCGATCGCGCCTTCGGGGCCGGTCAGGTGGTCCTGGCCGATCACATCCGCCAACTGTTTCGGGCGCAGGCGTTCGGCCAGCGGCTCCTGGCCCGGCGCATGACTCGAGCGAACCTGGGGCTCTTCGGAAGGGGATGGGGCGAACAGATCGGACATGTCTGGCGCTTATATAGGCCGGGATCGGAAAATTATCACGGGGGTCTTGTCAGATCGTTTTAAAGATATATCTTAGACCCATCGAATCGAAAGGAAGATATATGCATTTCGGAAAAAGGCGGTCACACCATGACCGCGAACACGGCGCCAACCTGGCGCAGATGATGGGCCACATCGGCATGGAATTCATGCGGGTCGGCGGTCGCGGCGGCCCATTCGGGCGCCACGGCGGTGACTTTGGCGACGAAGGCCGCGGGCACGGTCGTGGCCATGGCGGCGGCTTTGGTGGCGGAGGCTTCGGCGGTGGTCGGGGTCGCGGCGCACGCATGTTCGGCCAGGGCGAATTGCGCCTGCTCCTGCTCAGCATGCTCGCCGTCGAAAACCGCCACGGCTACGACCTGATCAAGGCCGTCGAAGACCTGACCGGCGGCGCCTATGCGCCAAGCCCCGGCGTGGTCTATCCCACGCTGTCCCTGCTGGTTGATGAAGGCCTGATCGCCGAAGCACCGGGCGAAGGCGCGCGCAAGGCGTTCGCCGCAACCGATGCCGGCCGCGCCGAAGCCCAGACCCGCGCGGAAGAAATCGGCGGGATCGTCGATCGCCTGAAAGCACTGGCCGATGCGACCAGCCGCGAAGCCAGCCCGCCGGTGATGCGCGCTATGGCCAATCTGAAACTGGCGCTGCGTGGCCGGGTCTTTGCGACCGGGTTTGACGAGAGCGTTGCGCATCAGATTGCCGATGTGCTGGACGAAGCTGCTCGGCGGATCGAGCGGTTGTAAGCGGCTGAGTGGGTGTCGGGGCTGGTTTTGTTAAGGGCCTCCGGCGGCCTAGGGCCATTGCCCTAGGAACCCGTTACCGTCTTGAACTGCGTGTTGGCTATGCGTTTGAGCGCCCCCGCGTAGCGGTGTCATTGTCTCCCGACGCAGCGGCGGGATACTCCGCTGAACCGGCACACCAATGCGGACGGTAACGGGATGCAAGGGCGATGGCCCTTGCCCGCCGGAGGCCCTTAAGCGCCTGCCGGAGGCAAGATCAACAGCGCTTGGGCAAACGTAGCGCGCGTCCTTCGACAAGCTCAGGATGAGCGGGGTTGGGTGCGACGGCCAAAGGGAACAAGGTGCAAAGGGAGCAAGGGGGCAGGCACAGCAGGCACAGCAGCAGAAGTGACGCCCCGCGCTACCGCTGCGCGCGTTTCTGGCGGATCAGCCGCAAATACGTTTCCGCGACGGCGCGATTGATGCGGTCCCAGCTGAAATCGTGGCTGCGTAGTTCGCCGGCTGCGCCGTGGCGGGCGCGCAGGGCTGGGTCGGTGACGTAGGCGCGCAGGGCTTCGGCGAACGAGTGGATTGCGCCGGGGCGGATCAGGCGGCCGTTGACGTGGTTTTCGACGAGGCTTTCGCTGCCGGTTGCTTCGGCGGCGACCACGGGGAGGGCGCAGGCCATGGCTTCCAGGGTGACATTGCCGAAGGTTTCGGTGACGGACGGGTTGAAGAGCACGTCCATCGAGGCGACGGCGCGGCCGAGGTCGGTTCCGCCCTGGAATCCGACGAAGACCGCCTGGGGCAGGCGGGCCTGGAACCAGGCGCTGGCTGGGCCTTCGCCGATGACCATGACTTTGTGGGCGAAGCCGCGCCGGGCGAGGTCTTCGATGGTGTCGGCGAAGACGTCTAGGCCTTTTTCCATCACCAGGCGGCCGAGGAAGCCGATTACCACGTCGTCATCGGCGATGCCGATGCTGCGTCGCCATTCCATGTCGCGGCGTCCGGGGTGGAATGTGTCGCGATCGACGCCGCGGGACCATAGGGAGATGTCGTAATTCATGCGCTGGTCGCGCAGGACCTGGGCCATCGATTCTGATGGCGCGACGAGGCCGTCGCAGCGGCGGTAGAACCGGCGCAGGATCGCGGTCAGGATTGGCTCGATCCAGGCGAGGTTGTAATAGCGGGGGTAAGTGTCGAAGCGGGTGTGGACGCTGGCGAGGACTGCCATTTGGCGCCGCCGGGCCCATGAGACCGCGCGATGGCCGGCGAAATCCGGTGAGGAGACGTGCACTGCATTGGGCGCGAATGCGGCGAGGTCGCGGCGTGCGCGACGGCCCAGTGCCACGGGAATGCGATATTCGCTGCGGCCGGGCAGGGGCAGCGCGGGCACGTCGACCAGGTCGCCGGTTGCGGGAAATGCCGGCGTCTCGACGACCGGCGAATAGACGCGCACGGCTGCGCCATGGCGCAGGAGATAGCCGACGAGCCGGTTCAGCGCCTGATTCGCACCATCGCGGACATAGTTGTAGTTGCCGCTGAACAGTGCGAGCCGCAGAGACGACAGGTCGGGCCCGGCGTCCCCGGCGGCTGGTGGTTCGGAATTAGGCAGTATGGAATCCATCGCGCGCCCATAACCCGGTTGGTGCCGCTTGTCGCGTCTTGTCATGCCAGACGCAAAAACCGGACCGCGCGGCGCGGCCCGGTTTTTGATGTTTGAAAGACCTGGCTTTGCTCAGAAGCGCAGTTTCATCGAGACCTGGAAGGCCCGGCGGGTCTGGAAAATGTCCAGTTCGCCGACGTTGGTGCCGATCGGTTTGGGCCCTGTGACCGACGATACGACGATCGGCTGCGTGTTGAGCACGTTGGTGACCGACAGGCCGAACTGATAGTTCATGTAGGTCACGCTCGTCGACAACATGCCGTAGTTATAGGCGGAGATATTGCTGCCCGGCTGACGCCCGGTGAATTTCTGCAGATAGCTGAAATTAAAGAAGCCGTTGTTGTAGAGCAGGCCGACCGTTTCGGTGCTGTTGGGCGCGGCGGGCAGCCAGGCATGCGACACTTCGTCCTTTGACGACATGATCGTCGCGTTGGCGAGCGCGGTCAGATGCGGCAGCAGCACATAGCTGATCTGGCCTTCGACGCCTTCGTAGCGTGCCGGATCGCCGTTGATCGCCGTCGTGTCGGTGGTGGGGTCGGTGTAGGTCGAACTGCTGGCGAGAATGTAATAGACGTCGGCATCGATATTCAGCTTTTCGCCGGCATAGACGAACCCGCTCTGCCAGTTGGTTGTGCGTGTCGGCTTGGGATCGAGCGGCACGGCGGCATTGTTGGCGCCCGACGTTTCCAGGCTGGCGCTGAGCGAGGGGATCAGGAAGCCTTTGGCGAATTGGGCATAGACCGACAGGTTGGGCTGGATCAGGTAGTTGACGGTCGCATAGGGCAAAGTCGGGCGATAGTTTTCATGCGCATACGTGCCGACCCGGGCCGTTTGCGAGGCGATCGGCGTGTTGATGAAGCGCGTGAATTCCTGGATTTTGACCCCGGGGGTCAGCGTTAATTTGTCGTCGAGCAGCTTGAACGCCAATTCGCCAAAGCCCTGGATCTGGTTCCAGCCGGAATGTTCGTCGTATTTGATATAGGCGGGGATCGGTGCGCCATCGGCCTCCAGATGGACGCCGCCGCCGGTTTCCTTGTAATCCCAGTTCGTGCCGTTGTTCATGATCGACTGGTTGAAATAGAACGCGCCCAGGCCGCCTTCGGCGCTGGCCGTCGTGAAGTCGTAGTCATAGCGGAACCGGCGGGTCGTGGCGTGTTCGTACCAGGCGCCCACTTTCAGGATGCCGAGCGGATTGGCCCAGGTCGCTTCCACGATATCGCCCATCACGCGGTACTGGTTGTCCTTGGTATAGCCCGGAATGTCGCCGGTGAGCTTGGCGCCGCCGCTGCCGCCGACGCCGTTGCCCTTGGCGACCGCATTTTTATACCCGGCGCCCACGCACTGGGTCGCGGTGGACAGCGTGTTGCACGGCGTGCTCGAATCTTCGGTCGAGACGGTGAAGTTCTTGTAGAGATAGGTGTAGGCCTTGTTGTCGATCGTGATCGAGGGCGTCACGTTCCACTGCAGGCGCGCGATTTCGAAATCGGTGGTCTTGATTTCCCAGTTCCAGTCGGTTCGCGCGTTGGTATAGCCCGATCCTGCGGCCTGGTTTGGTGCGATCCCGCCGAAATCCTTGCCGTATTTGGCGACTTGCGCCGGGGTGGCGCCGCCGCCGGCATCCGATTGATAAAACGGGCTGTGGTTATAGGCGACGACGAAGCTGAATTTGGCATTGTCGCCGATCGGCATTTCGGCCTTGGCAAACAGATTGGTCCAGTCGCCGCTCTGGCTGGTCAGTGCGCCATTGGTCGTCTTGTATTCGCCGACGCCCAGGATTTTAAGCCCGCCCAGGCTCTTGATCACGCCGGTGTTGACCGTCAGGCGTTCCATCCATGTGTCGAAGCTGCCCAGGACAATCTGATTTTCCAGGAAGAACTTGTCGCTGACTTCGCGGCTGATGATGTGGACCTGGCCGCCATAGCTGGCCTGGCCCAGGTCGGTGGCGCCGCCCGGGCCGCGATCGACGATGATGCGATCATACGTGCCGTTGGGGAAATACGACGTCGAATGGTGCGTCGGGTCATTGGTATCGCCGAATGGCACGCCATCGATGGTGATGTTGTACTGGCCATCCTGGAACCCGCGCAGCACGATCTTGGCATCGCCCAGGCCAACACCGTTGCCGCTGCTGGGGACGAGCGATGCGCTTGGTGTCAGCAACAGGACTTGCGTATAATCGGCGGTCGGGGCGATCGAATTTTCGATGATCGATCGCGACACGATGGCCTGCGGCTCGAACGTGTGGACCGATGCTGTGATCGGCGTGGCCTGGTTTACTTTGGTCGCGGTGACGATGATGTCGTCGGGGTTCTGGATCGTGTTCTGCGCGTCTGCGTCGGGCGCAGGTGTTGCGGGGGCGGCGGCGAAAGCGGGCGTGGCCGCGCCCAGGCACAGCGCAATGGCGGTACTGGTCAGTGCCGCCCGGCGATTTCGAAGTTTCGACATGTCATTCCCCATTTGTTTTTCAACGCTTGAGGGGGCCCTGACAAATGCCTGTGACAGTTGTGTTGCCGATTGATTCAAGTTGGCAATCTTGGCGCGAGCGAAACCGGGTCGCATATTTCAACTATCTGAAATCAAGCCGATTTTATGCGGGCGTGGAAATTGCGCGCGCAATGTTCGCCGCTGTCTTGTGACATTTTTTGTTGCTGCCGGGCTTAATTGTCGCGCGCGGATGCCGTTCTGGCGATTGCGGACATGTCTGTGGCAAGCAGGTGGTCCGGGATACATCCAGGACATTGGAGCCCCAGCATGACCATTCTCAGCAGCATTTCGTCGGCATTCGGTATTCCAAATCCGATCACCGCGCTGTCCAGCGCGGTCCAGCAGGCGGGCGCGGCTGTCAGTGCCAGCACGCAAGCCACCGCGACCACACCGGCCGCCACCGACACGGCATCGACCAGCGCAACCGCCGCACTCGCCCAGGCCGGCGGCACGCACCACCATCACGGCCACCACGGCGGCGGGGTGCCATCGGCCACCGCCACGGACAGCACGACCACGGGAACTACCGCTACGACGACAGGCACCAGCACTGCGGCGACCAGCCCGATGACCTCGTTCGTCAGCACGCTGGAAAGTGCGCTGGCGACATTGGGCGCAAGCGAGACCGGCGCGCAGGCGGGCACCGGCGCAACCACGACGCTCTACGCCTGATATCAAATCGAATCTGTCGGTTTTTGTTCAGGGCCTCCGGCGGCAAAGGGCCGGGGGCCCTTTGAACCCGTTACCGTCTTGAACTGCGCGCTACCTCAAGCATTTTCGTTCCGCTGCGCAGCGAACACATGGTCTACCGACGCAGCGGCAGGATGCATGGCCGAACTGATGCATCAACGCGGACGGTAATGGGGTGCAAGGGTCCTTGGCCCTTGCCTGCCGGAGGCACCTAAAGCGCCCGCCGGTGGTCAAGATTTGGTGACACAACAACGCCCGCCACCTGGCAGGTGACGGGCGTCGATGCGATCAATGATCCGGCGTCAGATCAGGCTACTTCTTTCCGGCGACCGGCTTTCTTGCGGTCGTTCGGGTCGAGCAGGGCCTTGCGCACGCGAATCGATTTGGGCGTCACTTCGACCATTTCGTCATCGTCGATATAGGCGATGGCCTGTTCCAGCGTCATGATCTTTGGCGGGGTCAGGCGGATCGCGTCGTCCTTGCCGGTCGAGCGGAAGTTGGTCAGCTGCTTCGATTTCAGCGGGTTGACTTCCAGATCGTCGGGCTTCGCATTTTCGCCGATGACCATGCCTTCATAGACTTTTTCCTGCGGGCTGACGAACAGGATCCCGCGTTCTTCCAGGCTGTTGAGCGCGTACGACACCGCTTCGCCGGTGGCGTTCGAGATCAGCACGCCGTTCTGGCGGCCTTCGATCAGGCCTTTGTGCGGGGCATACTTTTCGAACAGGCGGTTCATGATTCCGGTGCCGCGCGTGTCGGACAGGAATTCGCCGTGGTACCCGATCAGGCCGCGCGATGGCGCCGAGAACGTGATGCGCGTCTTGCCGGCACCCGATGGACGCATGTCGGTCAGCTCGGCCTTGCGGCGCTGCATCTTCTCGACAACGTTGCCCGAATATTCGTCGTCCACGTCGATCAGCACGGTTTCGTACGGTTCGGTGCGGCCGCCTTTTTCGTCAGTGGCAAACAGCACGCGCGGGCGGCTGATGCCCAGCTCGAAGCCTTCACGGCGCATCGTTTCGATCAGCACGCCGAGCTGCAATTCGCCGCGGCCGGCAACTTCGAAGCTGTCCTTGTCGGCGCTTTCGGTCACGCGGATGGCGACATTGGTTTCGGCTTCGCGGGTCAGGCGATCGCGGATCATGCGGCTGGTGACCTTGTCGCCTTCGCGGCCCGCAAACGGGCTGTCGTTGACGGCAAAACGCATCGCCAGGGTCGGCGGATCGATCGGCTGCGCATAAATCGCGGTGGTGATCGAGGGATCGGCGATCGTGTTGGCCACGGTTGCCTTTTCCAGGCCGGCCAGCGCGATGATGTCACCGGCGCGGGCTTCTTCGACCGGAACGCGTTCCAGGCCCTCGAACGACATCAGCTTCGACGCGCGGCCGACTTCGATCACTTTGCCGTCGCGGTCGATCGCATGGATCGGCTGGTTGACGCGGATCGTGCCCGACTGGACGCGGCCGGTCAGCACGCGGCCGAGGAAGTTGTCGCGATCGAGCAGCGTTGCCAGGAAGCTGAACGGTGCGTCGGCATCGAGGCCGGGTGAGGGGACGTGGCTGACGATCTTTTCGAACAACGGAATCAGCGTGCCTTCGCGTGCGGCTTCGCTGTCGCTGGCGTAGCCATTGCGGCCCGAGGCGTAGAGCACGGGGAATTCAAGCTGTTCGTCGGTGGCTTCGAGCGCGACGAACAGGTCGAACACTTCGTCCAGGACTTCCTGCGCGCGTTCGTCGGCACGGTCGATCTTGTTGACGACCACGATCGGCTTCAGGCCGAGCGCGAGCGCCTTGCCGGTCACGAACTTGGTCTGCGGCATTGCGCCTTCCGAGCTGTCGACCAGCAGGATGACGCCGTCGACCATGCTCAGGATGCGTTCGACTTCACCACCGAAGTCGGCGTGACCTGGCGTATCGACGATGTTGATCCGCGTGGTTTCGTTGGTCGAAGGATCGGTCCATTCGACCGAGGTGCACTTGGCGAGAATGGTGATGCCGCGTTCTTTTTCCAGATCGTTGGAATCCATCGCGCGTTCTTCGACCCGCTGGTTTTCGCGGAACGTGCCGGACTGGCGGAACAACTGATCGACGAGCGTGGTCTTGCCATGGTCGACGTGGGCGATGATCGCGATATTGCGCAGGGCGCTGGACATCAGAAAGGCTTTCGCTGTTAGGGCGGCGTTTTGGGGCCGGAATTATGAAAGGGGCGTCTTCTGGCGCAATCTTCACCGGCAATGAATGCATGGCCTGCCATCACGGTGGGACCATTGTCATCGCCGGAGCGCACGCCCGGGTTGGGCGGGCCCATACCGATGTTTGTGCGCTGCGGCAAGTGGGTGTTTTTGCGCGGGTTTGGGATTCGCGCTGGAAATGCTTGCCCAATGTCCGGGATCGTGGCCTTATTTAGATGAAGCGCGAGTGTGATCGCGCAAGTCGGGGGACAATCATGCAATCGATGTTGATGCCATTTCGCCGTTATGCCGATTTTAGCGGGCGTTCCGGGCGACAGGAATACTGGATGTTTTTTCTGTTGTGCGTAATTGTCTACACCGTGCCGATCGTCTTGTTTGTCATAGGCGACGTGATGAGCGCGATGCATTCGGGCTCGGGCATGGCACTCCTTATAATTGGCGGCAGCTTGATCGGCCTGTTTTTGCTGGCGGCATTTATTCCCACCATCGCGGTTCAGGTGCGCCGGTTTCACGATCAGGACAAATCCGGGTGGATGGTTCTGTTGACTTTCATTCCTTATCTGGGTGGCTTGATCGTGATGATCTTCATGTGCCTGGAAGGCACGCGCGGGCCCAACCGATTTGGCCCCGATCCACGTGATCCTTATAATGCCGACGTGTTTGGTTGAACGGAGTTTGCCATGTTGACCTGGATGCTGATGCCTTATCGCCGCTACGCCGAATTCGGTGGCCGGTCGCAGCGCGCCGAATACTGGTATTATTCGCTGTTTCTGTTCCTCGTCTCGCTCGTGTTCACGGCGATATTCGGCCACGTGGTCGAAACGCATACGGTCAATTTCATGTCGTACAACTACGGGGTGACGGGCGTGCCCGGCATCGTGCTGAACCTGTTCAACCTGGCCAGCCTGATCCCCAGCCTGGCGGTCGGGGTACGGCGCCTGCATGATCAGGACCGGAGCGGCTGGCTGCTGCTGTTGATCCTGCTGCCGGTGCTGGGCTGGTTTGCGCTGTTTGTGTTGTTTTGCCTTGATGGCACGCATGGGGCCAATACGTATGGGCCCGATCCGAAGCACACGAGCGACGTCGACGCGTTTAGCTGAAGCAACGAGCCGTCAGAGCCTGAAAAGCCCTCCCCCTCAGGGGGAGGGTTGGGTGGGGG